>Ga0118677_10006959_pt1 | contig 18907 bp, 25 predicted proteins | sample AliMusrvi5mmetaG_FD_86154 | JGI IMG/M metagenome (GOLD analysis project Ga0118677, IMG submission 86154) | reverse complement strand
GAAAAACCCTATTCAGTTAGGGTTCAGTCTAATATAGGTGAGGATTTATTTGAAATGTATTGCGATTCGCAAGGCTACAAATTTAACCGCCTGGGGTTTGATGAACAACATGGTTATGTAAACAGCTTTCCCAGGCTCAATCCTCTATTAAGAAATATGCCAGATTATGTTGTAGATGCTGGATCAAAAACTTTTGTAGTCAATGTGAAAGGAACTGCCAACTTTAAAAAAACTGAATTTGAATTACTTCCAGCACTTGTGGAATGTTTTGGATCGGAAAAAGCACCTTTGGTCTATGCTTTTTGTTTTCAGCATGAACCTGTTCCGATTTTTGTATTTCCAAATAGGCTTATAGAGTTGTACAACAATTCTGTAGATAAAGCCTGGGATGATGGAGTAGTACATAGAAACCTAAAACTAAAGGATTAATTATGAATAATGACCATATTTGGACACCTACAGGGACAGATGTAACAATTCGCTGGAAATTAAATGGATGGATACCCCCATCAGAAATTCCAGAGTACCAGGCAAAATGGAAGTATTATCAAGAACTTCCATTGCGTAAGTTGGATGATCAAGCCAAAAAAGAGTATGAGATAGTTCTCAGAAAAGCAAAGGTTATGAGAATTCGATGACCAATGATGAAGCCATGCTATTCGTTTTAATAGTGATAGTTGGCTTCATTTTTACTGTAATTATATTTATAAGGAATCATTAAATGAGCTTGCGAGACAAAGCAATATTGACTGTTCTCATAGTTGGAATAGTTATGTCGCTGGCTTTAATGCGTTTGGCTGTGAGATTAGCATTATGACCTGTAATTGTCAAACGCCTAAATCATGTGAAATGAATGGTAAATGCTTGAATTTTGAAGGTGAGCCAATACCATTTTTTGGCTGGCTCAAAGAAGATTTTGGGATTCAAGCGGCTAAAGCATGGAGTGAAATTAAATTTAAGGCACAAGAGAAATGAACGCAAATGAACTAGCTGATGCACTAGACGATGTTGTTGCAAACTATATTCAGATGATTGCAGATGTAGATTTTAGTGATGTAGCCACCATGCTACGCCAGCAAGAAGTAGAAATTGAAAGAGTGGTAAGTAAATATGAAGAAATGATACGCCAGCAACAAGATGAAATTGAGGCGTTAAAAGAAGCATTAGAGGTAAAAGTCATTCTTAACGAACACGCACAGCAATCAATAAAAGAAGTTAAGGGTTTACTAAGAAAGGAACAAGAGAAATGAGTACACAAATCATCAACCAACTAGGGTCTGATGTAAGACGCCTACACAATGAAGTAGTAGAGTTAACTGCCTGTAACATGGCAACCAATGAAATACAAACCGAGTTCATGTCGCAACTGCTATCCCTTATCAACAGAGCACTAGACGCTGAAGAGATGGTTGAGAAACTGTTTAAGTTAATTGAGAAAAAGTAGTTAAAAAACAACAGTTAAAATTTGTAGTAAAATTACCGAAGTATTACAAACAAAGGAAAAGTTATGCCAGATATTCAAACTGAAGTCCAAAAAATCATCAACAGTTGGAACCTCCCAGTAGAAGAAGTTACATCTACGCCAGTAACAGAGAAAAAATCTTTCTGTGAATCTGTATACGAGCACATCAAAGCCAACCCCCAATGCAGTCTAGATTCTTTACGCATCGCATTTAATATCAATAAAGACGATGTTGCAGGGCTAGCCTCATCACTTAAAACCCTATACGACCGCCAGCTAATTGGTCGTGCCCCGATTCTAAACAAGAACTACAAAGGGTTTGGTAGACGCATGGTATTCGTATACTGGGCGGTAGCTACTACATACACAACGCAGGTCAAGGGGCTTTACAGTAAGAAGAAAAAGGAAGTTAAGGTAGTAAGCAAGAGGTATGTTAGCGTGAAGGAAGCGACTAAGCGTATGAAGCAAGCAACAAAAGACGCTGAGAATGTCGAGAAGTTCACTAAGCCTGCGGTTTTGCCTGTTCATACTAGTGTGAAGGACTTAGTAAATAGCCTTAACATCTACCAAGCACGCGAGCTATGGGCTGAGCTTAACCAAGTGTTCGGAAAGCAGATTAAGTAATGACTATATTTGCCACCCAGCATATTAGAGATGAGGTTGGCGTGTCTTGGGGCGAGGAGTATGTTATTGGTTTGGTAGAAAAGACTGAGCCTATAACAACTACTCGGCTTCTAGCTTTAGTTAATAAGCAAGGGGCGATGGTGGCTACCACTGCGCAATACCACGTCAATTCTGCCATAGCTAAAAAGCTTATGCACAAGTACAACGAATCTGACGACAAAAGAAGCGTGTATCATGCGCTAACTGATAAAGGAAGGGAATTTATGAAGGAGCTACGCAATGCAGTTAAGTGAGTTGGAAGTACTAAAGATAGTCAGGGAAAATGCGGCGCTATGTAACTTAGAGGCTGAGGTTATTCTTGCACTTAAGGCGGAAGCTGTCGGCGATTTTCAGATGCTAGATAAACAACGCTTTCAGATAGTAACTTGTTTACAACGGATCGACGAAGTTAGGAGACGCAATGCGGAACTACAATGAGCATGACACCCGAAGCCAAGGTCAAGAAGAAGGTGGTCAATGTACTTAACTCTTATGGGGCGTATTATTTCTACCCTGTTACTGGAGGTTTTGGGCGTAGTGGTGTACCTGATATTGTGGCTTGTTACCTTGGTTTGTTTATTGGCATCGAGTGTAAGGCGGGCAATAACAAACCTACTCCTCTCCAAGAAGCGCAAATGGCGTTAATACGAAAGGCTGGCGGAGTAACAATGGTCGTAAACGAAGATAACATTTATGATGTTACTGACACTTTGCAAGAACTAAAGGATCGACATGGAATCTAATGAAACCTACAAAGCAGTACAAGATATACTGAATGACTGCGTAGACGAGGAAAAGAATTCCTGTGCCATTGTTGTAGGCTACGACTACGATTCTCAGGTAGTTAAGATTTATGGAATTAACATCGAAGAATGGGAAGTTCCTGAGCTACTGCACGATGCGGCTGAAACAACTGGGTTCTATGTAAAGCAACACATGGATAACCGAACATTAAACTAAGGAAAACAAATGAGTAGTAAACCAAAAAGAGTAATCGAAGAAGATAAATCCGACCCAATCAAATGGGCACAACCAAGAACTGTAAATACTACAATCATCTACAAACCAACAATCCACCCTCGCGAACGCGATTTAAAAACGTTTAGAAGTGCCCCAAGTCTGGTTACTGGGGGGCATGTATGAATGTTCCTTACGATAACGGCAAGATAAAAATGGGTATTAACTACCGCCCTGATCGGCGACCACCGATTGATGGGGATATGGAGATTCTACAAACAGCCCTTATAGGAAACATTAAAGAAATTAAAAGACGCAAAACGGTTTCAGTAGTATATGTGGGTGTGCTTGTAGCCACCCTATTTGGTGTATTTATATTTAACTAAGGAACCCAATGGCAAACAAACCATTTGACCGACTACTGGTCGTGGACTTTGAGACAAGATGGGATAGGTCAGACTACACCCTATCTAAGATGACAACGGAGGAGTACATTCGTGATGATAAATTTAAAGCATTTGGAATTGGTTGGAAAGAGTATGGCGATGACAAGTCGCATTGGGTTACGCATGAGAACCTCCCTCAATGGGTCGAGTCAGTTGATTGGAGTCGGACGGCGGTGCTTGCGCACAATGCCCAGTTTGATGTGGCGATTTTGTCATGGGTTTACGGCGCGCATCCTATTTTTATTTTTGATTCTCTATCTATGGCTCGTGCTCTTAGGGGCGTTGAGGTCGGAAACAGCCTCGCCAAACTCGCAGAATACTACGAGCTCCCACCAAAAGGGCAAGCAGTCTACTCTACCGACGGCTTGGAGGAACTACCGCTAAACATAGAGGAAGAGCTAGCGACTTATTGTCTTCATGATGTGTTCTTGTGCGAAGCAATATTTAATAACTTAAACGAGGAAATAACGGGTGGCTATCCAAAAGGTGAGCTAAAGCTTATCGACCTCACACTAAAAATGTTTATTGACCCCGTCCTTGAACTTGATAAGGAGATGTTGAATGAAGCCATTATTGATGAGCGTACCAAGCGCGAAGCGATCCTTGCAAAAGTTAACGTTGATGAAACGGCGCTGGCTAGTAACGATCAGTTTGCTCAAGTCCTTACATCACTTGGGGTATCCCCCCCAACAAAAATTAGCAAGACGACTGGTAAAAAAGCTTTCGCTTTCGCTAAAACGGATGCCCTCTTCCAAGCACTGCTTAATTCAAACAACGAAGACGTATCGCTTATTTGTGAAGCGAGGCTTAAAGTTAAGTCGACACTTGAAAGAACGCGAGCGCAAAGGTTCGTGGATATATCAGAACGAGGTACGCTACCTGTCCCGCTCAATTATTACGGCGCCCACACCGGTCGTTGGTCAGCGTCCAAGGGTTCGGGGCTTAATCTACAAAACCTCAAGCGGGGCTCTTTCTTACGTAAAAGTATTCAAGCTCCGACAGGGTACACGCTCGTTGTTTGCGATCTCTCGCAGATCGAGCCGAGGGTTCTCGCGTATCTTTCAGACTATGATGCCCTTCTTGGAATCTTCGCATCGGGACAGGATGCGTATGCGGCGTTTGGAGCGCAGATGTTTGGGATACCTAACCTCAATAAGAAAGACCATGCGGATCTCAGGCAAAGCGCTAAGAGTGCGTTGCTAGGATGTGGCTATGGCATGGGTTGGGCTAGCTTTGCGGCTCAATTATTGACGGGCTTTCTAGGTGCGCCCCCTACGATGTACGATAAAGCGTTTGCTAAACAGCTTGGTGTTACTGGCCAAGACATGCAAGACTTTATTGGGTGGGATAAGAACCTAGAGAAGATGCGGGCTATACCTCACACTTGTACGGAGGACGAGCTATTGATTCATTGCGTATCTGCCAAGAAGATCATCGACATCTATAGAAGTAAAGCCCAACCAGTTGTTGCTTTTTGGCAACTATGTAGCGATGCTATTTTGACTTGCTTATCTAGGGGTAAAGAACATCCTTACAAGTGCATTAAGTTTGCCAAGGAGAGCATTGAGTTACCTAGTGGGCTATCTTTAAGATACCCAAACCTTGAAGGAGTAGCTGACAACAAGGGTAGAATCCAATGGCAGTATGGTGGGGATGATAAGAACAAGCCTAAGAAGTTGTATGGTGGTAAAATAGTAGAAAATATTGTGCAAGCAGTAGCACGATGTGTCATGACGGATGGGATGCTACGGATACAAAAGAGGTATCCGTGTGTACTAACTGTGCATGATGAAGTTGTAGTGCTAGTTCCCGAGACAGAAGCCGTAGAAGCTGAAACTTGGGTACACGCGCAGATGGTAGCAGATCCTAAGTACATGTCAGGAATCCCTCTTGACGCTGAGACCGGCTGTGCCAAACGATATGGAGAAGCGAAGTGACCAAACGATTTGCAGTACCAAAGGTAATAACAATAGGCAAAACCAAAATCAAAGTAGAGCTATACGATAGTGTGTTTGTCGGTAGGGATGAGTGCCGAGGTGCATATAACTACAGTAACCACACTATATCCATTGCTAAGCAGGCGGCATCGCGGCAACATAATACTTTGTGGCATGAGATTGTTCATGCTATTTTGTACGATATGGGTGAGTCCAAACTAAACGCCAAGGAAACATTTGTTAGTGGGTTTGCCGACCGCCTTGAACAAGCCATACGAACAGCGAAATTCTAATGACTACAATTAAGTGGAGCCATTCAGGGCTTAAAGATTACGAAGGTTGTGCTAGGCGGTTTCATGAAGTCAAGGTACTTAAAAACTACCCCTTCACTGATACTGTCCACACTATCTACGGTAAACAAGTGCATGAAGCGGCAGAAGTTTACGTTAAGGATGGCACACCCCTGCCCCCTGAGTATGACTACATGAAGCCAGTACTGGATAGCCTACTTAAAAAAGAAGGACGCAAGTTAGCTGAGTATGAGATGGGGTTGAGGGTCGACCTCTCCCCATGCGGTTTTAAAGATGACGACGTTTGGGTACGCGGTATCGCTGACTTACTTATTATTGATGACGATGGCTTAAAGGCTTGGGTTATTGACTATAAGACAGGCAACGACAAGTATCCTGACCGAGATCAGCTAATCCTAATGTCTTTGATGGTGTTTGCTCACTTCCCCCACATACGGCAAGTTAACTCAGCCCTGCTATTTGTAGTTAAAGGTAGCGCGGTTAAGCATAAAATGCTGTTAGAAGACGCCCCTTACCATTGGAATAAGTATAGAGAACGGGTTGCCAAGCTCGCCTCTAGCCACGACAATGACATATGGAATCCAAATAGCACCCCGCTATGTGGGTGGTGTCCTGTAAAAAGCTGTGAGTTTCACCGCAAACGTTATTAAGAGAGAACAAAATGGTTTATAAAAGAGACTACAAAGCTGAGTATGCAAACTACGACGGCACAGAAGTTGTAAAAAAGAAACGCGCCCAACGCAATAAAGCTAGACGTATGCTTGAGCGTGAAGGTGTAGTAAGTAAAGGCGATGGTAAAGACGTAGACCACACCAAACCTTTGAGTAAAGGCGGTAAGACAGTACGAAGTAATCTTAGAGCTAAGAGCGCTAGTGCTAATAGAAGTTTCCCAAGGAAGGCAGATGGCTCAATCAAATAAGGAGGAATGATGCCAAACGAAGAAGTGTTTAATTATCACAGTGACGATACCGTCACTAGAGGTATAGGAGATGTAAACAGTACAGCAAAAGGATCAGGCGCTAGGTTCAACGGCGGTAAAGCTGATCTTAGTTTGATCCCCCTAACTACATTGGAAGATGAGGCTAGAGTTTGGATGTATGGTAAAGAAAAGTATGCGGCTTGGAACTGGGCTAAAGGAATGCCTTGGTCTGTGCCCTTAGCTTGTGCGTTGCGCCACATATCTGCGTTTCAGGCTGGTGAGGATATTGATGCTGAGTCAGGTCAACCGCACTTAGCCCACGCTATGTGTAACTTGAGAATGCTAACGCTATACGCTAAGACGTACCCCGAAGGCGATGATCGCCCACCAAAAGAACTTATGCCATGAGGCAAACTAAACTAGGGAGTTTTTATGAAGCGTGCATCAATGTATTTATTGGCTTTGGTATTAACTACTGCGCTAATTTACTTATTTTGCCTTTGTTTGGATTCCATATCACACTTAGTGAGAACTTTTTCATGGGATTACTGTATACGGTTATTAGTGTTATCCGTAGTTATGTGGTTAGGCGTTGGTTTGATGGGAAAATACATGCTACGGCATTGAGAATGGCAAAGGAAAAAGAATGAGAGATGGCGGCAAAGGCGATTCACCTCGCCCATTAGGTGTAGAACTAGAACAGTTTGATAAAAACTTTGAAGCAATCTTTGGAAAAAAACAACCAAAGACTTTGAACGATTACATAAAACAAAAAGAAGAGAGAAACGAAGATGGAAATAGTAGAGAACAAAGCTCTAGTATTTAGGACGCGTGACCCCGATAAGTACAGTATTATTCCGCGCAGTAAGATAGTTGGTGAGAATGGTGGTGTATATGAGATGGCAGTATTTTGGGGTCTAGAGGAAGTAAGGGTATTAAGAAACTTAGGTGTTAAAGATTTAGTCTCGCCCATAACGGCTAGGTATGATTGGCCAGGCAGGCATAGACCTTTTGCGCATCAGGTTGAAACATCCTCCTTCTTAACACTTAACCCAAGAGCGTTTGTATTTAATGATCCGGGAACTGGTAAGACGCTTAGTGCTTTATGGGCGGCGGATTACTTGATGCGGTTAAAGAAAGTCAGACGTTGCTTAATATTGTGCCCTTTATCAATCATGCACGATGCTTGGATAAGCGGTATATCTAACAGCATAATCCATAGGTCTGCAATTGCGGCGCACCATGCTCAGGCTAGTCGGCGTATCGAGATGGTTCAAGGCGACTATGAGTTCGTTATCGTTAACTACGATGGGCTTAACTTAATTGCCGAGGAAGTTGCACGCGATGGGCGGTTTGATTTAGTCATAGTAGATGAAGCCAACGCATACAAGAACGCATCAACTAAACGATGGAAGTCCCTTAATAGAATTCTGCACCCTGATTCAATGTTGTGGATGATGACAGGAACTCCTTCTGCGCAATCGCCTGTGGATGCGTATGGTTTAGCTAAGTTAGTTAACCCGACTGGTGTACCAAAGTTTGCTACTGCATGGCGCGATAAGGTTATGAAAAAGCTTACCCAATTCAAATGGGTTCCTAAGAGCGGGGCGGCTGAGGCGGTATTTGCTGCGTTGCAACCTGCCATTAGGTTTACCAAAGAAGAGTGTACAGACCTACCACCAGTACTAACTGAGACACGAGAGATACCCCTAACCCCACAGCAAGTCAAGTACTATAAGCTCCTCAAAGAGCGCATGGTTATGCAGGCTTCGGGCGAGACTATCACGGCAGTTAACGCCGCGGCTGGTGTATCCAAGCTACTACAGATTTCTGCTGGTGCGGCATACACCGACAACCATGAGGTCGTGGAATTTGACTGCGCTCCTCGCTTGAATGTTTTGCTAGAAGTGTTGGAAGAAACCAACAGAAAGGTGATTGTATTTGCACCCTTTAGGCACAGCATTGAGACCATCCACGAGTACCTTCTTAAGCATAACGTGGCGGCAGAGGTGATTCATGGTGACGTATCGGTTAATAAGCGTACCGATATATTTAAACGGTTCCAAACAGAACCTAATCCGCGTATACTGGTAGTTCAACCCCAGTCAGCCTCTCATGGGGTAACGCTTACAGCCGCGGATACAGTAGTATTTTATGGCCCCGTTATGTCTGTAGAAACCTATCTACAGTGTATTGCCCGAGCAGATCGTATTGGACAGACAAGTACGAATGTTACTGTGATACACTTACAAGGTAGCGATATAGAAAAGCGGATGTTTGCGCAGTTAGAAAAGCGTGTTGAAGGACATGACATTCTGCTCAATCTGTATAAGGAGGAGATAGGCAAAATTTAAAAACCCATTATCGGGTTGTACAGCTGTCTGTATTGATGTATAATTATTGACAAAGGAGGAAGTATGTCAGACGAAGTGATTCCGCTAGACAAACTAGCAAAGATATATCGCAAGATATACAGCAGGACTAATGAGCTTACGACGGAGTATGAGTCCAAGCTTGAGGAACTTAAATTGCAGCAGGAAGAAATTAAGAACGCCATGAAGGATCAGATGGTGGCGCTCGGTCTTCAATCTGTGCGAACAGATGAAGGCACTATTATCTTGTCGCAAAAGACGCGCTACTACACAGACGACTGGGATTCATTCAAGACGTTTGCGATAGAGCACGATGCGCTTGATCTTTTTGAAAAGAGAATTGCTCAAAAGAATATGGCAATGTTTTTGGATGAAAACCCTGGCGTTGTACCAATGGGTTTAAACTCCATGTCCGAAGTATCAGTATCAGTACGCAAACCAACTAAATAAGGAGAAGTACATGAGCGACGCTCAATTAACACCAGAACAACAAGCAGTAGAAAATGCCGCACGTAACATCATGCTTGAACTTGACCTACGCAGAATGGCTCTAGACACAGCCGCAAAGTGTATGTATGAAGGTAGCGCCTATGAAGTTACCGAAGTAGCGGCAACATATTTAGAATTTTTACAAACAGGCGAAGCAGTAGCTAAGCCAACTTCAGGAGTAGCAACAAATGAGTAAAGAACTCACAGCATTTAACCCCGCCCAACTACCAGCATTTGCTAAGACGGTAGAGATTTCTGAATTAGCGAGAAGCTTATCAGGCGGTGGCAGTGGTAATTTTGGTAAGCGCATCTCCGTTAAAGGCGGTGTATTTCGTTTAATGTCAGGTAGTGATGAGGTAGCAGCTATCGAAGACCGCCATCTTGATGTGGTGATTGTTCAAGCCGCCCCAAAGATCAGCCGTACATATTACGCTGGTAGCTATGAAGAAGGCGCATCTAAGGCCCCCGATTGCTGGTCTGCTGACGGTGAAAAACCCGATGCATCCGCTAAAGAAGCGCAAGCTAGTAACTGCGCGTCATGCCCACAAAATGCCAAAGGCTCCGGTCAAGGTGATTCCCGTGCGTGTCGTTTCAGTCAGCGTCTTGCGGTTGTATTGTCTAACGATGTAACTGGCGATGTTATGCAGTTAACCCTATCTGCTACATCAATCTTCGGTAAAGAAGAAGGCGACAAGCGCCCACTACAAGCGTATGCAAGATTCTTAGCCGCGCAGAGCATTAGCCCCGAGACTGTTGTTACTCGGTTGCGTTTCGATACTAAAGCCGCAGTACCTAAGTTGTTCTTCCAGCCTATGCGTTGGTTGTCTGAGGAAGAGTATGAGAGCGTCAAGGAAAAGAGCGAGTCTAAGGAAGCTAAGCAGGCGGTTACAATGTCTGTCTCCCAAAGTGCAGGTACAAAGAAAGCAGCTCCAGCATTAGCTGCACCTAAGGAAGAAGCGGAGTCGTTTGATGAGCCTGAGAAGCGTAAGCCTACAGTTAAACCATCAGCGGTACCAAAGAAGAAAACTGGTGACTTAGCTTCTGTTGTTGATGAGTGGGATACAGACGATGAGTAAAATTATCGTAGCCCTTGGGCTGGTCTTAGCGGCATCCGCTGTTTATGCTGGATGTATGACAAACACTGATATGCAAACAGGACGAATCTGTACTATTTGCTGTGATTGGTCTGGCAACTGTTTTACGACCTGCTCAGGATAAAGTTTACGGGGAGGCTGACACTATTCAGCTCTATGGCTCTTAGAGATTTCAGACTAAAAAGACTGTCTCCCCACCCTACAAATAAGAAAAGACTATGGCTTACTCAGAAACAATAAGGCAGTCCACCGCTAAGGCGGAGAAGACTCTAGGCAATCAGCTAGGTCGATGGGCTATTAAATTAAATTTACCTGTAATTCAGATTTCGCAATACACAGGCGCAACAAGACAGACGGTTTATAACTGGTTCGCTGGAACCGAAGTTACTCCATCGTACAGAACGAGCGTGACCAACTTGTTACGCATACTACAAACAAGCAGTACTGTTGAAGAGGCAATGAAAAAATGCAAGCAGAACAAATAAAAGAATCGGCAATATCGCCAACTGCCTTAACCGACAAAGAACTAATTAGCTTTGCAGAACGCTACCTTGATACTGGCATGCCGTTAAGTTTTCAGAAGGAATTACTAAAAAGATTCAATCAACGCATTAACGGTTAACCCAAGGAGCATTTATGAAGTCGCAGGAATTCCTAGCGACTGTGCTTCCGTCTTCGGGTAAATATTGCGCCTGCGAACTTAGCACAGCTAAAAAAGAACATGTCTTTGTTGACACGATTGATGAACTGTATAGCAACGCTACACACTTTAGTGGAGAAGGTTTAAACGCTTTCTACGCCTTAGCATCATTCAACACAAGTGGCAAGCGATTAGCCACAAACGCATTAAAAATAAAATCTTTATTCTTGGATATTGATTGTGGTGAAGGAAAGGATTATCCTAATAAGCAGGCAGCAGCAGCAGCATTGGGTAGCTTTTTGTCTTCAACTTCGTTAGACCAGTTGGGCACCCCATACGTCGTATCTAGTGGTGGCGGATTGCACGTATACTGGCCGTTTTTTGACGAAGTAGATATATCCGCATGGAAACCAGTAGCAGAAAATCTTAAGCGCCTCTGTAAAAAAGAAGGACTTCGGATTGACGCTATGGTTACTGGCGATGCCGCTCGGGTACTACGTGTGCCTGACACCCAAAACTATAAACAAGAAAAGCCGCGGTCTGTTGCCATCAAGGTGGTCGGGGTAACGTTTGACTTTACACAACTGTCTACGGTCATCAGGGAAAAAGTCGGGGAAGACTCCCATGAAATGCTGCCTAAATTTGATTTACCAGGCAAGCGTCCAGACTTAAAAGGTTCCGCATCAAACGTCAAGATAGTCGAGAACAGCATCACGTTCTTTAAAACTTTGGCGCCCAAATGCAAACAGATAAACCACTACATTGAACATGCTAAAGATGACGGCATGGAACCTTTGTGGCGGGGTATCCTCAGCATAGCTAAGTACTGCGAAGATGGCGAGGAAGAAGGTCAAGCCCTATCCGCCATGCACCCCTACGATATGGATCGACACAATACCAAGTGGCACCAAATCAAAGGCCCTTACAGTTGCTTAAAGCTTGACGAGGCAAACCCAGGTTTATGTAAAGGTTGCCCACACTTCGGTAAGATTACTAACCCGCTAGCTTTAGGGCGCGAGATTAAGGTCGACAATAAGCCTAAGGAAATCATAGTAGAAACCAAGGCGGCTACAGCGGACAAACCTGCCGAGCAGTTAATGATTGTGCGCCCAATTCCGCCACGCGGATTTAGCTATGGGGCTAATGGCGGTATCTTTATCGACAAGGTAATTGAAGAAGAAGGCGGAGAAAAGGTCAAGAAGCAGGTAATGATCCTGCCTTACGATTTGTTTGTGGTCGATATCCTAGATAATGGCGATGAGCATTTGATTCATATGATTGTTTGCCGCCCTACCCACACCTCAGATATCATCATGCCTCAAAAATCGGCAGTAAGTAAGGATGAGACTGTGAAGATGCTAGCTAGCCACAATATAATCGCGGTCTATGGCAAGGGCAACGATGTCCACCTATACGAGTACATCCGTGGTTGTGTGGAATACGCCAGTTCTAATAAGGTGGCGGTCAAGGTTCCTCATAGCTGCGGCTGGCAAGAGGACAATTCGTTTGTGTACGACAGCACCATCTTCTCCCCTGATGGCAAGGAACTATACGTTCCGACCCCCGGTATGGCTAACGTTAACTACGCTACTAAACCTATGGGTACGCTAGATGAGTGGAAGAAAGTACTCAATATGTACATTGCCAAGGAGCTGTGGGAGATTGTTACCATGGGTATGGTGGGGCCTGCTTCCATCCTGATGCATTTCTCAGGCTTTAGAGGCGTTGTTTACCACCTTGGGTCTTCGGGTTCAGGTCGTGGTAAATCGCTTGCCTTAGCCCTTGCAGCTAGTTTTTGGGGTCATCCAGAGCTCTACAGGGTCACGCAATCAACTTCAGCCGTAGCCGCACAGCAAAGACAGGGCTTATTAAATAGCCTACCGCTTGTAATGGATGAGATTACAAACAAAAATCGGGAGTCTTTCGAGTGGTTGCCCCAGTTCCTACTGGATTTAACCCAAGGTAAAGGCAAAGAGCGCATGGAACAAGGCGCCAATAAGGAACGTTTGAACACAACGGTATGGAATTTGATGGTGTTGTTTTCAAGCAACACTCACATTTATGACTTCTTATCGGGTGGGCGCAAGCACACATCCCAAGCTGAAATGCTACGGATGCTAGAGGTTAAGCCAGCCAAGGAAGTTCAATGGGCGTCATCAACGGAGAGCAGTACTGTTGATCTTCTAAAGTCTAATTACGGTGTCATAGGTCGTGAATTGATTCGTTGGATTGTTAGGAACAGAGAAACCGCAGTTAAGGTTTTTGAGGAGACCCGTGAGAAGTTAAAAGCGGAATTTAATTCATCAGATGACGAGCGTTATTGGACGGCTGGTAATGCCGCCATAGTAGCTATAGTGATTCTAATGAGCAAAAAATATGCAGGCATTATTGATGTACCTATTCGTCCTATTATAGAAACCCTTCGCGGTATGGTTAATGAAGCTAGAGCCGCAGTACGAGGCAACCGCCGTTCCGCTGAAGATGTTCTTAACGCTTACACCCGTGAGTGCTACGGTAAATTCGTTGTGGTTAAAGCTATTGACGGTATTACGAAAGCAACGCTAGGGGGGCATAATGAAATTGACCAGTCGCTAACTAGGTCAGATGTGGCTGGAAGGGTTGAGCATGATATGACCCCGGGGCACGTTGACTACTTCATTGAGGAGCAACTGCTTAAACAACACTGCTCTACTATGAGTTATGGATACTCTGACTTGAAGAAGGAGCTTGAAACACTGCCTAATTACAAGATAGCGTACATGCGCAAAGACATGCTGGCTAAGACACGCGGCCCATCGATGCGAGTCAATGTAATGAGAATCACGCGCCCATTGGTGATAAGTGAGGAAGATTAAAGTGCATTTTCCGTGGTTAGAAGTCCCCGCACAAGGGGGCTTCTTTGTTCCTACATTGAAGTTTGAGGAGGTAAGGGTTAACGGTTTAAAAGCCGCCCTTTACCACCGTGTACAAGCCAAGGCAGAGATAGGGCGCAAGAATGGCAAGATAGGGGTGTGGTTTACTCGCGTGCGCTGAGGAATGCTTTAGAGAGCTCAATTTTAGCGTCTTTAATTTCATCCAAAGCAGCACGTTTTTCAGCCCCGCTGATACCAGTCATCGATCTAATAGCACGTTCTTGTTTAGCTAGTGTACCCATTTGATGCCTAAAGTCTCCAGAGAAGCTAGCCATACCAATTAAATCAGCTTCTTTGGTTATGTATGCTTCCGCTTCTTCGTCTCTACCGCTATCAATATAGTTTTTATATGTGCGGTCCGCTTGGATTACGTCCTGCATTTGCTGGTACGCTTTATCAATTAGCCCATTTGCATCTTTAGGCTGAAAGAAAGCTCCGATAACAGGGCTTGTACTACTTAAAGCACCGCGCCCTTCAGGCCTTTCTGCACTTCCAATTGGGTTAGCTAAAGATAAAACAGCTAGTGGTAATGAACCTGTGTATGCACGTAGCATGTACTCCATCTTAACTGGAGATATATTTGTAGCTTCCCCAAGTAACTTTAACGCTTCCGGTGTATTTGCGTACGAACGCTCGCCCGGAGCTAGCTCCAGTAAGCGCTGGCTTTCAATTGGTTTGCCAGTAAAGAACGAGTAGTTAGCACCAAGTTCAATAACGGGTTTAATAGCTGTTGGCGTGAACGAAGGTAAAAAGTTATCCACTACGTACTTAGATGTTTCTGAGGCCGCTTCACCCAACTTCTTGTCTCTAAACATAGTTGAGTAGAGCATTTCAGGAAGCATTTTAAAAATACCACCGACTTCAAATGGAATAGGTACTTTAACTTTTTCGTCAATTCCTGGCACTTTAATGAACCAGTTACCAATACGCTCAGATGCCGTAGCGTTCTTATAGTCGTCATCATCGTACGACATAGCTGTATATGCCATAGTAAATGCAGCCATCATAGCGCCTCGTTGCCAAATCTTTTTCTTAATATCTAGCTTGTCAGCAAACGGCATCTTGCCAGCAAATGCTTTGTAAAGAACATCCATACCTTGAATCTGCGCGTTTAAGAATGGAACCATTTGGTTTAGCAAGTACAAGCTAGGCGAAGTACCCTTCTTACTAAAGTTCATTGCCTCGAGAGCAGCTAAGGTAGCTTCCATATCGGACAGCCCTTGCTTAATAAAACTGTTGTAAGAAGTTATACGGGAGGATGCATCGCCCATCATAGCTACGTGGTCTAGATAAGCCATAGCTTTTTCCCAGCCCGGCTTGCCATCAATGATTTGCAGCATAGCTTTTTGCATGGCATCAGAAGCATTACCAAGAACTTGGCCACCTAAAATACCGCGGCTTCTAAGTAATAACTCACCTTCGTTTACGCCCTTTAGCATAGAACCTAACTCTTTCAAGTTGTCTATGATAGGAACTGAATTAGACCCTGTTACAAAAGCGTTGGATAATGAATCGCGCGCAATCTGGCGTACAGCATAAGCTGGGTTACGGGTAATAAATGAACGCAGTAACCTAGCAGGGTAACCGGCGACCTTAACCAAGTTGGGGATAGAAGTTTGTACCCCATCCATTCCTTTAACCAGCAACTCTGCTGGAATACCAATCGACTCAGTATCAACAATAGCATGATGGTCTACGCCATCAATTTTAAAATGAATAACGTCCGGCCCAGCTTCCATTTTGCCAGGATAAATTCCTGAACCAAACTCTTTACCGGCACGAGATTTTTTAACTTTAAGTAGCCCCAACTCCTGCAAGCTAAATGCCACGTTTCTAGTAGCCAAGTTACGCAAAGACATATCGGTTAGCATACGTGTATTTTGCAGGGCACTAGTAAAGACATCTAGAATAGGCTTATTATCGCCAGCTAATTCGTGTAAATAAGGCTGGTTTTTAATGTTACCAATATGAATTGGGGTAGCTCCGCCAATGTCCAAAGCAATGTCGCCATTCTTATCGATTCTGTAGAACGGAACATAATCATTTTCTTTTAAAAGTTTTGCAGCTTCTTCCTTGGAGAATCGACCGGTCTGAACACCAAACTCCACAAGACCACGGTTGTATTCATTATAGATACCGGCCGCTTTTTCAAACGCTGCTTTGGTTTTAGCGTCAGAATTAATGCGGTCCATCACCTTATCAAGCATGTCTTGAGTAACTTCTGGGCCAAAATTAAGCGTATCTAAACCTTTATTTGCCGCACGTTTGGCTGCTAAGTAGAATGTAAATAGCTGGTTGGCCGCATTAGCGTCGCCTACATCAGCTTCTTTAAGGGCCTGAGATACTTTGAGAAGGCTTGCACCCTCTTTGGTCTCAACTATGCGCTCTACTTTTCCGTCTTTGCGTTTCTTTTCAATGATACTCATTGGGCCATGCGCAGCGGTTTGAGCAACCCAGTTAATTCCTTGATCAAACATACGCAGGTAGTACATTAACTGTGTGCCTTCAAGGGAGCTCTTAAGTTTTGCAGTTAGTTGCTCAGCCACTTTTTCTATTGGGGCAAACCTATCAATGTAACGAGTCCGTAATGCTAAGAGGTTTTCAGGGGACAATATACCACCGGTTTTAATTATATTGCTGGGCGTTTTAAAGCCTGCAGCTACAGATTTAACCTTATCGGTAGCAGTCTTATTAGCGTGAACAATCTTGCTAACATCACCGCCTAAGTCTGCAAACTTACTGTTATAGCTTGGCTTACTGCTAAATTGGATATTACCATTAGCTTCTTTATAAGCGCCTGGATTTACTTCTTTAAAATCACGGCGGGCTTCACGAAGCAGTTTGTATACATCAGATGTATTTGTATCTAGCTTGATACCCATGCGCCGTAAAGCGGCTCTAAATTCACCAACTAAAGCTTTAATCCATTCATTAGCCTTACCAACCCAATCTTTGCTTGGGTGTTTTTCAGCTGTATGCGCAATCATTTCATGCACAGCGGCTTCTAAAGCTTCATCTTTTGTTTGGCCAGAATCTAAAGCAGCCGTGTATGCTGCATGGGCATCATCACCAACACCTAATTTATCAGCTAAAGCCATTACACCGCCTTTTTGGGTGGTGATTTTTTTAACTAAAGCGGCCATTCCTTCTTTACCAAGAACAGCTTCGACTCCTAAGTGCCCTGTAATTTCGTGCGCTAAAGTTTCAGCAATTTCGTTAGTTGTTTTGTGATTGGCGGCTACGATAACTACATCGCCATTTTCAGTAACGAAACCTTTAGTTAAATCGGGGTTATATCCACGCTCGCGAATATACTGTTTCATTGTTGAAGAAAGGTCTTGAATAACAGTTACGTTTAAACCTTTTGGTATCTTGAGCTTATCGACTACAGCCTGAGCTGCAGAGCGCAACATCTGAATGCCAGAAGATCTTCCTTCACCAACTCGTGGTTTAAACCCAATATCCATAGCGCGAAGCAAACGTTTATATGCTTCCGGATCAACACCAAGTTCTTTTGCTTCGTCTTCAGCGCTTACTTGTTCTCCTTCAGCGGCATCAGCTAAATTTCCTAGTTCTTTACGAAGTTTATTTTTTAACTTTTCTAATTGTTTCCGGCGTTGCGCCGTTAAATTAGTGCCCCGGTCAAGACGCAGCTCAACAGTAGCAAGTGTATGGATCTTATTATTAAATTCAACTTTTGGGGCTGCAGTCTTTGCGTTCTCGTTATATGCCTGTAATACCATTTCATAAGCAAGAGGCGTAACACCTTTTTCTTCAAGCTTACCCTCTTTAACCATTTTCTTTTCAGTCTTAGAGGCTTTATAGCGTTTAGAACCTTGCTCTTCTTGTGCTTGGCCAACAATCATACCAATACGGCGAGCGTTAATTACTTGATCTGTCGCTTTAATTTGCGACATCAATTTATCTTTTTCTTTTACCAAACCTTCACGGTCTTTAACTGGGGCTTTTTGCGACTCTAAGCGTTTGGTAATAAAGTCCACACGTTCTTGCATGGTCTTGCGAATTTTAGCCAAGCCAATTTCTGAAATACGCCCAACCTCTTCACCGGCTTCTTCTTTTTCAAGGTCTTTATAGCCAAGGTCTTCCCGAAGTTGCTGTTCTTTTTCAGTTAATTTTTCTTGCTCTTCTTTCTTAGCTGGCGCAATTTCTTCTATACGTTTTGCAGGTGTCTTAGCAAACACCTGTTGTTGCATCTTCCCTTCCATACCAATAATGATATTCTGGGCTTTTCTATAGCGCGGAGTTTTTTCATCAGCAGTAACCATCCAATTCATTATTTTGGCGATACGGGGGTGAACACGGCTATTTATGAACTGTTGATTTAATTTGGCACGAGACTCTACATACTTTTTACGCGCTTCTTTAAGCGCCATACGTTGTTTCTCGTTCATTACCATGCTCTTACGAGCATTCCACTCTTTAAAGTATTGCTTAGCAAAGTTAAACGCAGCTTCTACTTTAGGCCCTTGGTGCGGCAATGCGGCTTGTAGTTTTTCTGCAACTTCAAACCCTTGTTTTTTACCACTTAAACCTAATCCTGTTTGCTGAGCTGCTTCTTGTTCGGTTTCTTTTGTGCGCTCTTGCGTTGTTTTTGCGGGAACAGCTTTTGCTTTAGCTGCATTCTTTTCAGCTTGCTTTTTAGTAAGAACATTTTGAACCGCGTAACGGCTAGCCGCTTCAGGAG
>Ga0118677_10006958_pt1 | contig 18908 bp, 24 predicted proteins | sample AliMusrvi5mmetaG_FD_86154 | JGI IMG/M metagenome (GOLD analysis project Ga0118677, IMG submission 86154) | reverse complement strand
ATTATGCTATAATAGTAAAGTAAGTCTTAATATTACATTAAGACGAAAAGTTCTCTACAACAGTATTATATAGAAAGGTTTAGAATGAAAAGAATATTTTTGTTGGCGGTTGTTTTGTGCGTAGTCTCTGGTTTTTCTGCAAAGGCGGATCAATTCTTGATGAACATTGACAGAGTGTTTATGCACACACCTGGCGATTATACGGTCGCATATGTTGATTCGCATAAAGTGGTGGTCTTTGAAAGACTAAATTCTCCAAGAGGCGAGTTGTGGAATTGGATAAAGGGGAATGGCCACTGGAGCGGTTGGAACGGCGTATCAATAAGTTCGGTCGTAATAGCCGACGTTGCAATCGATAAACCAATGTATATTATTGCAAAGGCTGCGAGTTCAGAAAATATTGTTGGTGTGGAAATACACGTCCATTCCCCGAAAGACATTGACGGAGGTGAGTGGTCAACGGGCGGAAAACATCCGCAACATGCACAAACATCAGTTATTGAGTAAACCTTGCTTAGCCCGTCTGAATATTGAGATTTTGGTCTCAAGTTCAGATGGGCTTTTTATATGAAAACTTTTTGTATTAAATGCCCTATACTAAGGATAATTTAGAATATCAATATCCTTGACTTTTTTACATAAATATGCTATCATATAGAGGTAGTTAAGTTCTTTAAAATTGATTTAGAATAGCTCTAGAAACATAGAAAGTTGTGTTTTGAGAGCTGTTCTAAACATAAAAATAGGAGAATAAAATGAATGAGTTAATATCGGTATATTCCTGGTTGATTTTGGTGGTCATGTATTTTGTTGTTACCTTGGTGGTAGCGGGAATACGGGGCTACATTGATTGCCGTGATCTTGGGTGGATTACCGGCGAAAACATTTGGCTGTTCTTTTGGCCAAGGTTTCGTCTGTGGCTACTCGGATTAGTGGCCGCGATTATCTTTTCGGTTTGTTTCACTTACCACATCGACTTTGGGGTTGAGCGGTTAGTAGGACATATCGGATTTTTAATCTTACCGGTCATGCTAGTCGTCGGTTTCATCTGCTTGAGTCTGGCGTGTTGCCTTTTTATGCCGTTATTTGCGGCCGTTCAAGGTATACACGAAATTGACTAAGGAAAGTTTGATCTAAAACAAAAGCAAAAAAAGGAGAAACATATGTTTGCACCGGGAGATATTATTATTTGTTATGATGGTGTCGGGGTCGTTCTTGCTAACAACAAATACCTGATTATTTCAGGGTCAGATGGACCGTCACGGTATCAGGTTAAAAATGAGTTTAGCCTGCCAGACCACGCAGCTCTTATGACGGAGCCTCAAATCAATGCCCTGAATTATGAAGTCAAATTTGCATTGCGATTTGCAAGTTTGAGCCAACAGGACAGACTTACGTCCTACAATATGTAAGTCAATCGCTCGCACCTCACTAGAAAGCCATAATGGTAATCTGGTGAGGTTTTTTTGTTTTAATTTTTTATTTCCAGAATATTGACATATATGAAGATTGTGCTTAATATAAAAAATGAAATTTGTTCTAAACGATAATAATCTCATGAAATAGGAAGGTTTGATGAAAAAGAAGACAGATTTACCTAAGCCTGCCAAATATAGTTGGCGTGAACGCGAATTCTATCCGACTTGGCAGGAGGCTTCAGAGGCCGCCATAAAACTTGGCCTTAGCGGTCAGTGTGCATATCGGATGGGGTATAAGGTTGATAAAAGATTGCCAAGTGAACCAATGAGAATATATCGAGATTTTCCGGGTTGGAGGGTATTTTTAAAGACTTCATTTTATGGAACCTGGCAGGAAGCCTCTCGGGTAGCAATAAGGTTGGGAGTTGTGAGTTTTCGGGGTTATTTAAAGCTGTATTTTAAAGACCCGATGTTGCCCAGTAGTCCATATAAAGTTTACCCAGATTTTCCTGGGACCGCTGTTTTTTTAGGAAAAGCAAACAAATAGTATTGGTAGTATCTCGCGCACTGATGATAGTGTCGCGAGATTTTTGTATATATTTATAAGTGTAGTGGAGTAAGAGGAACATTAAGCTGCGAGTTAGCTTAATTCACTTGACTCTTATGTATTATTTTGCTAGTATGCTCTGAGCTTGTTAGAAGGCTTTTTATTTTGACTCAATTCAAAGTAGGGTACTCTACAGGACTAATGAAGGTATAAATTATTATAAAAAATGGCAAGATCAATTAAAAAAGGCCCATACGTTGATGATAGACTTCTAAAGAAAATAGAAGGTAAGAAACCGATTGAAACCGGTGTTATTAAGACATGGATAAGACGCTGTCAAATCGCTCCAGAAATGATTGGTTTTAACTTTGGTGTTTATAACGGACGAGAGCACATTGAAGTTTTGGTAACCGAAGAAATGGTTGGTCATCGATTGGGAGAATTTTCTCCAACTCGTAAATTCCATAGACACGGAGGTAAGATGCAGAAAGAACTTGATATCAAGAAGAAAGAAGCTGAAATCTCAGCTGCTCAATCTGCAAAGTCAACAATTGAAACTAAAAAATAATTCAGCTAAATAACTACGATGAATATAACAGCAAAATTAAATGATTATAGACAGTCTCCAAGAAAGGTAAGATTAGTTGCCACCTTGGTTAAAGGCAAGAAAGTTGAGGATGCTTTAAGCACCCTTACTTATGCTGTCAAAAGAGCCGCTGATCCATTGAAATCATTGATGATGTCAGCTGTTGCAAATGCAAAGAACAATTTCAATATTGAAAAGGAAGACTTGTTCGTTAAGGATTTTTCTGTAGATTCTGGAGCTATCCTTTACCGAAGAATGCCAAGAGCTCGAGGTGTTGCTTATCCAATCCGAAAGAGAACTAGCCATGTTACTTTGGTTTTGGGTGTTAAGGAACACGCTGAAGCAAAGAAAGCTAAGCCAGCAAAAGTTTCTAAGAAAAAAGCTGTTAAATAATTATTCATTTTATAAATCATTATGTCACACACCGTACATCCATATTCACATCGATTAGGAATCATCAAAGACTGGAAGTCTCGATGGTTTTCATCTAACAAAGATTTTCGAGACGCTTTGAAAGCGGATATTTTGCTTAGAGAATTCTTGGAAAAGAAACTCCGCGGTATGTACATTGGTTCTATTGAAATGGAAAGAAATCAGAAATCTTTCAAGGTTATAATTAAAACTTCTCGCCCAGGTGTTCTTATCGGACGAAACGGGGAAGGTTCAGATAAATTACGAAATGATATTCTAAAGTTTTTGAATAAAAAAGGTCTAGCACTTTCACAGGATTTGAAATTGGATATTGAAGAAATCAAGAATCCAGAGGCAGATGCTGCGGTGGTTGCTTATATGGTCGCTGAAGGTTTGGAGAAAAGAATGCCATTCAGACGAGTTATGAAGCAGACTTTGGAAAAGGTTATGGCGGCTCGAGACGTTCAAGGAGTTAAGATTTACATGGGCGGACGACTTGGAGGTGCAGAAATGGCTCGATCAGAAGAATTGAAAAGAGGACGAATTCCACTACAAACATTGAGAGCTGATATTGATTACGCACAGGAGAAGGCTCACATGACTTATGGAGATATCGGTATTAAGGTTTGGATTTATCGAGGTCAAATTTTTGCTAAAAAAGCAGCAGCAGTTAGTGCTGAAAAGAAAGTTAAATAATTTTTACCAATATGTTATTACCTAAAAAAGTAAAATTTAGAAAGTGGCACACCGGCCGAGAGAATCAGAAAAAAGTCGGTAATGCTACCAGAGGAACAAAAATATCTTTTGGTTCTTTTGGTTTGAAAGCTATTACCCCTGGAAGATTACGATCACAGGAGATTGAAGCGGCTCGAAAGACCATTTCTCACTCTTTGGGTAAGACAGGAAAACTTTGGACAAGAATTTTCCCAGACCGACCATATACTCAGAAGCCTGCCGAAGTGAAAATGGGTAAAGGAAAAGGAGATCCACAGGGTTATGAAGCTGTCGTCAAAGCTGGAAACGTTCTTTATGAAGTTGACGGTGTTGATGAAAAGACTGCCCGAGAAGCTTTAAGAAAGGGAGGTACAAAACTTCGAGTTAAATCAAAGATTATCGGTAGAGATATCGTATAGTCATAAAAAATATGAAAGAATTATTAAATAAAACAGAAAAGGAATTAAAGGCTTTGCTTTCAGAAAAGAGGGAAGCTGTTCGAGTATTCAAATTTGGTCTTGCTGGAAGTAAGACACGAAACTTGAAAGAGGGTAAGAATTTGAAGAAAGAAATCGCCCAGATCATGACCATTTTAAATGCAAAGAAATCTGAATAATTTTAATAATTAAAATAACAAACCATAATGGAAAAGAAAATAGAAAAAAAGAATACTGATAAGGGAGGCAAGGTGCTTTCTGGTACAATTGTTTCTACCAAGATGAAAGATACTGTTGTGGTTTTGGTGGAGAGATTCACAAAACACCCTATTTACGGAAAGTTTTTGAGAAAGCAAAAGAAATACAAGGCTCATGATGCTGGTAATAAGCACAAAGAGGGTGAGGTTGTAGAAATCATCGAGACAAAGCCAATTTCCAAGGACAAGAGATTTATGATCTTGGAAAAATAATTTTCATATAATATACCATGATACAAGATAAAACATTAGTTACCATAGCTGACAATACAGGTGCCAAAATCGGCCGATTGTTTAAAGTGCTTGGTTCTTCAAAAAAATCTATTGCTCAACTAGGTGATATAGTGGTTCTTTCAGTTCAGAAAGCAGAACCAAGAAAGTCAGTCAAAAAGAAAGATATTCTTTATGCTGTTGTTGTTAGACAAAAATATCCTTTCCGAAGAAAAGATGGATCATATATCCGATTTGATGAGAATGCTGTCGTTATCATTGATAAAGACAAGCATGAGCCATTAGCGGGTAGAGTTTTCGGTCCAATTCCAAGAGAAATTGCTGAGAAAGGTTTCCAGAAGATTGCTTCTCTTGCTCCGGAAATAGTGTAGTTAGAAACATCTTAACCTGTCACTTTGCAGAAGTTTCCAATGTAAAAAGATTGAAGTTAAGGGAAATAAGTATTTTAATCAAAATGAAAATAAAAAAGAACGACAATATAATAGTGATCTGCGGAAAAGATAAGGGTAAGACCGGTAAGGTGATCAAAGCGATTCCAAAGGATAACCTTGTGGTTATTGAAGGTGTAAATATGAAGAAGAAACACCAGAAAGCTACCAAGGCTAATTCAAAGGGTCAGGTTATTGAAAAAGCTCTACCTATCAACGCTTCAAACGTTATGCTTTTGGAAGGAAAGAAAAGAGTTCGAGCTGGTAAAAAAGAGATTGGTGGTAAGATGGTAAGAATCAGCAAGAAAACTGGTAAGGAGATATAAAGTCTAAGAAAATACAATGACAAAAATTTTAAATACAAAAGAAAGACAAGAGAAAGCCTTTGAAGTCCTAAAGGATAAGATGGGCTACAAAAACAAAATGCAGGTGCCTAAATTACAGAAGGTAATTCTTAATGTCGGTATTGGCTCTCTTAAGGATAAAAAGAAAATTGATATTATTACCGATCGCGTAACCAAGATTACTGGTCAGAAGCCATCACTTAGAGGCGCAAAGAAATCAATTGCTGCCTTCAAAGTTAGAGAGGGTGACCCTGTTGGTCTTATGGTAACTATGAGAGGGGATAGAATGTATGCCTTCATGGATAAAATGGTTTCAGTTGCCTTCCCAAGAACCAAGGACTTCCGAGGTATTTCAAGAAAAGGTATTGATGATATGGGTAACTTCTCAATTGGTATCAAGGAAAACACTATTTTCCCAGAAACCGCTGATGAGGAATTAAAAGATGTTTTCGGAATGACCATTACTATCAACACTTCAGCTCATACAAAGAAAGAAGCGACTGCTTTCCTAGAATATCTAGGTATGCCATTCAAATCAGAGGACAAAGAAGAGACAAAGAAGAAAAAATAATTGCTTAATTTAAAACCGCTTCCTTAAAAAGAGCGGTTTTAATATATAAAAATTTATGAGCGATCGCCTATCTTAAGGGGATGTTCTAAGTTTTAAGTTCCATGTTATACTATTTCCATGTTAAATCTTTCAATTAAAAAAGAGGGCCCGACCTGGGCCATACCAAGAGCCTATATTTTTATTGGACGTTCTGGTTGTGGAAAAGGAACTCAGGCAGATTTGTTATCAGAATTTTTATGTGATAAATATAAGTCCTGTCGTACGTTACATATTGAAACCGGAGCTTTTTTACGTGAATTTATAAAGGGAGATTCATATACTCAAACTCTATCAAGGGAAATTGTTGAAAATGGTGGTCTTATGCCCGAAGCTGTCATGGTGGCTTTATGGGAGGATTATCTTTTTACAAATTACACTGGAGGAGAGAATTTGATTTTTGATGGCTGTCCGAGAAAATTACCGGAGGCGCAGCTATTGGATTCGGCTTTTGATTTTTATAAAGTCCAATTACCAATCGTTTTTCATATAAATGTTGGTCGTGATTGGGCGGTAGAGAAATTGACTAACAGATCTCGAAAAGACGATAATGCCGAAGCTATTGAGCGCCGACTAAAATGGTTTGATGTTGAAGTGGAGCCGACAATAAATTTTTATAAGAACAATCCTGATTATATTTTTATTGAGATTAATGGCGAACAGAGAATAGAAGAAGTTCAAAAGGAAATTTTACAGAAAGCCGGACTAGATTAAATTTATATATTGGGGTTGACCCCGTAGTAGATTTTGGCTTTGTTTTTTGAAATTGTTCGTAGTAATTCGTAAAAAATATCTTATAAAATTGGAGGCGAGTTAAATTTTCTTTTTTCTAGTTCAAAACTAAAATTTCTAAACCAAAATTCACTACGGGGTTGATATTTTGCTAAAAAACGTTAGTATTGATATATGTCAGTAACTATAAAGACTCCTGAAGAAATAGAGATTTTACGTGAAGGCGGCAAAAGGCTGGCCTATATTTTGCATGAAGTCGCTAAAGCTGTAAAACCAGGTGTTTCAACTTTGGAATTAAATAAATTAGCAATCAAGCTTGTTGAAGAAAATGGAGACAAGGCTGCTTTTTTGAATTATCGACCACCGGGAGTAAAAAGGGCATACCCGGCGGCAATTTGTGTATCAATCAATGATGCGATTGTTCACGGTATTCCAAATGAAAATCCACAAATAATCAAAGAAGGCGATATCGTTTCTTTAGATATGGGTCTGAATCATAAGGGTTTATTTACCGACTCGGCTATTACTGTCGCTGTAGGGAGTGTTGACGAAGCAGCGCTTAAACTTATGGATGCAACTGAAACAGCCTTAGTGGAAGGTATTTCCGCTGTTAAACCAGGTAATCATATTAGAGATATTAGTTATGCGATCGAAAGATATGTCAGACCTTTGCGATACGGAATTGTCGAAGAGTTATGTGGCCATGGAGTTGGCTACAAGCCACACGAAGACCCATATATACCAAATTACTGCCTAGAAGATCAAGGCGAAAAACTAAAAGTGGGAATGGTTTTGGCAATTGAACCAATGTTAAATGAAGGAAGTAAACACATTACTCAAGATGATGATGATTATACTTATCGAACCGCTGATGGTAAAAGAAGCGCTCACTTTGAGCATACTGTAGTGGTGACAAAAGATGGGTTTGAAATTTTGACACAGGTATAATCAACTAAAGCCATATACCAAGGTTTAACCTTGGTATATGACTTTAAATAAGGGTATACAAAGGTCGGTCCTTTGTAGGGCTTGACGGAACTTGGTAAGTATTGACAAGTATGGTATTTGGGTGTATACTGGTAAACAAGTTAAAGTACCTTAAAAACTTAGGAAAATGAAAATTCGCCACAGCCCCCTCCATAAAGACTATTGATAAAATGATAGTTTCGTGGAACTAATTAAATTAATGATTTTAACAAACCGATAATGGTCGTGTTAAATGGAGGGGGCTGTGGCGAAGTCAAAAAGACGTAGCCGAAAAGATCATACTGATCAACAGCGTAGTAAACATGACAAAATCCGAAAGGGTAGTCATAAGGAGAAATAAGATGAGTAATCGTAATGAGTTCAGTGCTGGTCTCGGGGCAAAGGTGTGCGGTGCGGTGGCAGATGCTGGCGGAACGCCGGAAGAGCTGAATGGTTTTTCTGAGAATGTTACGCTTGTTAAGCAGCTGCTCGCAGTCATTCGGGGGACGGCCAAGATTGTTGTCACTGAAGTAGCGAAAATCCTTCAGCTTGCCAAAGCGAAGACTTCCGTTCCTGCGCTCAAAACACTCTTCGTTGTTAAGGACCACTTCATTGTGGATGTTTCCGACAAAGCTGAGGTCAAGATCTCATATATCGGGGATAACTTCAAACAGCAATTCATAAAACAGACGGTTGCTCCTCGTGGAGAACTCAATCTGTCTTCATGGAAGCTCTCGAAGAATTCCTTGGATAAGCCGATTTTGGATGAGCTCGGCGACAAGCAGGAAACTGACATTGGGGCGGTCTACGATCTGATGAAGTTACAGCCGAAAGGTGAAAAAGGTGTTTTACTAACTAATGGTTATGCGAATATCTTTTATTGCCGAGACGCGGCTGGTGTCCTACGGGCGGTGGACGTGCGCTGGGACGGCGATGGTTGGGGCGTCGACTCCTGTTTGGTTGGGGACCCGCGTGGGTGGAACGAGGGCTATCAGGTGTTTTCTTGCAATTCAGTTGCTTAGAGACTTTGGTTTTTTTAATCCTTTGTCTCTGCGGTCCTTTGACCCTTCGATTAATTTCGGAGGGTCATTTTTATTGTATAGATTTGCTATACTAACTAACGAGACTATGTGTTACGGGACGGCTAAGGCTTCCCCGTCATAATCTTGAGATTCTTAATATCAGGATTGCGCTGGGTATGTCTTGCGCGAGAGCATAGGAAGATATCTCTTAAAAAATAATAAGAATTGGTATAGGAAGCTGACGGACTTGTATGTCCAGAATAAAATTCAACCAGTCATGGTTTGGTTGGTGGTGAGACGGATGGCTTTTTATACAGAAACGGCTGGTGTCCTACAGGCGGTGAACGTGAACTGGAACGGCGATGGTTGGAACGTCAACTCCTATTTGGTTGAGAACCCGAATGAGTGGAACGAGGGCAATCAGGTGTTTTCTTGAAACTGTAATTTTTCTTCCGCTATCTGGCGGGAGTTTTTTGTTGCAAGCCTTTTCTCCAACCGCCAAGCATTCGTCCGATTTCTTCTAGGTTGCCAGAGATGGTGGAATATTTATCGGTCGGTATCAGTTTGCTTTCCCAGGCCAGTTGTATGAAGAATTTCAGATTATCCAACTTGGCGATTGTCTTGCTTAACATCAGGATTTTGCTTTCAGACACCAAGTAGATTGAAGCAAAGGTGAACTCTAAAACATCAAGAAAAGATTGTTCTATCTTCTGGCCAATGCCGAATCTTTCGACCTTGGGAAAATCTCGGTGTATAATCAGCCAGAGACGATATGTTTCTTTTTCTTTGAGAAGCACTCTGGGTGCTTCTCGGGGGGGGGTAGTACTAACATTATTTGTATTATGAGTCATGATTATAAAGATATCATATCTTTAGAGAATCTCCACGAAGCGTGGAGGGAATTCGTGGCGGACAAGAAAAACAAGAAAGATGTCGGGGAGTTTTCGATAAGTCTTTCAGAAAATATTTACGAACTACACTTGGATTTAAAAAACAAGACCTACATCCATTCAGAATATGAAGCATTTTCGATAAATGATCCTAAGCCCAGGAGTATTCACAAGGCAATCGTAAGAGACAGGCTCTTGCACCATGCGATTTATCGCGTAATTTATCCTTATTTTGATAGTAGATTTATCTACGATTCGTATTCTTGCAGGGAATTGAAGGGGACGCACAGGGCGATAAAACGCTTTCGTGATTTTGCTAGAAAAGCTTCCAAGAATCATGGCCGGACTTGCTGGGTTTTGAAATGCGATATTAGGAAATTTTTTGCCTCAATTGACCATGAAATTTTGCAGGCAATCTTAAAAAGGCACGCTGTCGATAAAGATACTTTATGGCTGATAGAAAAAGTAGTGGAAAGTTTTAATAGTACCAAGGTGGGTAAGGGTCTGCCTCTTGGTAATCTAACTTCGCAATTACTGGTGAATATTTACATGAACGAATTTGATCAATATGTAAAACATGAATTGAAAGCAAGATATTACATTCGTTATGCCGATGACTTTGTGTTTTTGAGTGACAAAAAAAAGGAGTTGGAATCCATACTGGTTTTGGTCGGGAATTTTCTCAATAATAAGCTAACCTTGTCACTTCATCCGGACAAGGTCTATATAAAGACGCTGGCTTCGGGGGTGGATTTCCTGGGCTGGGTCCATTTCCCATATCATCGAATCTTGCGGACGGCCACCAGACGCAAGATGTTTCGCCGTCTGGCTGAAACCGATAAGGAAGAAACCAGGCAGTCGTATTTGGGAATGCTTAAACATGGAAATGGATATAAGCTTACGGGTAAAATAATAAACAGGTGATTATTTTTCCATTTGGCATATATATGATATAATTTATGGAAATGGCAGAAGGTTTTGAAAAAATAGAGCAGAAATTCACTTCTCCTCAAGAGGAATTGGATTTTTTACGTGCACAGGTGGCTAAGCATGAGAAAGTTATGGCTGAGAAGGGAATAGAAATACCACGAGAGTCGATTATTACTGAAAAAATAATTGATTACAAAGAGAACGTTCCAGAAAAGATTTTACATAAGGATTATCAAATGAAACCTGAAGCGGTGGATGCGATTGTGCTTGACCTAACTCCTGAAGAACATGATGTTAAAATGGAAGAATTGGTTTCTATCTTGCAAACCAAAGGCTTAATGAATGCTCTGTTAGTCACCGAAAAAATGAATGACTCACATTTGGATGATGATTTTCACCGTTTTTTGGTCCAGTATGTCAAAGCTGGTTTGCCAATGCATAATGCTTCTGAAAAAAGCCCTTTCTTTAAGGCTTTAAAAATGACTTTATTCGAAGTTGCTTTACCTGAAGGAACGGAGGAAAAAGAACAGCAAAAAAATCTTAAAGAGCTTATCTCTCGAATGGAGCAATTTTATGCCGGCATGCTTTCGGTTCAAAATGAAAAAGATGGGCCGGCCTATTTTACAATTGAACTCGCCAAGGCCAATGCTAGTGAAGAATTTATTTTTTATATTTCCGTACCTGATAGGAAAAAGGAACTTTTTGAGAAACAAATTCTGTCTATTTTTCCAAAAGCGAAGATTTTTGAAAAGAAAGATGATTACAATATTTTTAATGAAAGCGGTGTGGCTGTTGGGGCTTATGCCAGACAAAAAAGCAATCATATTTTTCCTTTAAAAACATATGATCAGTTCGATTATGACCCTCTGAATGTTATTTTGAATTCCTTTTCTAAGATAAATAAAGACGGGGAAGGGGCGGCCATCCAGCTTATTTTTAGGCCGGCTGGTGATCCGTATGTGAACTTTTATAAAAGAGCTCTTAAGGATATCAGTAAGGGAATGAAATTAAAGACCGCAATAAATATGGATCGCCTGTCTTTTGGGGGGATTTTGAAAAAGATCTTAAAGGATATATTTGGGGAAATATTTAAGAGCAAGAAAAAAGTTGAAGAAAAAGAAAAGGATAAAGAGCAAGTTGATCAGGTGGTTTTACAAAATATTAATAATAAAATTACTTCACCGGTAGTTGAGACGAACATTAGGATTGTGGCTTCTTCAAGCACTTTGCCTGAAGCCGAAGAAATTTTAAATGACTTGGAATCGTCATTTAATCAGTTTGAAAATACTGGCAGTAATCGTCTAGAATTTAAGCAAATGAAAGGTCATGATTTGACCAAATTATTCAGAGAATTTTCTTTTAGAGTTTTTCGGGATGAATATAAGATGCCTATAAATATCAAGGAAATTACTACCATGATGCACTTGCCATCCTCAGATATTAAATCATCACCGCAATTAAGACAGTCAAAGGCCGGTACGGCTCCAGCCCCGATGGGTTTGCCACAGCAAGGTGTTCTTTTGGGTGTGAATAAAAACAGAAATGTGGAGACAAAGATTTATATGGCCAAGGAAGACCGTTTAAGACACTTTTACACTATTGGTCAAACCGGTACTGGTAAAACAACTCTCCTAAAAAATATGATTGCTCAGGATATTTTGAATGGCGATGGTGTTTGTATGATTGATCCGCACGGTTCTGATATTCAGGACATTTTGGCAATAATTCCTAAAGAAAGATATGAAGATGTGATTTATTTTGATCCGTCATATACCGCTCGTCCTATGGGTTTGAATATGCTTGAATATGATGTTCGTTTTCCTGAACAGAAGACTTTTGTTGTGAACGAAATGCTTTCTATTTTTAACAAATTGTTTGATATGAAGACGGCTGGTGGCCCGATGTTTGAACAATATTTTAGAAATGCGGTGATGTTGGTTTTGGAAGACCCAACAAGCGGAAATACTTTACTCGATGTCTCGAGAGTTTTGGCAAGCAAGGCTTTTAGGGATATGAAAGTGGCAAATTGCAAGAATCCAATTGTGGTCCAATTCTGGAAGGAAATTGCTGAGAAAGCTGGAGGCGAGTCATCACTTGCTAATATCGTGCCATACATTACAAGCAAGTTCGATGTCTTTTTGCAAAATGACATCATGCGACCAATCGTCGCCCAGGAAAAATCAGCCTTTAATTTCCGAGAGATTATGGATAATAAGAAAATTCTTTTGGTAAACTTGTCAAAAGGAAGATTGGGGGATATCAATGCTAATTTGATCGGACTTATTTTAGTGGGAAAGATTTTGATGGCCGCTTTGTCTCGCGTGGATTCTTTGGGTAGTGAATTACCTCCATTTTATTTATATATTGATGAGTTCCAAAATATTACTACTGATTCTATTTCGACTATTTTGTCTGAAGCTAGAAAATATAAATTGAGCTTGAATATTGCTCACCAATTCATCAAGCAACTGGATGAGAAAATTAAAGATTCTGTTTTCGGTAACGTTGGCTCGATTGCCGCTTTCCGTGTCGGTTCTGAAGACGCTGAATTTTTGGAGAAACAATTTTCACCTGTATTTACCGCCAAGGATATTATGAATATCGATAACTTTAATGCATATATAAAGATGTTGGCGAACGGTAAGCCTGTCAGACCGTTTAATATTGAGAACATGCCACCACCCAAAGGGGATAAAGAGATTATCGGTAAATTAAAAGAATTATCATATTTGAAGTTTGGTCGGGATCATGAGGAGGTAGAAAAGGAGATAATGAAGAAGTATGAGAAGAAAGAATCAGCACCAATCTCACCTTTTAAAATTTAGTTAAATATTGGAAATTACGCAAAAAGCCTCCAAAAGAGGTTTTTTGGGTAATTTGTGGCCGATTATTTAAAATAGTGGAATCTATTATTGATATGTTATAATTAAGGAATTAATAATTAATTAAATTAAACCATGTCTGAAATTACAAAGCATATCAAGGATGAGAAAACATTTGTTATTATAAAACCAGACGGTGTACAGAGAACTTTGATTGGAGAAATAATTCGCCGTTATGAAAGACTTGGTTTGAAATTAGTGGCCCTGAAAATAGTAATTCCAACTTCGGAAATGGTTAGAAAACATTATACTTTGGATCCTGAGTGGACAAGGAAAGCTGGCGAAAAATCAATCAATAGTTACCATATAAAGAATATGGTTCCTCCATCTGAAAATCCAGTTGAAGTAGGTGAGAGAGTTTTGGGTAATTTGGTCAGATATATGACTAGTGGGCCGGCGATTGTTATGGTTTGGCAAGGTGTGCATGCTGTTGGTGTAGTACGTAAAATGACCGGAGGTACTGAACCTCTAACTTCTGATGTTGGGACAATAAGGGGAGATTATGTTTTAGATTCATATCAAATTGCTGATGTTGATGGGCGTTCAATGAGAAATCTGGTTCATGCTTCTGGCACACCTGAAGAGGCGCAACAAGAGATCAATCTCTGGTTCAAACCAGAAGAAGTTTTGAGCTATCGTTTGATTCAAGATGAAATACTATACGATGTCAACTTGGATGGTTTTCTAGATTAATTAGCTGATCGATATATGACCATTAATAACAAAAACTGCTTATTTTTTGGCAGTTTTTGTTATCTTATGCCAATACTGTTTGATTCAGTAATCATTGATATGTTATAATTTATAAATGAATATTTTCTTAAATTACAGAATATTTGGGTTGATAATTTTAAGCTTCTTTGGTGTAATTATTTTTACTTTAGCTGGCTCGCTTGAACCAAATTCACCGACCCCTGATTTAAGTTATGAAACTTTGGGAAGTATATACGCTAAGATTAGTCCGGTCGTGGTTAGTAAGGCTGCAGCTTCCGGACATTCTTTTGGGCCATCAAATTCACCAATACCAACCTTTAACACTTTGGAGAGTATTTGGAATTCGATTGTTTGGAAGACCATGAATAATTCTGGAACGATCGATGCTGGGCTTTATGCAACTACTTCGCTTGCAGTAGTTGAGCCGAATTTGATTGCATCTAATATTAAGGCTAGCACGACAATTTTTGGTATTGAGGGTAGTATGCTTTGTCCTGTCGAATTGCAAACTCTAGATTTGGCTTCTGCCTTTCCACATATCAATACTTCAGTTTGCCCAACTCCTGAGGGTGTTAGAACTGTCACCGTTGGTCCATTTGATGTCGACGTTAAAATAAAGGTAAAGACGGATATTAGTATTGATGATTATTTAAAAATAAATGGACAGGTTATTGCGCCAACACAAATGTATGGTTATTGTGGTGCCAATAGAATTATTAGTGCCGGCCCAATCATTGCGGGTACTGTTTTGATGACGGTGCCGGCTAATACTCCGATACAGATTTCTGACGTTGATACTATTGGTGTGGGGGCTTCTGGCGCAGGTATTTTGTCTTTCTGGACAGTTGTAAATTAATTAAAAGAGTAGATTATATTTTACTTGCATTACTTTAATCTAGGTTTATAATATTAATAGGGTTATTCGAGATATTTTCTAGCTAAATAATTTTTCAGGGAGTTCAAAATCGGTAGCAACCTTGGTTGTCTATCTGAGGACACCCACCTAGATTTTTTCTAGGGGAATATCTCACGGTAACCCTTACAAAACAACTGTTCATAATTGAACGGTTTTTTTGTTACAAAAAAAGAGTGCATCTTATAGATACACTCTGGCTGTTTACCACGGATCAAGTCGATCAGTGATTTAGGTTGCTTAAAATTGTTTGATAATGAGCATGAAGATATGATAATAGGGCAGATAAGGTAAGTATTATGCAGACGTGGCCGTAAAGCTGTTCGCCGTGACCAATGTAATCAGGTTTTGCTCCTGGACGCCTGGTCTCACATTCTGTGTAGGTGTCTCTCTGTAATTGGGCATACTTGGCAATACTGCCAGGTATTAGTGCAATTATTACTAGGCCAGCACAGTACATGTTTTTATCTTGGATACTGCCAAGATGAGAAATATATTTCTCAATTGCCAGCATTATTGCCACGGCCACCGGATAGCCGAGAAAATTGACTATCTTCCTGGACGTTGTTCGGGCTACTGTTGGATGGGCTCTCGGTTTCACTGATCACTCCTTATATTATATGTTTCAGATCTATTTGTGATAATAGCATTTTTATCGTTTTAGTCAATTAGCAATTCGTGTCAGCATATTTTTAATAACGATGGTTATTTTTGGTTATTCTTGTTATATTATTCCCATGAGCAGCCAATTAATCCAAAATAAAAAGGCATTTTTTAACTATGAAATTACCGAAAAATTCACCGCAGGTGTGGAACTTTTAGGTACCGAAGTTAAAACTCTTCGAAATAAGCAAGGGTCTTTAGACGGTGCTTATGTGATTGTCCGGGGTGGGGAAGCCTATTTAATTGGATCAAATATTCCTGCTCATCAGCCTAAAAATGTTTCTGAAGACTTTGACCCAAAAAGGAATCGCCGATTATTGTTAAATAAAAAAGAAATTGCAGTACTTGCGAATGCGAGTGAAGACAAGGGCTTGACAGTAGTACCAATTGAGTTATATAATAGTGGTAAGTTAATCAAACTTTCTTTAGGAATTGGTAAAGGAAAGAAGAAATTTGATAAACGAGAGGATATAAAGAAGCGCGAATCAAATCGTGATATTGAAAGGACTTTGAAATATTAATTTTAGCTATTTGCTTTTCTGACATCTAAAACCTGTCAGCTATGAGCTGTAAGCTATTCATGGGGATGCATGTTTTGACAGAGAATCAAATACATTCACGCAAAGCGGAGCTCCAATAACTCCTAAAAAGGTTGGAAAAACAATTGCAAACAATTTAGTTGCAAAGGCAAAGTCTCTTGTGTCTCCATATTTTGGTGCCAAGGATCTTGCTTTCGCTTACGCTGCTTAATCCACACTTCGGTGTTGGATGGCCTTAAGCGACATTTCTTTTACCCGCTTTCGCGAGGGTAGATAGAGGTGTAATAAACGCGAATATATTTTAAAGTAGTCCCGACTTTAAAACGAGAACAAGGGAATCGATCAGTGAGCATTTTGCCGGCTTCGACCTTATTGATCTAAATTTTAAACTCGGCTATGCTTTGTAGATCTGCTTGTGTTAATTTTTTGCACGCGGTTTCAATACCGCCATCTCCACACTTTCAAAAATACGCCCATTCATATGGGCGATTTTTGTTGTGTGGAGATGAGCAAACAAACTGCTTTGTTTGCGTGCGGTATTGAAAAGATTGGCGTTGTTTTGTCTGCAAAACCGCCAAGCACGCGCTGTAGGCGGCAAATTACCGCCATCTATATTTTTTCACTTTACGATTTTTTATGTTATTATTCTCCCATGCAAATACTTAAAACAAAGGGGCCAAATAAAGCTCCAATTCAAAATAAGAAGGGTAGTAAAATGCCAAAATTTAATATGTTTGGCGGTGGACTTTTTAGTAATATTACCAACGTTGTCCTAGCTCTTTTGGTTGTTGTTATGGTTTACTCTTTGGTTTCTGGAAGCGGTAAAACAATTCCCCAAATTCCAATTTCGCAATTAGCCTCTGATATTTCTGCTGGATTGGTAAAGCAGATAGATGTGAGTGGTAATGATTTGACTATTACTTATAATATCGCTACAAGCAGTACAAGTACTGTAGCTGAAATAGTTAAGAAATCACAAAAAGAAGATACGACTGCGTTAAGTCAGACTCTAGCAAATTATAAAGTTGATACAGTAAAGTTGGCAGCAGTAAAAATCGATATTCAGAGTGAGAGTGGCTGGTCTTATTGGTTGATGTTACTACTTCCGTTTATTCTGCCATTATTGGTGATCGCTTTTATTTTCTGGATGTTAACTCGACAAGTTAAGGGGGCTGGGATGCAAGCTTTTTCATTTGGACAGTCTAAAGCAAGAATGACTTTGCCGTCTGATAAAAAGCAAAAAATTACTTTTGCTGATGTTGCTGGTGCTAAGGAGGCCAAAGAAGAATTGGCAGAGGTTGTTGATTTTTTGAAAAATCCTAAAAAGTTTTTGGAAATTGGAGCTAGAATTCCAAAAGGAATTTTGCTTATGGGGGCTCCAGGTACTGGTAAAACTTTGCTGGCCCGAGCTGTGGCAGGAGAGGCTGGTGTCGCATTCTTTTCTATTTCTGGTTCAGAATTTGTGGAAATGTTTGTTGGAGTTGGTGCATCCCGTGTTCGTGACTTATTTAAAATGGCAAAACAAATGTCACCAGCCATTATATTTGTGGACGAAATTGATGCTGTCGGACGAGTGCGTGGTGCTGGAATGGGTGGTGGTAATGATGAAAGGGAACAGACTCTGAACCAGATTTTGGTGGAGATGGATGGTTTTGAGCCGACTGAAAAAGTGATTGTTATGGCGGCCACAAACCGACCAGATGTTTTGGATCCGGCATTGCTTCGACCGGGACGTTTTGATAGAAGGGTTGTAATAGATTTACCTGACAGAAATGATCGTGAAGCTATTCTTGTTGTTCATGCTAAGGAAAAGCCTTTTGCCGAAGATGTTAATTTAAAAGTTATTGCTGAAAGAACCCCTGGATTTTCTGGTGCTGATTTGTACTCACTTATGAATGAAGGTGCTATCTTGGCAGCTCGTGAAAATCGTAATAAGGTTTCTCAGTATGATTTAATTCGCTCAATTGAAAAAGTAATGCTCGGACCTGAAAGAAAAAGCCATTTACTTTCAAATAAAGAAAAGGAACTCACGGCTTATCATGAAGCTGGTCATGCCATTGTCTCATCTGTCTTACCGTTCGCTGATCCTGTTCATAAGATTTCCATTATTTCTCGAGGACGAGCGGCGGGTTATACTTTGAAACTTCCTTTTGAAGATAAAAAATTGCAGTCTAAGAAAGAATTTTTGGATGATATTGCCGCTGCTCTCGGTGGTTATGTCGCAGAAAAAATGTTTTTCAAAGATATTACTACTGGCCCATCAAATGATTTGCAGGTATCGACCGCTTTAGCTCGTGATATGGTTACAAAATATGGTATGTCAGATAAAATGGGCCCAGTCGCACTAGAGGGAGAGGGCGGTAGAACTTTGTTTGGTAAAGGTGTTGGTGAACACGGTTATTCAGAAAAAGTTGGGGCACAGATTGATGCGGAGGTATCAGCTATAATGGAAAACGCATTATCAAAAGCCCAGGAAATTTTAATTGAAAAGAAAGCCGCTATGGAAGCGGTGGCAAAAAGACTAATGGAAGTTGAAACCATTGAAAGAGATGAATATGAAAAGATCATAATTGCGCATGGTATTCCATTAAAGAATAAACAAGATATAGAGCATCAGAAATAGAAAATATTGGTTTTGTGCCTCTGTGATCTTTTAGCTACTCTGGAAGATAAAATC
>Ga0118677_10006579_pt1 | contig 18909 bp, 18 predicted proteins | sample AliMusrvi5mmetaG_FD_86154 | JGI IMG/M metagenome (GOLD analysis project Ga0118677, IMG submission 86154) | reverse complement strand
CCATATGATTGCCGCCCGCGATATTGTCAAAAACGGTTTTACTTTCCATAAGCTCGGCGCGCAGCTGGTCAAAGTAGGCGATTTCAAGATTGGTGCCCAAACGCACCGCGCCTGCCTGGGGCTTCACCGCCCCCAGCAGGAGGCGGATAAGGGTGGTCTTGCCCGCGCCATTGGGGCCGATAATGCCGATGCGGTCGCCCCGAAGTATTATGGTGGAAAAATTTTTAATGACCGGCGACCCGGTGTAGCCGAAGGTGGCGGCGGTAACCTCGCAGACGATTTTGCCGCTCATGCCCGCATCCGCGGCGTTCATCTGCACCATGCCCGGCACGAGCCTGCGCTGGCTGCGCTGACTGCGCATAAGCTCAAGCTCCCGCACGCGGCCCTCGTTGCGGGTGCGGCGCGCCTTAACGCCCTGCCTGATCCAGACCTCCTCAGCCGCAAGCTTTTTGTCGAAAACCTGCCGCTGCGTTTCCTCGGCGGCAAGCTCGGCCTCCTTGCGCTTTTCATAGGCAGCGTAATCGCCCGGCATGCTCGCGAGCCTGCCCCGGTCGAGCTCGACAATGCTCGTGGCAAGGCGCCGGAGAAACATGCGGTCGTGGGTGACAAAGAGAATGCTGCCTTCAAAGCGCAGCAGAAAATCCTCCATCCAGCCGATCGAGTCGATGTCAAGATGGTTGGTGGGCTCGTCAAGCAGCAAGAGCTCCGGCTGGCCGGCAAGGGCGCGGCCGAGCATGGTGCGGCGCTTGAGCCCGGCGGACAGGGTGGCGAATGCCGCATCCGGCGGCAGATCGAGCCGTGATATCACGGAGGCGACTTTCTGCTGGATCTGCCAGCCGCCTTCAAGCTCAAGGCGGTGCTGAATATCGCCCAGGCGGCGTGTGAGGCTTTCGTCGTGCCCGGATTGCATGAGTATGGTTAAATCATGATATTCCGCCACCAGCGCTCCAAGGCCCGCAATACCGCCTGCCACAACATCAAAGACCGTGCCGGGCATGCCGCCCGGCACCTCCTGCTCGAGCATGCCGATGCGCAGGCCCTGCTGCCGAGCTATTTCGCCGCTGTCTGGGGCCAGGTCGCCGTTGATGATTTTAATGAGGCTTGATTTGCCCTCGCCATTGCGGCCGAGCAGGCAGATCCGCTCCCCCGGCTCGATCACGAGGTCCGTCCCGTCAAGAAGCAGCGGTCCGCCAAAGCTCAGGCGGATGTTTTTCATGTCAAGAAGAGGCATGCAGCGTACCGAAGTAAAATGATTTGCGGGAAAAGGTTAGCCCCCGCTTTACTACAGCGGAGTTAAAACCTGATTACCAAGAGAGAGAAGAGTACCGGTAGAAAGGATTCCGGTCAAGCAGGAAAGACAAACTAAGAACAGGTTGCGGTTCTGCGCGGCTCGGCTGGATTATTATCGCTCATGAATAATTCAGGATAAAAAGGATTTTTTTCATAGCACGGATAAAATGCCGGCAGGTAGTAGTTAAGCCCATAGCCTCTGCCCTGCGGTTTTGTTTTTGCTTGTATTACGATCACCGGCATGATAAATTTACAAAAATAAAGGAAAATTAGGGTACTAAGCCGGGGCCTGATTCTGCAACCTGAGAAGCTCCGGCTTGTTGCTTTTTACCATGAAGGCAGTGTGAATGAAAAATGCAGGCGCAGTTCTGAAAGCCGAACGGCTTCGGAAAAATATGACTCTCCGGGAGATCTCACGGATCACCAAGATCAGCATGCTGACCCTTGAGACCCTTGAAGGCGATCATGAAGAGGCAAGTCCGCCGGCCACCTATGCCCGGGGCTTTATCAAGTCCTATGCCGTTGAGCTGGAGCTTGATCCTGATGAGGTTCTCGCGATATACGACCAGGAATTAAAAGAGCAGCAGAAAGCAGCGCCTGCGAAAAAAACACAGGATGAATCACCGCGCATACCCGGGTATATCGTGCCGGTGATAATCGGGGCGGTGCTGCTGCTGGCCTGCGCCCTGTATTTCGGGTATATGGGCAGAAGTTCCGATACGCCCCGGGTGGCGGTGGTAGAGGTCCAGGATCAGGAGCCTGAGCAGTCAAAAGAGCCGGAGCAGCAGACCATGCCTGCGCCCTCCGCGGTTCCTGAGCTGCCGGCCGGGCAGGCAGCCGATACTGCCGCACCGGCAGAGCCTGCTGCGGGCCATCCCTTTACGGTGCGTTTTGTTGCCGGGGAGCGCAGTTGGATGCGCTTTACGGTTGACGACCGGCATATGTTTGACGTGCTGATGAAACCGGGTGAATCCTACAGCGTCAATGCGGTGGCCAATGTCAAGGTCAGGATCGGCAATCCCGGGGGGGTGAAGGCTTTTTTCAATGACTCGTCAGTTCCCGTGCCCGGACGGCGCGGCTCTCCTGTTATCATGAGCTTTCCGGTAGCCACTGATGCACAGCCTGCCCGGTAATCCGCCCGACAGCCTTAGTGCCGCGCGGCAGAAGATAGTCGTTCTGCAGGGGCCTACGGGCGTGGGCAAAACCGCTGTCGCGCTCAAGCTTGCCCGGGAGATATCGGGTGAGATCGTTAATGCCGATTCCCAGCAGTTTTACCGCCATATGGATATCGGCACCTCAAAGCCCACAGCCAGCGAACAGGCAGCAGCACCCCATCATATGTTTTCCATCATAAACCCCGATGAAGAGTTCAATGCCGCCCGCTTCATGCACGAGGCGCGGCGCTGCATTGCCGACATTGCGGCACGTGGAAGGGTTCCGCTTATCGTGGGAGGAACGGGTCTCTATGTGCGGGCACTGACCCGCGGGCTCTCAAGCGCGCCCCCGGCGGATGCCGAGCTCCGGCAGGAGCTGAAGAGCCTCGGGAAAGAGGAGCTGCGCCGCAGGCTGGAGCTTGCCGATCCCGAAGCAGCGGGCCGCATCAGCCCCAATGACCTGGTGCGCATGGTGCGGGCACTGGAAGTCTACAAACTCACCGGCGAGCCGATTTCCCGGCACAACAGCAGGCACGCTTTTCTGGACGCCCCGTACGACTGCCTGAAGCTGTGCCTGAACAGAAGCCGCGAGGTGCTGTACGGCCGCATTAATGCCCGGGTCGCGGCCATGCTCGCGGCCGGGCTGGTCCGGGAAGTTGAAGAGCTTTTAGCCCTCGGCTACGGCCCAGGGCTGCGGCCCCTCGGGAGCATCGGCTATCGCCAGATCGGGCAGTATCTTCAGGGCGGGCTGACACTGGTCGAGGCCGTGCTGCACATGGAGCAGGAAACCCGGCGTTTTGCCAAGCGCCAGCTCACCTGGCTGCGTCATGACAGTGAAAATATCTGGATCGAGCTGCCTGCGGGGGAGCCCGATATCCTGCCGCTGGCCAAAAAGTTCTTGAATGTTGACTGAAAGTTGCATACTTTATGTTACAATAATGCAGTGGCTGAAGGAAAACCACATGCCATTGCGCTGTTGGGTTCGCCCTTATGAAAGTAGCTCTTTTGCAGGTGTTTAATTTTGCGCAGGTTGGGTTGAGTTGCGGAACCTAACGGTTTTTAGCGGGCCTACAATATTCCACCGGGCGGCAACCATGCCCGGACCGGCTGAAGAGGTGGCTTTAGTTGCCAAACAGGAATGTTTCTCGGGAAAAAGCTTTTTTGGTAATGGTGCGGCTGAAGCAGGAGGCCGCTGGCCTCTGCGAACCGGCTGAAGAGCTGGAGCATCTTGCTCGCTCCGCGGGAGCTGAAATTTCCGGCGCCGTCGCCCATGACTGCCGGCGGCTTGACCCGGCCTATTTTATTACCCAGGGCAGACGCGAGGCCCTGCAGCAGCAGGTGCTCGAAACGGGGGCCGATATCGTTATTTTCGATGCGGACCTGAGCCCTGCGCAGCAGCGCAATCTCGAGGATTTTCTGGCGGTGAAGGTCATCGACCGCACCGCTCTGATTCTTGATATTTTCGCCCAGCGCGCCCGGTCAAAGGAGGGCAAGCTGCAGATCGAGCTTGCCCAGCTTGACTATCTTATGCCCCGGCTGAAGGGACGGGGCCTTCAGATGTCGCGCCTCGGGGGCGGCATCGGCACGCGCGGGCCCGGCGAAACGCAGCTTGAAACGGACCGCCGCACGATCAAGGACCGCATGAAGCGGCTGCGCCGGGACCTTGAGCATGTTGAAGTGTCCCGCAAGGTGCAGCGCCAGAACCGTTCCGGGCAGTGCGCGGCCCTGGTGGGCTATACCAATGCCGGGAAATCAACGCTGCTGAACCTGCTGGCGGGATCTAATGTCGCGGCTGAAAACAGGCTGTTTTCGACCCTTGATCCCACGATGCGCAAGGTAAGCCTCGCGGCCGGCGCAAGCGTGCTTGTGTCCGACACGGTCGGCTTTATCCGGGCCCTGCCGCATCAGCTCATAGCGGCATTCAAGGCAACTCTTGAGGAGGTGCGCGAGGCCGAGCTGCTGCTGCATGTGATCGACTGCACCAGCCCCTGCGCCGAAGAGCAGGCCGCCGCTGTAGACGTGGTGCTTTCAGAGATCGGGGCCCGCGACCGGGAAACAATTTTTGTGCTCAATAAGATTGATGCGGTTCGTGATGCCGGCACGCTCCGGCAGCTCGGCCGAAGGTTCAAGCCTTCAGCCGCCGTTTCCGCCCGGACCGGTGAGGGTATTGCCGGGCTGCGGTCTCTGATGGCGGGCTGGCTGTCGCGGCGGATGCCGCATATGTATTTCAGGGTTCCGGCGACGGAAACGCGCATTATAGAGCGCATCATGCACAGCGGGACCGTGTATTCCAGCGCAGCCGATGACGCCGATATGCTGATAGAGGCACGCATTGACAGCGCCATTGCCCACAGCCTGCGGCGGTTTGCGGTTCCGGCTTTTTACCACAGTGACTGAAAAAGGATTCTCATGGGATTTTTTAAAACCATACTTTTTGCCGCCGTGTTTTTCTGCCTGAGCCTTAGCGCAGCGGCGCGCGGGCAGGAGATGCGGGGTATCGACGGCTTTGTCGGCCACGGCATTGCACAAATTTCCGGCGGCGACATGCCCGCTGCGAGGGCTGCCGCGCTGGCCGATGGGCAGGTGAAAGCTGTTATCGACGGCGCCTTTTCCCTTATGCCTGCCGCAGCCGCGGCACCGCAGTGCACGCGGCTGTTCGCCCGCTTTGCCGACCGGCCCGAGCGCTACGTGCAGAGCTATAAAATACTTTCCGAGCGGGCGCTTCCCGACCAGTATCAGGTCGCCGTGCAGGCGGCCCTCGATATGGACGGCCTGCGCCGTGAGCTTGCGGCCCTGGGCCTGGTGAAACAGTCCGCCGCCAGGTCGGTTGTGCTGCTGGTCATGGCTGCGGAGCGCGGCCTTGATGATGAGCAGGACAGCTTCTGGTGGTCGCCCGCGGCAGGCGCCGCCGCGGAGAATTTTGCGCTGCAAAAGGCGCTGGAAGCCGCTTTTGCCGATAGTGAAACCCGCATTCTTTCGCCGTTTGATCCGCCGCTGCAGGAGCTGTTCCGGCCCCTGGGGATGCATCCCGAGCCTGATGCGGCCGCTGTTGCGCAGCTTGCCCGGCAGACGGAAGCCCAGATGGTAATGCTCGTGCGGTCAACCCTCAAGCGTGTCGCGGGCAAGCCGCTTGCGAGCCTGCACAATGTGCAGTGCGATATCTCGGCGCGCGCCATCGACGTGCGGCGCCAGGAAGTGGTGGCGCAGTCCGTGATTTGCGGCCTGGGGGTGCATGTGGACGAGGCTGAAGCAGCCCGCGAGGCAATGCAGAAAGCCTCGCGCCAGCTTGCCGATCAGATCACCGAGCGGCTGTACCAGCAGCTCCGCCAGATGCGAGAGTATGTATTCAAGCTGCGCTTCAATAAGCCCGTGTCGGACGCCGATGTCCGCGACTGCCTGACAGCATTCAAGCAGGTGCTGCCGGGCCTTGAGCTTGTCGAAATACTCCCCGATGACGGCAAAGAGCGCTGGACAGCCCGAGCCACCAGCCCCGCGGACGATGCCGCAACACTGCAGAAAATGTTCGGCACCGGGGTTGCCGGCTATATAACAAAAATCACCTCAGTGCAGGACAATGTGATTTCGCTGCGCATAACGCCCATAAAAAGATAGCCCTATGACGATGTACTTTAACATTCCCAATCTGCTGTCAACCTTGCGGATACTCTCTATTCCGTTATTGATCATACTGCTCAGCTATCACAAGTATGCCGGGGCTCTCGCGGTTTTTATCGGCGCAGCGATCACCGACGGCCTTGACGGCTTTATCGCGCGCCGCTTCAAGCAGAACACCATAATCGGGGCCTATCTCGACCCGATAGCCGACAAGCTGCTGCTGACCAGCACATTCATCGTTTTTGCCGTCTTGCATCTCATGCCCAAATGGCTCACGATACTGGTCGTGAGCCGGGATATTATCATTGCCATGGGCATCCTGACGCTGCAACTGGGATCGGTGAAAGTCGAAATAAAGCCCAGCCTTTTGAGCAAGTGCACCACGGTATTTCAGCTGACGACGATCGGCGCGCGGCTGCTGCTTGAAGTACTGGGCAGCCGGTTTGACGGGATGCCCTATATGATCTATCTGTACTGGGCCACGGGGCTTCTGACCGTTGCCTCGGGCATGCAGTATGTCGTGCGGGGTCTGAGAATAATCAGTGAACCTAATAAGTGAGGTTTGGCATGTCGATATTGCAGGATAAAAAAATAGTTCTCGGGGTAACGGGCTGCATAGCCGTCTATAAGGCCGCGGAGCTCGTCCGCCAGCTGGTGAAGCAGGGCGCTGACGTGCATGTCGTGATGACGCAAAGCGCGCGGCAGTTCATGGCGCCCCTCACGTTTCAAACACTCACCAGCAATCCCGTCGTTACCGAGCTGTTCACGCTGTATGAAGAGAGCAAGATCAGTCACATCACCCTTGCGCAGCGTGGCGATGTGCTGGTGGTGGCCCCGGCCACGGCCAATATCATCGGCAAGGCCGCAAACGGTATCGCCGATGATATTCTCTCAACCGTGCTGCTGTCAACGCGCAGGCCCGTGCTGTTTGCGCCGGCCATGAACGAAGCCATGTGGGACAATCCCGCTACACAGCGCAATGTGCAGACCTTGAAGGATCTGGGGCGGCGCTTTGTGGAGCCCGGGGTCGGCGATCTTGCCTGCGGCGACCACGGCAGGGGCCGTCTTGCCGATATTGTCGACATCGTCGATGAAATCGAGAGCATGCTGTCGCCCGAGGACTTTCGGGGCGTTACGGCCCTGGTGACCGCCGGGCCGACCCAGGAGCTGATTGATCCGGTGCGCTTCATATCAAACCCCTCCAGCGGCAAGATGGGCTATGCCATAGCGCGCGCCCTGCGGCACCGGGGCGCCAACGTGGTTCTGGTGAGCGGCCCGACAACCCTTGAGGTTCCGCGGGGCGTGCAGGCCGTGCAGGTCCGCAGCGCGCAGGAAATGGCCGCCGCGGTTGAACGGCATTTTTCCGCGGCAGAGCTGGTCATCAAGAGCGCGGCGGTTGCGGATTACCGGCCGCGGGTAGTTGCCGTGCATAAAGTAAAAAAGCGCGACGGCATTGTGTCGACACTTGATCTTGAGCCGACAACCGATATACTGGCGGGACTGGGGGCAAAAAAAGGCTCGCGGATTCTTGTTGGCTTTGCCGCTGAAACACAGAACCTCGTCGCCAATGCGCAGGAAAAGCTTGCCGGGAAGAATCTAGACCTGATCGTGGCAAATGACGTGAGCCGTGGCGACTACGGTTTCGGCGCCGACATGAACAAGGCGACCTTGCTTCTGCAGGGCGGCATAACCGTTGATGTTCCCGCCATGACGAAGCAGGATCTGGCGCACCGCATACTTGACTGCATTGCCGATCTGCGGGCACGGCAGAGCGATATTCCCGATGAACCGGCCTGAGCCAGATCTCGATCGGATCATTTCGAGCCTTGCGGCGCAGGTGGCATCAATCCGGCGCTCGGGCCTGCGGCTTGTGGCCCGCAAAAACGCTCAGGCCTGCGGCCCCGGCGCGCCCGTGCCGGAAACGCTTCAGCTGATCAGGGAAGAGCTCGGCAACTGCAGCCGTTGCGGGCTTTGCCGCGGCAGAAACAGCATTGTTTTTGGAAACGGCGGCCCGCAGGCGCGCCTGGTGTTTGTGGGCCAGGCGCCGACGCCAACCGATGATGCCGAAGGGCGCCCTTTTTGCGGCGCCGAAGGCGAAATGCTTACCAATATCATCACGAGGGTATTGAGCCTTTCGTCGGCGGAAGTCTATCTGACGCTTGGGGCTATCGGTCCGGCCATGGTCTGCGCTCTCGGGGAGGCTGCGGCGCAGGCGCTGCTCGCGTCGCAGGCTCCGATTGACGAGCTTCGGGGCAGCATCCATACCGCGGCCGGATTTCCGGTCATAGCCACCCATGATCTTTCATATCTGCTTCTGAATCAGGAGAGAAAGAGGGAAACCTGGGAGGATATGAAAATGATCAAGCGCGAGTTGGCAAAAATGTCTTCCTGGCAAAAGGGGCGGGAATAAGGAGCCAGGGTTGGGGTTCAGATTTCAACGTTGTAGGGGCGGGGTCATCCCGCCCGTTAGTTGGGAGTTGGCAATCAGAAATTTGCAACCCGCAATTGTAAAGGGCATTACTCTGCCGCCTGGTGAAACGGCGCTGCGAGCTCTTTGTCTATTTTGTCCGGGTTCTGTGCATTGTATTGCACAAGGCGTTTCAGGTGGTAGAAGGCTTCTTCATCCATGCTGGCAAAAAAAATGCCGGTATCCTGCTCGCTCACCCGGACAAACTTTCCCTTCACACTGAAGCTGATTTCCGGGCTCAGGGTGAATTTGACGTGGCAGGTTCTTCCTTGTTTGAAGCAGGCATCGCTCGGGCACTCCATGCCCCGCAGGCTCAGGTTCCAGGTTTTCAGCAGGACGGTTTTCCTGCTTGCTATAATGCGCACTTCAAAATTTGCTGCGATACGGGTGTTCCTGCGGCGCTCTTTTTTCATGGCGTGCCTGCTTTTTTTTAGTAAGTCAGCTATAACAGTGGTATATAGCGTAAATTCAATAATTGTACAGCAGGAAAATAGTATTCTTTTTTCACTTGTTCGGGAGATGCCTATGGGAACCTGTCAGCAGATATGCGACGGAGTATACAGAATACAGGGAAGCCGGTCAAATATGTATCTGGTTACCGACCCCGGGCCAATGCTGATCGACACCGGAATGCCCGGGGATGAGCAGGTGATTGCCCGAGCCATGGGCGAGCTGGGAATGGCCCCGCGCGACCTTCGCGTGATTTGCATTACCCATGCCCATCTTGATCATGTCGGCGCTCTTGCCGCGGTCAAAGCGGCAACCGGTGCAACAATCATAGCCGGGCTGCAGGAGAAGGAGTATATCGAGGGCCGACGGATGCTGTGCAGCATGCGGCGTGAAGGTCTGGCCGGCAATGTATTCAAGTGCATCCTGTTCATGCTGGAAAAATTTGTTCAGAAATACACCCCAGTGCAGCTTGATACTGCGTTTTCAGACCAGAACGGCACATCGCCTGTCGACGGGGTGGACATCATTGCTACGCCCGGCCATTCCCTGGGAAGCCTGAGTTTTTATCTGCCTTCTAAAAAAGCTCTTTTTACGGGCGATGCCCTGACCGGCATGCCCGCACCCCGGCTTCCCCTGCGGGCAGGCTGTTCAAATTACGGCAGCGCTCTGGAATCGGTGCGGCGCCTGGCAGCGCTTAATGCCCACAGCTGCCTGTTCGGCCATGGCGAGCCGCTGGCAAGCGGCGCTGCCGCAGTGCTGCAAAAGCTTGCCGAGCAGGCCACTCCCCGTGAAGTTTGAATTTTTGATTGCGGATTTTGGATTGTTAGATATGCATAGGCGCTCCAAAATCTAAAATTGATTAAGGTCTGCTGTAGTGGAATATGACACATTTAAAATTATCAGTTAAACACCTCCCCCGTAATCCCCTCCCATCAAGGGAGGGGAGAAAAAATGAGCCTCCCTCGCCTCTTGTGGGAGAGGGGTGGGCACAATGAATTGTCATGATCTAGTATCAATAGAGAGTAGCTATAACCAGCAAGGAGATGATGCATGGCCAACAAAAAAATAATATTTTCAGCAGCGGCGGCACTGCTGATGAGCGTTTCCTGCGACAGCGGCAAAAAGGACGTAACCCACGAGCTTGCTGCGCAAATGGCGCCAGCGGCTCAGATGCCGCCGGCCGCCCTTCAGCAGTACTCCGGCGTCGTGGCAGAAACCATGAATGCCGCGAGCTATACCTATGTGCTGCTCGATACGGGCAGCGAAAAAGTCTGGTTTGCCGGCCCCGCCGCCGTTGTTAAGACAGGCGACAGGCTCACGCTGCCGGCGGGCATGCTGAAGGAAAATTTTACCAGCAAAACACTTAACCGCACCTTTGATAAAATATATTTTATCGAAAGCATCATGGTCCCTGATGGCGTGGCGGTCTGCAGGGTGCCGTCAGCCCAGGCTACCGAGGTTTCCTCAATGCCCGAGGATGGGCAGTCTCATACCGCTGCTCCAGCCTGCGCGAATGTTGATTTTTCCGGCATCGCGAAGCCTTCCGGAGGGAAAACCATTGCCGAAATCTATGCCGGTAAAAAAGAGCTTGCGGGCAAGCCCGTTCTCCTGCGGGGCAAAGTGATGAAATTTAATCCCGAGATCATGGGCAAAAATTGGGCGCATGTGCAGGACGGAACCGGCGCCACGGGAGCAAATGATATTACGGTAACGACAAAGAGTGTCGCAAAAGTTGGGGATATCGTGCTGGTGCAGGGAACAGTCCAGCTTGAAAAGGATTTCGGCTATGGCTATAAATATGCGCTGCTCGTTGAAGACGCCACTATGAAAAAAGAATAAGGCATCTTCTCATTTTAATTTTGCGGGTTACTCCCCAACTCTCTCCCCCAGGAGAGGCTGTGTCGTAACCTAAAACAAATGTCATTGCAGGCCTCTGATCCCGGAGCTGCGCTTCGGGGTTGGTCATACAAGGAACTTTAGACTCAAATGCCGCTTTATCTGTCCTTGAGATTTCGTAGGGCGGGTGCCAACCCGCCGCACTGAAGCAATACACAACGGCATGTTTGGCGGGTTGGCACCCGCCCTACAAAGTACCACTAAGAAGTTTCCGAGGAGGAAAGAGCGGAGCGCCTGACGCTCAGCGATTGCTTTACTTCGTTCGCAGTTTTTTAGAAAGGTTAAAAAATTCATGAAAATTTTTCAAAAGGTTTTGATCCTGCTGGCGGCGGCCGCAGCATTGTGCGCCGGCGCAAGCGCTCCCTCAATCTGCTTCGCGGCGGAAAAAATCGGCGTGCTGGTGCTCGGCTCAGGCATGAATGAAACCTACAAGCCGGACTGGATAGTGGGGTATACGTCGCATTATTTCCCGTCATTTACTCCCGGCATGCTGGCAGGCGGGCCCCTTGAGGGCGAAACCTGCTATAGCCTTATCCATTACGCTAACGAGGTCGAAGCGGCCATCTGCAGCCAGGTGCGCGGTGCGGCAGTACCGCAGGGAACGCCGATTGACATATTCTGCAACGAGTACACAAATACGGCGAAATACCCGGTCCGCTCCATGTTTGAAGAACCCCTGTTTGGCGCAAAGGGCTTTCTCAAATCGTGCTATGCCGGCATCATCCCGTATTTTATCTTCACGGGCCACACCACCATAGATCCTGCTACCGGCAAAGTGATCGTCGGGCCCCATGTCATTGACCCCGACGGCCCCGGCATCGGCATTGCCGACTTTTTAGAGATGTATGCATTTTCCTATATGGGCTATCATTATGAATTCAGCGCGCAGGATTTTCGGGACCCATACCGCAGGCAGTTCCTGCGGTATGTATACGGCAATGATACACCGGCCCTGTACGGGTATTCGCCCGACGCCGTTGAATTGACCAATATCAAGAGCGAGGTCGCAAAAGCCATCGGCAGCGAAACGACCGTCGTGTACCGCATGGGCTGGGAAGCCTATATGCGCAATCATGACATCTACGGCAAAGACGCCGCCATTGCCGACAGCACGGAAACAGCGCTCAGGGAGCTTATCCAGGATGAGAAGGTCGACCGCATCGTCGTGTTCGGCACCGGCGCGCATTATTCCAATGTCACCAACTGGGGCTACTGCTGGCGCGACAGCGAAGGCCGGGGCGTGAGCAGCATCGACAGCGCCACCTACTACGGCTGCGTCAACGACCTGAGCGACGGCGCCGGCCCCGGGGATACAAAGTCGCTGGTGAAGCTGGTGGCGAAGAAGCCGTGGCACACGTTTGAAGCAACCTACCCCCTGATTCATGACCTTGCAAAGGAGCTCAAGCCGGAGCTTCAGGTAACGTTTGCCAATGCCTTCGGCGATTATCCCCAATTCAACCAGGCCGTTGTTGAAATGCTTAAGTATACGGTTTCAAAATACGGCATCAGCAGTACCGCATCCCTGAAAGTGATTCTTGCCACCCACGGCTATTCTCACGGCTTTATGAACGGCGCCGAGTGCGATTCCTATTTCAACAGGGCCGGTGCGCTGACGAGCCGCGTGGCCGCCCCGGTTGAAGGCTACCTTGCGCAGAACTGGGCCGGCAAACATGAAGTGGCCGGCGGCGCCAATGAATTCAGCGAGCCATCGTCGGAGGACCCCACATCAGACGCGCCCGACAAAGCAAACCCCATGGGCAAAGTCATGAGCACGGGCGAGCAGATAGATATCGCCATCAACGGCACCTATGTGAACGAGCTGGGGCAGGTGGTTGATAACGGCAATAATAATTTTGATTATATCATAGTCATTCCCATCCTGTGGGAGGCTGAAAACGTCGATACCCTGACCGACTTTCGCTATCTCACCCTCGGCAATCATTCGCTCCAGAGCGCCAACGGCAGCACCGCATGGCTGCGCCAGAAGTACGCCCAGGACGGCACTCCCTATCACATCGCCACTGACTATGACAGCGATTTTTTTACCGTAAAGGTCATGGACGCGAGCGGCTGGGAAAGTACCCCGAAAAGGACGGGCTTGAAGAAGCCCGCGCCGGTAAAGAAAGGCAGCGCAGCCAAGCCCACGACCGTCATTCTGACCGGCACGCTGCTGTCGCAGGGCAATGGCCCGGTCCGCAGCAATCTGGTGGCTGCGGCGGCCGCAAGCATTCATGAGGCGATTGCCGACCCCACTGTCGGCGGCTATCAGGACGAAGCCTGCCAGGAGCAGGCCCTGGGCATGGTCATCGGCTTTACAGTCAGGCCGCTTTTCAGGGCAGTGCATATTTCGTGGTCTGCCGTGGAAGAAAGTGCGGGTGGCGGCTTTACTTTGTACCGCGCTTCAGCTGAAGCCGGTCCGTATGAAAAGCTTGACAGTTCCCGTATCGCTGCAGTGAAGAAGCGTGCCTCGCAGGTAGAGTATCGGTATACAGATCGCCCCCCTGAAGCGGGCGCGACCTGGTACTACAGGCTCGAGCGGTCGGTTGATGGCGCAACCGCAACCTACGGGCCGGTCAGCGCAGCACCCTGAGTACACCACTTCATAAACAGGTGGCCAAAAAGCCGGACACGAACCTGACGTTATGTGGCAATTGTAGGCCGGACTAAGCGAAGCGAGTCCGGCACTAGCGGAAGCATGTAATGAAGACATCAGGTTCTTTGTCCTGCCTACAGTTTATTTTTTTCTGGTTATCTCCAAAGCTGACACTGGAGATGAAAACGGAATTTTAACACCCCTGGATTCCCGCCTGCGCGGGAATGACATATTTTTTAAGTCTTGTGAGTTTCAAATTGTCATCCCCGCGAAAGCGGGGATCCAGATGCCAGAGTTAGTTTAGCATTGTGGATAACCATATATTTTTTACTTTTTTTAATGGGAATCCGTGCTAAGCCCATGATGGGAAATTAATTACCATGCATTCCCGCACCATCATACATCTTGACATGAACGCCTTCTTTGCCTCGGTGGAGCAGCAGAGCAATCCCGCCCTGCGGGGCAAGCCCATTGCTGTTGTCGGCAGGGGCAGCCGCACCGTGGTCACCACGGCATCCTACGAGGCGCGTGCTTTCGGCGTCAAGACGGGCATGAACACCTATGAGGCAAAGCGCCAGTGCCCGCGGATCATATTCGTGGAAGGCAATAACCGGCGCTACGGCGAAACCTGCGCCGGGTTCACGGCCATGTGCCGCAAATTCACCCCCCTGGTGGAGGTGTTTTCCATTGATGAAGTATTCATGGATGTGACCGGATCGCTCAGGATATTCTCCTCTCCTCGCGATATTATCGCACGCATCAAGCAGCAGATAAAAAGCCGGTACGGCCTTACCTTCTCAGCCGGGATAGCCCCCAATAAGCTTCTTGCCAAGCTTGCCAGCGACCGCGAAAAACCGGACGGACTGGTGGAAATTCCGCCGGACACGGTGAAGCCTTTTCTTGAAGACCTGCCGGTCGGTGACCTGTGCGGCATCGGGAGCAAGACGCAGGCAAAGCTGGCTCTTTTCGGCATAACCACCTGCGGCCAGCTCGGCAGGGCCGACGGGAACCTGCTCTCACGGCATTTCGGGACGATGGGTGAAATGCTGCGGCATATGGGCAGGGGAGAAGACGACAGCCCGGTCGTGCCTTTGGAAGAGACCCCCGACCCTAAGTCAATCGGCCACAGCCATACCCTGCCGAGCGATATAACCCGGCGCGACCTGCTTGATTTTCACCTGTTGCGACTCTCGGAAATGGTCGGCCGCCGGGTGCGCGATGGCGGTTTTGCGGGCCGGACCGTATGTCTGACGATCCGCTATAAGGATTTTACCACCTTCACCCGCAGGGTTTCTGCTCCCCATCCGATATGCGAAACACCTGATATATTTGCCGCGGCAAAAAGCATTCTTGACGGAATCAAGCTTGAGCAGGCAGTGCGGCTCGTGGGCGTAGCGCTTTCAAATCTGGGAGAGAAGCCGCGCCAGCTGCCGCTTTTTGCCAAGCAAACCAAAAGCCGCAAGCTTACCCGCGCGATGGACGAGATCAATAACCGGTTTGGTGATTTTACCCTGACCTGGGGCAGCATGCTTGAGCATGGTGAAACGGAGGGGCAGGGGGGCGTGATATCGCCTGCCTGGCGGCCGGAAGGACCTAGGAAAATCAAGTTTTAGCAGCGTTTAATAATTCACCGCAAGACGCAGCGCTCGTAGAGGAAATTTTTTCAGGAATTTAACGAAGCAGTCGTCATCCCGGTGAAAACCGGGTCTGGATTGTAGGGGCATATGGCCATACGGCCCCTACGGCGTAAAACAACTGGATACCTGCTTTTTCAGGTTTGACGATCTCGTTTAGTGCTCGACTTTTTACGGAAGTATCAAAATTTTCTCAAGAAACTATTGCTAAGTGCCGACTATAGAGTTAAAAACGGTTTACGGTTTATTAACTTCAGCAAGGGAGGTAACACATGGGAAAAGCAATGGATTCCAAAAAAGAAACAAAGAAGCCAAGCAAAAGCATAAAGGAAAAGAGGGCCGAGAAGAAGCAGAAAAAGGCCTCTAAGGCGTAAAAGTAATGAGCCGGGATGGGCAAACCATCCCGGCTTTTTTTATTGCTTTCACAAAAGGATGAATTAATAAAGCAGGGTGGGTGAAACCCACTATTGAGGCAGATGAATATAGTGGTGGGTTTCACCCACCTACGGTCTACGGTTTGAACGATGTCGCCTGTTGAAAATAGCTTCGCTTGAGCCAGATATAGATAACCAGCCCCCACCAGCCAGCCAGAAACGAAACCGCCATCACCAGTGCCACCTGATCAACCATTGAATCTATTCCCGGCCCCAGGGATTTGATCAGCTGCGAACCATCTACCAGGGATGCCCGCCGCGCGGAAGCATCAAAAATAAAAAGCAGCTTATCCAGCGTATAGCCGGCAGTTGCCGCCATGGTGGCTGCAAGCGCCCAGGGCTTGCGCCCTGCCAGGGCGTAGCCCATTGCCAGCAGCACTATGCCGAGAGCTCCGTTGTACAGCACGGCCACAGCCCCGCCGCGCATCGCGCCAAACAGCGGCACCGGCGTGGTGCAGCAGACCAGCATCCACGCACCGGACAGGATGAGCAGCCAGCCCGTTGAGACCATGGTGAAGCTGCGGCGCTGTTTGGCTGCGAAGGCAGGCGCGGCAGGAGACTGCCACTTACCGTCTGCCAGCCATGCGCCGCAAAACCGGCACAGCTGAGCCTCGTCTTTAATCTCCTCGGCGCAAAAAACGCACTTCACGCAACAACTCCCGTCATAATAAGAAAACGCCTCTCAGGGGGGCGTTTCTTGATGCTCTATAGGGATTTTATGAACTTCTCCATCCTTGCCACGCATTCCTTTAAAAGCTCGAAGTCAATGGCATAGCAGATGCGCACGCGGCCCTCACCTCCCAGGCCGAACACATCACCGGGGATAACGGCCACGCGCTGCTTTTCCAGCAGCCCCAGGGCGAACTCCTCAGAGGTCAGCTTCGAGCACTCGATTGACGGGAAGATATAAAAAGCTCCCTCCGGCCGGTCCACCGTCATGCCTATTTTATTGAGCGCTTCGTGCATGTAATTGCGCCGCCGCCAGTAGCTCTTTTTCATCTCTTCCATTTCAGGCATGCCCCGCTGCAGCGATTCAAGGGCTGCGTACTGGGCCATGATGGGAGCGCAGAGCGCTGCATACTGATGGATTTTTACGGCCTGCGCCAAAAAATCGGGGTGCGCGGCAATATAGCCCAGGCGCCAGCCCGTCATGGCAAAGGCCTTGGAGAAACCGTTCATAAGTATAACGCGGTCCTTCATGCCCGGCACAGCTGCTATTGAGAGATGCTCCTTTTCATAGGTTAGCTCCGCATAAATTTCATCCGATAGTATCCACAGGTCGTGCTTCCGGGCGATCTCGGCGATTTTCTCGATTTCGGCCCGGTCAATGGTGTAGCCCGTGGGGTTTGAAGGATAGGACAGTATTATCACCCTGCTTTTCGGCGTTACGGCCTTTTCAATATCGTCGGCCGTGATTTTGAAGCTCGGGTTGCTGACCGCCACGGCCTTTGCGCCCGCAAGCTCTGCCAGGGGACGGTAGCACACATAGGTGGGCTCGGGCAGTATCACCTCGTCGCCCTCGTTTAATATCGTGCGCAGGGCGATATCCACAGCTTCGCTCACGCCCACGGTAATCATGATCTCGTCGCCGCTGTAGTTCACGGCAAAGCGGTCTTTGAGATACTGTGCCGTAGCCTTGCGCAGCTCCATGAGGCCCCAGTTGGAGGTATAGCTCGTGCGGCCCTGCTCAAGGGAAAAGAAGACCCGCTCGCGCACATGCCAGGGCGTGACAAAGTCCGGCTCCCCAACGCCCAGCGAGATGATATCTTTGGCGTCAATGACAAGATCGAAAAACTTGCGGATGCCCGATGGCGGCATCTGCTCTATGCGATTGTTAAAGCGCAACATTGAGCCGCTCCAGCTTGTTTTGTTTGATAAGCATGGTGCCGTTTTCCTTGTACTTTTTCAGGAGAAAATGAGTGGTCGTGCTCTTGACATTGTCAAGAGTTGAAAGCTTATCGGACACGAAATACGCCACCTCCTTGAGATTGTCGCCCTCCACCACGGCCAGCAGGTCATATCTGCCCGACATGAGATAGAGCGACGTCACCTGCGGAAATTGATAAATGCGCTCGGCAAGAGCGTCAAAGCCTTTTTCGCGCTCGGGCTGAACCTGGATTTCAATAAAGGCAACAACCTTGTCCTTCTGCTTCGGAAGTTTCTCTTCATTGATGACGGCGCTGTATTTGATGATGGTGCCGTCGTCCTCCATCTGGCGGATTTTATCGCGCACCTCGTCAACGGTTTTGTTGAGCATGGAGGCGATGTCTTCAGGCGTGAGCCGCGCATCTTTCTGTAAAAGTTCAGCTATTTCGTTCATAAAAAATCTCCCGATACAATGATTATAACTTCAATATAATCTATACTATCATATGTCAATGGTAAAGGATTAATGCACTGGTGCGCGGTGCGGATTTTTTTGCCGGTCGCGCCCCAACGGTATTCCAGTAGATCAAACTGGCTTTTCCGTCTTCCCTCCCCTGGTGGGAGGGACTGAGGGAGGGGGCCGGCAACTGATATTGTTACATTTAGACGGGCCATGAAAAAAATGATTTTTAACGTCGTTCTTGTCTTCCTGATTTTTTATACCGGCATGCTTCTGCTTGTCTACTTTCAGCAGGACCGGCTGCTGTATTTTCCGTTCAAGGAAATTGCCGCGACACCGGCGGCTATACAACTGGCCTTCGAGGAGTTGCGTCTGACAACAGAAGACGGGCAAACACTTGCAGCCTGGTGGATACCGGCCGGGAAGGAGCGGGCCGTACTGTTTTTCTGCCATGGCAATGCGGGTAATATCTCACACCGCCTCGACTCCATTGATATTTTCATCAGGCTCGGCCTGAGCGTTCTGCTTTTTGACTACCGGGGCTATGGCGGCAGCACGGGCCGCCCTTCGGAAGACGGCACTTACCGCGACGCCGAGGCAGTATGGCGCTACCTGGTCGAGGTTCAGAAAAAGGAGCCTGAAAAAATTATTCTTTTCGGCGAATCGCTGGGCGGGGCCGTGGCGGCTGAAATAGCCTCGCGACATACGGAGGGCGGGCTTATCATCATGTCGAGCTTTACCTCAATCCCCGAGCTTGAAGGCGGGCTCTACCCATTTTTCCCGGTCAAATGGCTGTCAAAATTCCGCTACGCGACCATCGACAAAATAAGCTCCATAAAAGCCCCCAAACTTATTATCCACTCACCAAATGATGAGATCATCCCCTTTGCCCAGGGCCAAGCGCTTTATGAAAAAGCAGCCGAGCCAAAGCAGTTTCTCCGGATCAAGGGCGGGCACAACGAGGGGTTTCTGGTGTCGGGCAAGCTCTACGAGCAGGGGCTTGATGATTTTATTTCCAAATATTGGAAATAAAATCATCAAGCCCCTGCT
>Ga0118677_10006957_pt1 | contig 18910 bp, 10 predicted proteins | sample AliMusrvi5mmetaG_FD_86154 | JGI IMG/M metagenome (GOLD analysis project Ga0118677, IMG submission 86154) | reverse complement strand
GAAGCCGCGTCATTGAGGAAATGCCCTACCAGCAGGGGGATATCTCCTGTGCGTTCTCGGAGAGGAGGCACTCGAATCAAGTGCCCATGCAACCGGTAGTAGAGGTCCTCTCGAAACCGATTTTCCCGCATACGGATACGAAGGTCACAGTTGGTGGATGCAAGGATGCGGCACCGGCTGCGTTGACAGCGGTCCGAACCCAGAGCAAAGAACTCCTTCTCCTGGAGCACCCGGAGCAATTTGGTCTGCATGTCTATGCCTAAATCTCCGATCTCGTCGAGGAAAAGCGTGCCTTCGCCTGCCCACCCGATCATTCCTTTGCGGTCACGGTCTGCACCTGTAAAAGCTCCTTTGACGTGGCCAAAGATCGTGTCCGCAAAAGATGTTTCATCAATTCCAGCCACATTTACCGAGACCATTTCGCCGGGACGTCGACTAGCTTTGTGAAGTGCTTGCGCAATGAGTTCCTTGCCCACGCCGGTTTCACCGACGATCAAAACCGGCTCGGATGAAGGCGCAACTGCCTCGATATACCGAAAAAGTGCGTGCATGGCGGGGGATCGGGTGAGGATATGGGTAAAACACTCCGGATGCCGAAGGTGAGGGGCCTGAATCATATCCTGAAGTCGGTGATTTTCCACTCGTAGGTCGCGTTGTTGCAAGGCCCGAGTGATCACAGAGAGGAGCCGGGAGAAATCAACGGGTTTCACCAGATAGTCAAATGCTCCAGCCTTGACACAGCGAACCGCCGTGTCAATTTGGTCCGTCGCTGTGACCACGATCACCGGTAGTTCGGGTTGCGTGGCTATGATAGAGCCAAGTAGCACTTCGCCGGGAATGTGCGGCATGACTAGGTCCAGCAAAACTGTGCTCACCGCATGCGTTTTCAACAACCCTTCGGCCTCTCGCGGGTCGTTACACAGTAACGCTTCTCCAAAATCCTCCGTGCGTAACACCCGCCCCAGGCTTTGTAGCATAGCCTGATCATCGTCAATCACCAGGATCATGGGTGTCCGAATATTCCGTTCTATTTCAACCGGCATGCTGAACCTCCTTGTCTACAGGCAGCGTTAAGGTCACGAGGGTGCCTTTTCCCACAGCGGATTTTATGCGAAGGGTTCCGCCGTGCGCCGTGGCGATGGCCGCAGAAATCGACAAACCTAGTCCCAGGCCCCCTTCGCCTCTGCGAGTGGTAAAGAACGGGTCGAACACGTGGTCGAGCGACTCTTGGGGAATTCCCCTCCCTTCGTCACTTACGGTCAAGGTAACGGTCTGTCCGTCGGGGTCAAGCGTAGCCCCCACGCGAATGATCGCATCGGGCCGGTCCGTCGCTTCGCAGGCGTTATGAAGGAGATTGATGCACACCTGCTGGAGTTGTTGTGCATGTCCTCGCACCCGGAGACCGTGCGCAGATGGTTCGCACTCCAACCGACAGTGCCTTTTGTTGATATCATGGCGTACCCATGCCGCGGAACGACGGATTAATTCTTCGATTTCGACGGACTCAACCGGTGTGTTGACCTCGGGGCGGGCGAAATTCTTAAGCGATGCGACCAGCCCTGCGATCCGTTTGGAAGCTGCCAGAGTTTCCAGCACGATGGTAATCATCTCCTGCTTCAGCGTTGTCCCCCCGTCGGAAGTGGCCAATTCCGTGAATCGCCGTTCCAGGATCCGTCGCAGTACGTTCATGTTGAGATTCACGATGCCGTTGGGGTTGTTGACTTCGTGAGCGACCCCGGCAACCAGCGTGCCGAGTGCCGCCAGCTTTTGGGCATGCATGGCTTCAGTGCGCCGCTGATCGGCCTCGTGCTCTGCATTCAACTTGGCCGTAATGTCCCGCATACAGATCAGAGTGTAAGCCGGAAGATCGGGAGCGGGTTCGACGGTCGCCAGAAAGGCCATGACCCATCGATCTTCACTTCCGGTCGTCTTTACAGCCAACGGTCCCATTTCTATGGGGTGTCCCGTGGCCAATTCCGGCAACCGCGCGATGATCGCTTCCGAAAACGCGGGGGACAGCACGTTTTGCAGATGCCGGCCAATAAGATCCTCCTGCGAGGACACGCCCGTGAGGCGGGCCAGCGCCCGGTTGGCGAAAAGCAGGTGGTTATCCTGATCTACGCCTGCAATAGCCTCGGGCATGGTCTCGACCAGTACCCGATAGCACGTCTCGGACGCGCGGATATGCTCCTGTGAGGCATCAAACGCAGCCAGCGCGGCGTTGACAGCGTCGATCAGTTCGCCGATCTCATCCGCGTGAATTTTCATTAACGGCGTATGCTTTCCATTTGTGGATGTCGTGACCGCAATGCCAGCCCGGAGCGTCGCCACTGAATCGGTTACACTTCGTAATATCCAGTGGTCCAGAAACCAGAATGAGAAGATCGTCACCGTGATCCCGCATACCGCAATCCATATTGCGAGATATAGAAGACTCCTGGATGTTTGTTCGAATGCGGCACGCGACATCGTAAGGTCCAATAGCACTCGTCCGTTTCCAAATACATCCGCCACAACTGTGCGTGCTGCCAGCGTTCTCGGAGAGAGTGCCCGGATCTCCGTTCGACCCGGAGGCCAGCTCGCGTCCGCCGTGCCGAGGACGAGCGATGTGTGGATGAGCCGCGCCAATCTTTCCATTTCGGATGCGTCGATATGGCGTGCCATGAGTAGCGTGCCACGAGGTAAACCGGAGTTGCGACTGCTTAGAATGGGGGCAGCAGCCACAAGCCACAATTCATTGTTGTCCACGAGGAATCCCGCCAACGAAGACTCCTTTCGCAATCGGTCCAGAATCCCATCGGAACGCAGTACCTGACTTTTGAGCCATTCGGAAGGGGCGGCCTGTCGATGGCCGTTGGAATCAACCGCGAGGGTAGCCACCTCTTGTCTGTTCGTGTCGAAATACAGAATGACGTGAAGTCGAAGTCTTTTAATTGCGCCCTCAACCAGATTTGAATCAAGGTAATCCTGATTGTGAATCATCATAAAAGAATAGATATCATCGCCAGAAGCCCAATCAGTCACGGTTCTCAGCAACGCCTCCTTATCGTCTATTAATACGTCCATGCCCCGATTCAAGGTCTTCCGTGATAGGTCCTCGTCTGAGCGCACTGCCGTTTGGACAAGAATGGTCCGGGATAACACCACAGCCACCACGATCATGGCGATAGAAAATCCCGCAAGCACCAAATTAAAACGCGTCATTAACTTCATTTTTGTTTGCCATTTAAAGATAGGTACGCATCTGATTGCCAGCAAACTTATAAGAATAAGAGGTTACGGAAAGAGAGACTACGCGCCCGCGAGAAAATATTTAATCAACGGTTTCACGGTCAAAGTGTGCCCGAACAAATTCCCGAAAACAAGAACGATATTGGCGTAAATTCCTCTGGCCAAATGCGGGATATGGATAGTAACGTTTTACGCGGATCACGAAAGCAAATATATCCCGAAGAATAGTTCTTAATCGAACCCGGCCACTGGAGGGTTGGCATTTAAAAGTTCCAAGCGTAATCTTGATGCAACCGGGAGACGAAGCAGAGATCTGAGAGTTGTCAGTGATTAACCTTTTCTTAATGATTTAAACTTGAGTGGGCCATGAATTCTATTGAACGATTTGAGCGGTGCATGAATCACCAAGATCCGGATCGTCCGCCTCTTGATTTAGGGGCAACCAGTCTAACCGGCATGCGTCCGGCATGCCAACGGCGTCTTGCGGATACGCTCGGTTTCGCTGGGGTGCCGCAGGTATCGAACAATGGGGTGGACGAGCGCATTTTGACATGGGCGGGGACCGATTTTCGTTCGGTAGGTGCCATCGTGGATCTTCCGAGTTCGTCCAAACGGCGAATATCCGATGCCTGCTACGTTGACGGTTGGGGAATCCGAAGAGAGAAACTTGATGGCGAATGGCAAATCACCCATTCGCCATTGAAGGGTGCGTCTCGAAAAGAATTAAAAACGTTCGACTGGCCGGAACCGCGTATTGACGAAACTTTTCTCCGCAAGTGGGAGCGGGATGCCAAGGCCCTGCAACAGGCCAATCGTCATGTCGTTGTCGGCGAGCACCCGGTGTACGGCATCCTGGAACTCGGATGTTGGATGTGCGGCTATGATGACTTTTTGCTGAAGTTCGCGGTTGATCCTGATTTTATTCGCACTTTTTTCGAACAGGTACTCTCCATTCAATTGGCGATCATCGAAATCTACTACGGAGTTCTGGGACCTTATCTTCATCTCACAACCAGCGGAGATGACTTTGGAACGCAAATGGGGCCATTCATGTCGCCCGAGATGTTTGATCAATTGATCGCCCCCTTCTTTGCGGCGCGTATATCGCGAACCAAGCAGATAGCGAAATGCTACTATTGGCACCATTCCTGTGGATCAATCGGCAAACTGCTTTCGCAAATCATCGCTTGCGGTGTTGATATTTTGAATCCGGTGCAAACATCGGCCGCGGGAATGTCGCCGGAAAAACTAAAAGCAGCACATGGAGATTCACTGGTGTTTTGGGGGGCTGTTGATGTGCAGCAACTCCTCCCTCATGCCACCCCGGAGACCGTTCGGCGGGAAGTCCGGTCCTTAATTGATGTTTTGGGGAAGGATGGCGGTTATGTTGTGGCTCCTGCGCATGAAATGCAGGTTGATATTCCTCCTGAGAACATCATTGCCTTGGTGCAAGCTGTCCACAATCTCAGCAGCTAACGCTTTCCACAGGTCAAGATCGTCACGTTTCAATCCCGATCCCCTCCAATAGTTGTAATTGAACCCGGGCTTGCAAAGGCTGCTGAAAAATGGCAAATAGAACCTTCAATTACTTACTGCGGTGGACCTCGAGAGGTTGGAATACCCATGATTCTTGATGGACACATCCATATTTTAAACGGAACGGATGATCGATCCGTTTTTCAGAGTAAGCTTCGGGCCGCGAGTATTGACGGGGGAATTGTGCTGTCCTTGCCTCCGCCAAGTTTCCCCCAGTTAGCGCCACGGATGCCGGCGTCTATTCGACTGAATGGGGTCTTGGACTGGTGCCAGGGCGATAAGAATCTCTATCCTTTTTTCTGGATCGATCCTCTCGAATCCCACGCCCTGCGCCAGGTGGCGGATGCTGTCCGCTTGGGTATCCGCGGATTTAAAGTGATTTCCGATCGGTTCGATCCGGGGGATCCGCGGGCCATGAAGATTTACCGAACGATTGCCGCCGCAGGGCGTCCAATCCTATTTCACTCCGGGATATTATGGGATGGCAAGCCCTCTTCTGTTCATACCCGTCCCTTGAATTTTGAGGCGTTGATGGAGGTCGGCGGATTGCGATTCGCCCTGGCCCACATCGGATGGCCCTGGTGCGAGGAACTGATCGCTGTTTATGGCAAGTTGTTGAATGCCCATTCTTTGCGACGAGACCAGGTAGCCGAGATGTTCATCGACCTGACCCCCGGTACGCCCGCCATCCGTCGGGAGGAGGCGTTGACGCTGCTTTTTAAAATTGGATACGATGTGGCGTCAAATGTTTTTTTTGGCGCCGATTGCCGGGCGGGAGATTATCATGGCAAGTGGGTGAAGGATTGGATTCGGCGCGATAATCGGATTTATCGGAAGTTGGGATTGAAGGCCGATGTGCTTCGGCGCATTTATGCCGATAACCTGCTGCGCTTCATTCACGGCGGGGCGGCGTCACGGAATCTGCCCCGGCCGGATGCCGTGGAGGAGGCTCCCCGGAAACCCAAGAGATCATAATTCTTGGAGATTTGAGAGAGCGGGGGGGGGCGGCTGCGCCCCATCCGATGCAAAACTTAAACGAAGGAGAAGCCCGATGAGTAAGAGCGAAAAGCCAAGTTGGTTGAAAGGGAAACCGATCCGGGTGGGAGTGATCGGTGTCGGACGAGGACAGAGTTTCACCCGGGGCGCGACGGACCTGGTAGGGATGAAATTGGTGGCCATTTGCGACACGTGGAAGGAACGACTCGATCCGGTGGGCAAGCAATACAAGGTTTCCACTTATACGGATTACGACAAGTTCCTTGAACATGACATGGATGCGGTGGTCCTAGCCAATTATTTTCATGAGCACGCGACGTTTGCCATCAAAGCCTTGAAGGCCGGCAAGCACGTGATGAGCGAATGCTCCTCCAATTCCACGCTGGCAGAAGGGGTGGAACTTTGCCGGACGGTTGAAAAGACCGGGTTGACTTACATGCTGGCCGAGAATTATCCGTATACGGCTTTCAATATGGAAATGCGGCGCGTGTACCGGACCGGGGAAATCGGCGAAGCCACCTATGCGGATGGTGAGTACAATCACCCCATGAGTCCGGAGAGCCGGATGTCCATTGCGCCGGGAGTCAACCATTGGCGAAATTGGCTTCCCTCGACTTATTACTGTACGCATGCTCTGGCCCCCTTGATGTACATCACGGACACCATGCCCACCAAGGTCAATGGTCTCTCGATGCTCTGTCCGGGACTCGATGATTCGACCGCGCGGCGGGCTGATCCGGGCTCGGTGATTCTGTGCCGGATGGATAACGGCGCCGTGTTTCGGCTGTTCGGCCTAATCCTGCCGGGCCATAGCAATTGGTATCGGATTCATGGGAGCAAAGGGGCCATGGAACTCGGTCGTGGCCCGGGCTACTTCGGGACCGGCCAGGTCCGGGTCTGGCATGAGGAATGGGATCTCAAACCGGGAACCTTGTTGGAGCGGACCTATCTTCCCGACTGGCCGGAATATGGCGACCTGGCCCGCCAGGCAGGTCATGGAGGCGGCGATTTCTGGACTAATTTCGAGTTTTCACGGGCGATCAAGACCGGCCGACCGCCGTTTCTGGATGTCTATCGAGGGGTGGCGATGTCGTCCGTCGGGATCCTGGCGTGGAAGAGCGCATTGGAAGATGGACGGCCGTTTGATATGCCAAACTTCCGCAAAGAGTCCAGCCGCAAAAATGTCGAGGAAGACCGCTGGTCGCCTTGGCCCAAGGATGCCGGGCCGGGGCAGCCGCCGCCTAGCCTTCGCGGGAATGTGGAGCCGTCTCCAAAGGGAATGACGTTCGCCAAGAAAATCTGGAAAAATATCGGTTATCGAGGGAAATAAGGAAAACGGTCCCTTAATGACGCATCGTGAACGGATTTTGGCCGCCTATCACCGTCGGATTCCTGATCGATTACCCTGGAGTCTAGGTATGACTCCTCCGGTGTTGGAGGTTTTTCGCCAACACACCGGCGCATCGGACCCTGCCCGATATTATGATTTCGATCTATCCTGGGTGGGGCCGAATGCGGCGTCACGGCCGACCGATTGGGCACCGTATTACGACGGACGGACCTTCGAAGGACGCGTGGATTTCGAATCCGACTGGGGTTATGCGATGGTGCAGAAGGATCCCGGAAGCCATTTTCGGCATTACGAAAGTCCCTTTGATGCGAAGGATTTTACGCCGGATGACGCCCGGCGATATCCTCTGCCGGACTATCGGAATCCGATGCGGTATGCCGGGGTGGCGGAGAGGAACCGTCAAATCCAGGCCCAAGGGTATGCCACTCAATTTGTCATGGGATTTTCAACCTTCGATTTTTCCTGGTTGATCCGCGGGTTCGAGATGTTTTTGGCTGACTTGGCCACGGAAGAGGAATCAGCTCGGATTTTGATGGATCGGGTATCGGACACCGTTGCTGATGCGCTGGAGAATGTGGCGGCCTGCGGGGCCGATATCGTGGGTTGCGGCGAAGATGTCGGGATGCAAAACGCATTGATCATGGGGCCCGACATCTGGCGGCGCGAGATCAAGCCCCGGTTTCGGAAGATGATCAGCCGGACCAAGCGCGCCAATCCGGATGTGTTATTCTTTTACCATAGCGATGGCAACATCGCAGAGATCATTCCAGATCTGATTGAGATCGGGGTTGATATTTTGAATCCGGTTCAGCCGGAATGCATGGATGCGGCGGCGATTAAGGCCGAATATGGCGATCGCTTGTCCTTCAATGGGGCAATCGGGACCCAGACGGTGATGCCGCGCGGCACGCCCGCCGAAGTACGAGCGGCGGTGCGGGTGGCGTTTGAGACAATGGGGCGGGATGGGGGCTATTGTTGCGCTCCCAGTCACACTCTCGAGCCCGAAGTGCCTTGGGATAATATCGTGGCCTTTGTAGAAGCCTGTCGGGAATGTATTTATTGAGGGTATGTAGTTATCCTGAAAGTAAGGTGATTGAGACGAAAAATGGGCTCACAACATTGTCTGGCCTTGTCCTGATCATGGCCGGGTTTCTGGCCGTCGCCGTCTTCGGGGAAACTCCCAAGCGGGGTGGAATTGTATTGCAGTTCGACGATGGATGGGCGTCTTGGCGGTCGGTTGTCGCCCCTGAACTGGCCCGCGTCGGCGGTGTTGCGACCGCGTTTGTCAACAATCAGTGCGTCCACAACGGTCGTATCTCTTTTGCCGACCTGCGTGCGCTTCAGGATGACTTCGGCTGGGAGATCGGCTCGCACTCTTACAATCACTACAATGCGATCCGTCAGGTGCAACAATATGGTCTGGATAACTGGTTGACCACCCAACTTGACCGGTCTCTGCTCGAAATGCGATCGGCCGGTCTCAAGGTTAACAATTTCGTCTTTCCGTTCAATGTCTTTTCGCCGGAGCTTGCCCAGGCCGTGCGAGCTCGCGGGATCGATTCCTTCCGGCGCGCGGACACGATGGCACTGGCGACCGGTCGGCGCACGGACGGTTCACTGCCCGGGACATCAATCGATCTGACTCGATATTTGCCTTTGGCGGTGCTCCAGCAGTGGGTGGATCTGGCACATGCCCGAGGACAGGTGTTGTTCCTGTATGGGCACCGGGTGATACCGGATGATGGGTTCGTGACGGGGCGCGTGGTGCAAGTCTCGGATCATGAGCTGCGAGTGGACACGGATGTGATTTTGCCACAGGATGAGGATCTTGTATTAGTACCCGACATGGCGCGCCGCTCGGTGTCGGGCTCCATTGGCAGGCTCGAATTGAAAGGGCGGATCATCCGAACACCAGCAGAAAGCCCCTCGCTCACCCGCCTGACCGCTCCTGGCGCGACCTTTCTGATTGGTCCGGCCTACGGGACTCGGCTCTCGGACTTCTGCAGCTTGATCAAGCATGCGTCGGAATGTCTGGTGTTCTACACCGTGGCAGACTTTCTTGCCGGCCGACAGGCCGGCGGGGTACCATCCGCCGTTGACCCCCAATACCTGGATAAACAAGGGGGAATTCATGAACCCGCAAGGCCCTGATCGATTTACCGTCGGTTTTGCGGCTTCTGGTGGGTACTCTGGTTTTCGTCATAGGGGAATGCGCTTGCTGCGGCACGGGTTGGCTGTGTTCGCTTTCTTTGTCGCGGGGACACAGCCCAAGGCCTTTGGAAATCCTCCCACGAATCGGGAAATGCGCCCCAAAGTGGATGTTGGTCGCAACGAAAACGGTATTCCCGATAGTACCTCCGCCATGCTCCCGCTGACGAATCTGCCCCCGAGTGCCCGAATGCACTGGGATAGGGTCGGACTGGACGGTGCGCCACCGAACTTCACGAATGTTCTGAATGTGAAACAATATGGCGCAACCGGCAATGGCGCAACCGACGACGCCTCCGCCATCAATGCTGTGATCTCGCAAGCTCCTGACCGAAGCGTTGTCTATCTGCCGGCCGGAATTTATCGGCTGACGCAGCCGCTCTATTTGAAGCCGAACATCATTCTGCGGGGTGCCGACCCGGTCCTGACCAGCTTGCTCTTCGAAGGCACTGGAACGGTGGACCGTTGTATCGGCATCATTCGCTGGGACAGGCAGCAAAGCACGGATTATGTGACACCAACAGCCGGGATGGACCTGGGTTCAATAGAGTTGACCGTGTCGAGTGTGGCGGACATTCGGCCAGGCGATCTCATCGAAATCGAAGAAGACAACGATCCGGCATGGAAACTTAATGACGAGTGGCAGCAACGGTTGGCGGGTCAAATTAATCGGGTTCGAGCTGTGGACACGGTGAACCGCCGTCTGCGTTTGGACCGTCCCCTGCGCCATGGTTTCACCCTGCAGCGCAACCCCCGATTGCGTCGTTTATCTGCCATTGAAAATGTCGGAATAGAAAACCTGTTCGTCCGTCGCATGGATGCCGTGAATGGGTATACGATCGAGATGAAGTACGCGGTGCGATGTTGGGTGCGGAATGTCGAGAGTTTCAAGACCTACAAGGGCCACGTCTGGATGGACCGAGCCTATGAATGCGAGGTGCGTCAAAATTACTTTCACGATTCGTACGTGCTGGGCGGTGAGGGGCAGGGGTACGGCGTCGGATCAGGGAAAAGAACCTCAGACTGTCTGGTTGAGGACAATGTGTTCCGCCAGCTTCGGCATTCGATGATCGTCGGGATTGGAGCCAATGGGAACGTGTATGGATACAATTATTCCACCGAACGGGCGATCGATCCGGTGAATGGAACCGTGCAGGCGGATCTTTCCGTGCATGGAAACTACGTGTATCTGAATCTTTTTGAGGGGAATATCGTGGAGGATGCAGATGTGCCGGATTGGTACTGGCCTCTCGGTCCCGGAAACACGTTGTTCCGCAACCGGATTACCAACATCGGCACGGCGATCTCCGTCGGGTCGAGCTACCAAAACTTTATCGGTAACGTTTTAACCCGTGGAACCCTCACGATGGCGAAGTCGTTAGAGGGTGTTGTTGACTGTGGGAATGTGAAGCAGGGGGAAACGCAGAACGTTAGTTGGGTTGACTGTCCCACCCGGAACATTCCCGCTTCGCTTTATCGAAGCGTTCCGCCTGCCTTTGTTTTGGATGCGGCTGGGGTATCCTGGCCACCCATTGGCCCGGACAAACCTTTGGATTCGGAGACCCCCTCCCAACAGCGCTATTCCAGCGGGCAGTACCTGCCCTAAATATCGGGATTTCTTACCTCCAGAAAAGTTCGACGATTACTCGAGTCGCGGGGTTAGAATCGCCCGATGAGTCCGACGCGGCCATACAGCCGTTCGTAAACCGCCCCCTCAGACCACCCGAGTTGTGCGGTGAGGCTCAACATATCGGTCAAGGATAGTTCGCCCTCCCCAAGGGTCCCCCAGACAAAGCGCCAGTCGGTGTTCTGTTCGCGGGCATAACCGGCATCGCCGCTCAGCATTCCCTTCAGTCGTCCACTTGTGCCGCGCAGATCGAAGTGAAGCTGGTGCTGTTCCAGTTCCTGAGGCGCCCAGTATTCAGGCGGATCGAAATCGCTATCGGCAAATCTGAAACGCCAGCCGACGCCCATATACGGCCATTCCCGAACCCTGTACAATAAGCGACCTTCCAGCATCGTCGTGTCGTTGTCGTCGGTGCGTTGGTTCTGTGAAAGGTCGGCGAACAGGTCAAAGACATCGCACAATCGCGTATAGGTCCGCAGGGCAAAGAGGTTGGAGTCGATGTCCTCGCGTAGTGCTTCCACGGTGTCAAGCTCTTCGCGTCCGGCGGTCAGCGTTAAATAGCCGCTCAGTAGCGGGTTGGGCAGGCGCAAGGCTGCGTCGCCGCCCCAGTGGTTCTCGAGGTCGTCCATATCCAGATGCCAAAGACGACCGGCGAACCAGACTTGTGGGGCTAGAAAGGCTTCGGTCTTCAGGCCCAACCGGGTGCCGTCTTCGGGGTCTTCCCCCTTTGTCTCCCAGCGATCTCGATCAATCAGCGCTCCCAGGCTCAGGCGTTCGCTGATGAAAACGTCGCCATCCGCGCCCAGAAGATAATGGCGGCGGTCCTCGTTGTCCTTCCATCCTTGCAAAAAGATCTCTGCCTGAGGACGGCGAGGTTCATCTGCCCGTTCCAGAGCGTCCTGGATGAGATCTGACTCGGGATTCAACTCTTGCGCGGCCCGGAGATCCGTGAGCGCGGTGGGAATATCTCCCTGACGATCCGCGTTGAGTCCCCAGTTGAACATAAGTTCCTCCGGATCCGCACCGGCTTCCGCTGCTCGGGCGAATGCGGCGTGGGCAGCCTCGTGTTGCCCATGCCAGTAGAGAACACGGGCCAGTTCGAGCCGGGCGCGAGTCAATGGATGCCCGGAGGAGAGATATTCCGAAAGCACTTCCGCATCCCAGTCGGGTGGCACGGCGCGGGCCGGAATCCGCAAAGGATCGGTTTTGGGTTCAAGTCGGTAGAATCCGCTATCATCGAGATATATGGCCTGTGTGAAATGGTGCGCAACCGAGTTGTGAAGAATCGACAGGTTGCCGGGCGTAGTGTCGAGTGACCGTTGCCCGAAATCGCCATTGGGATAGACCAGAATACACTCTTTTTGCTTCGCCAATTTTCCAGAGGATTCAGCCAGAACGCGGTCAAGGCGTCCGGCAAAAACATTGGAACTTTCAAGCGTCCCATCGATGATCACGGGATGGGTTAGAGGGCTCCCGAGAACCCCGGCGGTGTTGACCGGTTGGCGGCGGAGATCAGCAGGCCCGCCGGACGCAAGCTGCCAGCGTTTGGTTGCCAGTAGGGAGATAACCCGGTCGGGAATCGGTTGACCCGACAGGGTCAATGCCGGGTTGATGGTGTTTCCAACATAGACGACACAAGCGTTATATTTCTGCAGAATCGGGTCTAACGCTTCGATTACAGCGGCCTCGGGATCGATCAGGACGATCATTAATCGTTTGGCGTGTGATTTTGCATCCAGTTTATTGAAGCTATTGATGAAGACAAAACCGTCCTGGGCCAGCCGTTGGATGTGGCGGTTGATCTGGTCTACGGAGTTTCGTCCGGCGTAAGGCGGACGCGTGATGGACTGATAAACCAGGACGGGTATTGCTGTCTCGAGGGGGGGGTGTGCCAGGGGGCGGAGGATGCCCAGCGCTTTGCGGAATTTATTCTGTTGTGCCAGAGAATTGGCGTATAAGCGTAAAGCTTCGGCGTTGTCGGGCTGGACGTTGGCTCGAACACGTGCATATTCAACCGCTTCGTCAATCTTTTCCTCCTGTGTGGTGAGGTCGCGCAACGCGATTAGCGAGGGGATGAAATCCGGATTACGTTCAAGCAGTCGCCGATGAAATAGAATCAACGTATTGGTTTCGCCCAGGGTTTCGAGCATACGGGCAGCCAAAAGCGTCATGGGGACATAGCCCGGATCCTTTTCAAGAAACGCCTGGGCGGACGCCAGGGCAGCAGGAGCATTCGTTTCCAATTTCTCCAGGTTTTCGGCGTGGTAGCGCAAAAGTGCTTGGGAGGGTTTGATGGCCAGGCCGCGGGCAGCCCATTCGACGGCTTCGGTCGTGTGCCCGCGAGCGGATGCGATCTCCGCCATTAGTTCAAAAACGCGGGAGTCAGGCGTGGTTTTGGCCATGGCCTCGAGTAATCTCATGGCTTCGTCAGGGCGGTCGAGTTGATAGAGCGCGGAAGCGGTCTCAAGCCCATAGTAAGCTTGTTCGGGGTAGGTTTCGTGCAATCGTAGCCACTGTGCGAGGGCTTTTTCGGTGTCGCCCAGTCGTGTCAGCATCTCGGCCAAAGTGGAGCGTATCGTGGCATCGCCTTTCTCGACCTGTTTCTCAAACCAATCCGACTCAACGCGCGCTTCCGAGACCTGACCCTGTCGGAGGAGAAGATCGAATAGCATCTCGCGCAAAAGGGGTTGCAGTGGATTCAGGGCCAGGCTTTTGCGCAGTGCAGGAATTGCCGCTTCTGTGTCGCCATGCCGGTCTGCCCGCAACCCTTTAACGGCAAACTGCAGGACCGGATTGGTGACCCGCTTTTCGTAATCCTCCAACCAAGAGTCGGGTGTCTTGCCTTCGATGCGTTCGGCCAGGAGAACGGCCCAGATCCAACTCGCCCGGTTCGGGTCACGTTCCAGTACCCGTCGATACAACTGTAAAGCCTGTTCGTTGGCCCCTTGGACTCGATACGTTTCAGCGGCGGTTTCCAGGATTTCCGTGACCCGCTCACTGTAACGATCCTTCCGATCCAGGGCATTTTCCAGACGGACCGCTAAAGCAGGTGTCTCCGGTCGGGTGCCGCACAGTCGGAGCACCTCCAGCGCCAGGTCCGCGCGATCGGGTGTAAGCGCGGCGGTCGTACTCAGCAATGGATCTAGATATTCGGCAAGATCTGTGAACTTTCCGTTAAGGGCACGAGCATAGGCCAGATAAAGACCAACCTCGGGCGTTTTTTCGCCGCTCTTCCAAGCGCTCGCCAGGATGGGGGCTGCCGCTCTCAGGCGTCCGGCGCGGGCCAACTCCAGTCCGAGTCCAGACGGGAGAGAATTCGTGGCAACCCGGTGCAGGAAGGCAAGTGCCTCAGAGTCAGCCCCTTCTTCCGATAGTCGGGCGACCACTTGGAAGACCACGTGATCGCGGGCGTCCACTCCGGATTCGACCGCCTCAGTCAGGAGTTTGACGGCTTCTTCGCGCCGATTCATCGACCACAAAACCCAGCCCAAGTCGCGCCGCGTTGCCGGGTCGACCGGACGGAGAGTCAAAGCTTTCTCAAAGGCCTTCTCCGCTTCCGCCAGGTGGCCCATGCGTTGATGTTGCAAGGCGATCTCGCGCCATGCGGAAGCGTCGTTCGGGTTAAGCTCGACCACCCGTTGGAGAGCGGCGAAAGCCTGTTCGGTCCGATCCAATTGGGTCAGCCATGCGGCCAGGTCACGCCAGACCGCGGCATCTTCCGGCTTTTGGCGCAGGTATGCGCTAAGGTCGCGGATCGCTTCGTTCTTCTGGTTTACCTGCCAATGTGCCATGGCCAAGCCGCGCCAAGCCGTCGTATCTTTCTCGTCCATGTCAACCGCCCGTTGAAGGACGGTCACGGCGTCTTGCGGCTTTCCCCCTCGCAACAATGCCAGACCGTTTTGGCGCCATGCCGGGGGATAGGCGGGGTCGAGTTTGACCGCACGTTGGGCGAGCTGGATCGCTTTCTCGAAGTCATTTGTGGCCAGGGCAGTTTGCGATTCCTGGATCAGTTGGGTGACATTGGCTGTTTCATCTTGGGCCTGCAAAGATAGGGGGGCAGTCACATACCAGACGGCCACTAATAAAGCCCAAAGCATGAGCCATCTCATTCGGGCAGCGATGATCTCGACGCGATAGGCACCCATGGTCAGCATTCCTTATTCTCCCCTTGAATCCAGCCGTCGCGCGGTGGCGATGTCAGGTGCGAAGGCGGTAGGGTCCGTCTCTCGCAGGGCGATTCGGCTCGGTGGAATCACCCGCAACAGACCGGCCACGGCTTGCTCGGCTTCCGCACCGCGGCCATTGACAACGACCACCTCGTCCGATGAGGTCTGTGCAATCGTGACGCCTTGTTCCAGTGCCTGAGTGGGGGACAGGATATGAGCGATATGGTAACCCCGACTCCGCAATTCTGTGGCCAACGCAGGTGCCGGCCCTTCAATAGCCAGGGTGGGCACGAGCAATTTGACGTTGGAGCGGATCAATTCGGCGTCGATCGCTGCCACCCAAGCGCGGGCCGTATCGGCATTCAGCGTGCCGCCGCCGACCAGGAGCGGAAGGGTATGGATACCGGAAACCGACGTTTGCAGTAAGTCTTGCTGTGCGGTTTCGGAGACGTTCGGAACGGGGTCCGAAGTACGGAACCAGATCGGTACAATGGCCTGTAGTTGATCCCGATCGGTGGCAGGAATTCTACGGATGCTGTTGATGAGGGCCCAACGCGTTGGCAAAGGCCGTGCTGAAAAAGCGCTCACGCGCAGGTCGCTCCGTTCGCTTCCCAACCCTACGCGCCCGCGGCAGGTTGCGGTCGAGAGGGGTAGGTTTTCGGCCAGCAGCTTGTCATCCTGCCACACCCAGGCGCGGTTATTCCTTAATCGAAGGCGGATCTGGTGCAGGGTTTGAGTTCCGTCGGTGTTTGGGTGGAGGAATAACGTGTGGAGAATTCCTTCCAAGTGTTCCTGAACGCGCAAGCCGTCGGTATCCGAGGTTACTCGAAGCCAGGAACGCGGGCCAGTGTATCGCGCATAGAGAGAGGCGCTCCCTTTCAACCCCGGGTCCAGTTTGGCGCTGAGGTCAACGTCCGTCCAGCCATCCGAGCCGCGTAGCCAGGCGTTGGCCCCGTCGGATAAATTCAAAGTCGAATTCCGGAGTTCACCTTGGTGATCAAATACCCAATCTCCGGCGCGCCCAATGGCATTCTGCGACCGGGTGCGCGGTCGACTGGCCGCCAAATCGGCCAGGAGTTGTTCGGGGGTCCAGGTGCCGGGAACTCGCAGACGGGTCAGTGTCCAGGGATCACTTCCGGGACCATTAAAGGGGTTCGATCCGCCGATGAAGGCCAATCCGAAATTTCGGGTGACGGCATCGCGGTTCGCGGCCTCGGCCAGAGGGTCGGAATCGGGACCCTGCCCGGCCTCTGAAAACGGGTAGAGATAAAGAATCGAGGAGTAGCCAGTCGCTTTTTTAAGTTTCTCTGCGGAAAGGGCGTAATCTCCCGCGATGCGGTTTCGGAACGCATCAGATGACTCCTCGTTGCCGCCGCGACGGATGCGTTGCGCAAGGAAACGTCCCGCTTCCGCAGAACCCTTGTTGGGGAGCGGTTCGATGGCCCGGTGACCCATGCTCCCGACACTCCATTGGGGCAGTCTGCTGACTCGGTCCAGGTCGTGTGGTTTCAGGTAGAAGCCTCCCCACTGGTCCATGACCTTGGTGGGCACGGTGATGACCGCCATGAATCCGGTTCGTTGCAGGATGGGCGTCGCCCGGATAAAAGCCTCCTTGCGGCCGCCCTCGAAGATCAGCAACAACGCTTTCTCGGGCAACGGTGCGCGATCCTTCAGGTAGGCCACAATATCTTTGGGCAGAACCGTTCGGTAGCCGGCATCTCGCAGGGCGGTCAACTGGGCCTCGAGGCGTTTCTCCGACGGATAGGTGGTGGACTCCCAGCGAGCGATGCCGGCGTAGGAGAGGACCGTGACGCCGTCCCAGTTGTGCCAGGTTTCGGGAGCGTAGTCAGGTTGGGGGATCGGACGCCAGAGGTAGTAGCCTACAAATCCCAGAATGGCGGCCAACACAAGCCATTGCGCGAGGATGGAGAGTCTTTTCATGTTGATTCTAGCCCCTTGTAACCCACTTGTTTCGACCCGAGGTCAGAACCGCCACCGGGGTTTGCCAGACGAGGACTAGCATATAGTAGAAGCAGAACACTATACCATAGAGCCAGAGGCGCGATCGCCGGTACAGCAGGTAAGTGCTGCTCATCATCGCGCTCATCAACGTGATGCCAACCAGGTACATCAAGGGTGCGGTGCCCTGCATGAGCGGCACGTAGATCAGGGCTCGAAGCACAATGATCGGCCCCATGAGTGGAAGCAGAAAGCCCAGGTAGAACGACAAGGCCATGAGCGGTTCCCGACGCCACATGAAACTCGACGCGATCAGGCATTCCCGGAACCAGGACCGTTTCCAGCGCATTTGTTGGCGCAGGAACGTACGGTGGTCTTCCGGGACGATGGTGGTGACTCGAGCCTTGAATTCGTAGACGACCTTGTAGCCACGGCGCAACAGGCTGTTGGTCAGGCTGCGGTCGTCGCCAAATGTGGCGGGCTGACCGAGGAACTTCTGGTTCAACCATTCGGGCAGGATTTCATGGAGCACCTCTCTCCGATAGGCCGCAATCGGTCCCGAGAGGCAGGTAACCGAGTCGAAAACACTTTCGGCGGCTTTCATCACGCGGAAAGCGATGAAATAGCGGACGGTTTGCATGCGGGTCAGCAGGTTAGTCCAGATATTCTCGACATCGCAATGACCGGTGATGGCGGCGACCTGGGGGTCTGAGAATCGGTTGACGAGGTGGCGCAGGGCATCGGGTTGGATAAAGCTATCGGAATCTATGAAGACGATCACCTGTCCCGTCGCCAAACCCATACCCGCCGCCAAAGCATGGCGTTTGCCGGCGTTTTTCTCAAGGCCCATCACGACCAGTTCGGGATACCTCTTTTGCGATTCCTTCATGACCGCGATCGATTGATCGGTACTACAATCATCCACGGCGATCACCTGAAGCCGATCACGCGGGTAATCCGACTCCATCAATTGTTGGAGTGTCCGTGCGATGTGTTCCTCCTCGTTGCGCACCGGGACGACCACGGAGATGGTCGGGAGTTCTACCAGAGGTTTTGAGTCCTTGTAGAAGGTGGCGAAGAGGAACCGGCTGATCAAGTATCCACCCACCAGCAAGCTGTAGAGGAAGATCGGAACGTCGAACCAGAAATAGTATAAATTTTCGTATTTGATCAGGAGAACCAAGCTGGCCGATACGAACAATACGACCGCCGCCAGCCAGCGGAGGTAACTCCAAATCGTGCGCTGGTAGCGGGCTGCCAAGTCTTCTTCAAAAGCTACCCCCAGCAATGGGGGGCCATTTTTGCGGTGGCGGATCTCGGCGTATGTCGAAACGACGCCTTGGATGAACGCTTCCGGCATGGCGCCTTCCGGGATGCGGAACTGGACTTGGATGCGCTTTTCGTCAGGCGGAATGCCGGGAGCTTCAATCAATAGCCCGCCGCTGGAGATATCGTGGACCGTGGCCTCATAGACTTTGGCGGTTTCTCCTTCTCCAACGAAAATTCGGGCTGGAAATTCGGCCAGATAACGCGGGGCCGAACGGCGATCCGAATAATCGGCGCGCGACCGCGAGCGGATGCGTCGTTCAGGATTCGGTTTAGGATAGAACTGGGGTTCAGGGCTCATCACAGAATTCGTTGTTGTTTATCACTCAATGTCCATTCATGCAGGAAACAGATTAAAATAGCACTGATGGGGAGATTTGCCAATCCGGAAATGGATGCCTCTGATTGCGGGGGTGCATGACTGATTTTTGATCCGATGACAAAAAGCGCTTGTGTTTTTGACCGAAAGGCCTAGTATTATAGGCCATGACAACAAAACCACCCTCAGAC
>Ga0118677_10006956_pt1 | contig 18911 bp, 13 predicted proteins | sample AliMusrvi5mmetaG_FD_86154 | JGI IMG/M metagenome (GOLD analysis project Ga0118677, IMG submission 86154) | reverse complement strand
TGTCCGGCCAGATTCACCAGCCGCCCTGCCCCACTCCGCGGCGCGCAACGCAAATCCATCCATCATCACGCGGTCAAACGGCGGCTGCATGCGATCAGCCACCAGCGGTGCCCGCAGCACCCGCGCCGCGGCCTGCCCGATGGCCACGCGCTCGCTGGCCAGCGGCGTGACGGCAGCCAGCAGGCGTTGTTTGGCGTGGTCGAAGGAAAGCATCTAATCTTTCGTTAGTACGTGTAATCAAGCTCCAGCGAGAACCGGGTGGTGGTGGGAAGCCCGGTGCCACCGACAAACGCTTCGCCATTGGACTCGAATTGCGCAACCTTGGCCAGCGCGCTGAAGTGCTCGTCGAACTTCTTGATGAGCACCGAGTCATACTCCCAGCCATAGCCGGTCGATATCTGGTCGTCCCCGAAGGCATGCAGCACATGGGTCCACTTGAGGCCATAGAAAATTGGCAGCGTGTAGGACACCGACACATCGGTCAGTCCATGGTGATTGCCTTCGATCCGGCCACTGGTGAATGCGTCGGCGAACCCGTTGAACGGGTGCACCGTCGCCAGCGGGGTTTTGAACCCCGCACCGAGTTGTTCGACACTGAGCAATAGCGTCTGGTCGCCAAAAGTCTTGGTGGCGACCAGATGGGCGTAGAGCGCCTCGCCGTCCGCCGCAAACCCGGCGCGGTCCTGCCACGCGACTTCACCATAGACGCTCATTCCCAACATTTCTCCCAGCGCGCTCACACCGAAGGTATTGTTATCCCAATTGCGCTTGTGCTGGAATTCCATCAGATAGGCATAAGCCCCGAGCGTGACGCCGTGGATGCCGGTATAGGTAGCATTGACGAGATTGACGTTGGCGGCGATATCCTGCACGTTGTCAAACAGCGGCACGGTGGTTAGCGGCGAATCCGCTTCACTGCCATAAATGCGGTTCACCTGATTGAGGTAGGCATACTTGAGCGTCAACCCATCAATGGATCTGTTGGAAAGCGAGATGGCGTCGAAGGTTTGCTCGTTCTGCCTCCACCCGACATTGCCGATGAACGCCGAGTTGTCGTAGATGATGCGCTGGCGCCCGACCTTGGCAACTGTGTCTAATCCGTCGTATTGCACAAGTGCCTGATTGAGTTCGGCATTGCGGGGATCGCCGATCACTGTGTTCGCACGATCATAGGGATAGGCCAGGGGCCCGGCTCCGGCATTGTAGTCGGCCCCGAGCACCTCGCTAAACTCGCCCTCAACCAAGCCGCTCCAGCCATTCCACGCGTGAGTCTTCAAGCCGACGCGCTCCCGCACAGTCAAGGCGTCGGACGGGTCCTTGCCATCAACCGCGCCGTATTCGTAGCGGGCGCGAAGGTCAAGGGTCGGTGTGAGCCAGGATTCGTTGGCAACCGCCAATGGCACCGCAGGCTCGCTACTTCCAGCACGCAGCAAACTGGCACTGGCTAACAATAAAATGGATCTATTTATCATGAGAACGGGAGTCCGCGCGGCGGCTGTATGATTCGCTAAGTCACAAGCAAATACAAGACCAATCTTTCTTCTATTTCTTAATACGCCCCGATGCACATCCGCGTTTGGGCTGATTGGACGCCGGCGTTGATGTGGCCGGCTTCAACCCGCTGCGACGCGTCACGAGGGTTTCTCCGCCCCGCTGCGGGCGTAGAACCACCAGTTGGTGGCGGTGGCGCCGACACAATAGACCAGCACCCCCTCGAAAAACGGCACGGGCGACCCGCAAATCACCTTCGCTTGGCCAATCAAGGTGGCAAACACAAACGGCCCATAAGCGGCGATGGCCGCGGTGAATCCGATGACGCCCGCCGCCTGTCGCGGCGAATGGGCGAAGATGACCGGATACTGGCGGAAGGTCGCCGCATTGCCGATGCCGGTGAAAAAGAACATTCCTAACATCACCGCAACAAACAGCGGAAACTGGTCCACCGAAGTCGGCGTCAACAAGCCCCCGAAGCTCAGCACCGCGGCTCCGGCAATCAGACCGAAGCCACAAATCTGCGTGAAAATCGCACCACCCCACTTATCAGCGAGCGGGCCCGCCAGCACCCGCATGAGAGAACCGATGAGCGGGCCGTAAAATGCATATTGCAATGGATCGGGCGCATTCGGAAACCCGCCATAGACGGTCTTGATCAAGAGCGGGAACGCCGCCGATAGGCCGGCGAACGCACCAAAGGTCATCACATAGGTGATGGTGCAGAAATAGGTGTGCTTGTTATGGAAGATATCAAGTTGCTCGCGAAACGATGCCTTGACCGGCACGTTGCGCAGCATGATCCACGCCGCAATGCCGACAACAAGCAACAAAGGCACATACCAGAAAGCGGCGTTTTGCAGCCACATCGTACTGCTTTTGCCCGCCTTGGTGCAAGTTTGTGCAACGCCAAACGCCCCCCCGCCGATCGCGAACGTGATGATCCAGGGTGTGATGAACTGCGTGACGCTCACCCCGAAGTTGCCAATACCCGCCTGTATCCCCAGCGCGGTGCCCTGCAGACGCTTTGGAAAGAACACACAGGTGCTCGGCATATACGATGAGAAGTCGCCGCCACCCATGCCAAACATCAGGGCCAGCAATAGAAACATCCAAAACGGTGTCGCCGGATTGATCACCGCAAAGCCCAAGCCCACGCATGGCAGAACCTTTGCCAGGGTAGCGATGGAGATGACCTTGCGGGTGCCGAAGATCGGTATGAGGAACATGTGGATCAGCCGCAACGAGCCACCGGCCAACCCGGGCATGGCGGCCAGCCAAAACAATTCCATTTCCGTGAACTTGAAACCGACGCCCGGCAAGCGAACCACCACCGCGCTCATGACGAACCAGGTCGTGAAGGACAGGATGAGGGAAAGGGTGGTGATCGTGAGGGTTTTCCAGGCGATCCTCTTGCCGGTGGTTTCCCAGAATGCGGGATCCTCCGGGCGCCAATCGGGAAGGCAATCCGCGGCGACTCGCGTCGACCCTTTGCTCATGGGAAGACACACGGAACTGACTGGCGTCGGCGCTTGGCTCATGGGGATGGACTTCACAGGGGGGGGTGGCAATGCAGTGCTGTAACTCGTCCGTGCGGGTCCGCTCTCACGCTGCGGTCACCATCGCCTGAGCGGCCGGAAACACCACGGAATTTTCCAGATGGATGTGGCGGTGCAAGTCATTCTCTAACTCCAGCAGTCCGGCAAACAAGGCGCGATAGGTGTTGCACGCTTCAGCCGGCGCCTGAAACCCGTGGGTCAGCTCGCGCATGCGTGCCAGCGCCTGACCGGCGGCGTCGTGCTCGTGGAGCATGCAGGCAATCGGACCGTCCAAGGGCATGCAAGCCCTTTCACCGCGACTCAACGCCGTGATCGCGGGAAACAGGATCTGCTCCTCCTTCAGCATGTGACTTGTCAGTTCATCATCCATCGCGACATAGGTTTGAAAGACCTCGACCAGCGAGGGCGTGTGGCCACCATGCACCTGGGCAACGCGTTGTGCCATGGCCCGCAGGCGCGGCAACTCCCGCCGCAGATACCCGTGGTGGGTCTCAACGATATAGGCACACAACTCGTGCACCGGCAATTCCGCCGGGTTTGCCAGGCGCTCCGCCGGCCCGGCTGCCTCCGCGGCCAATTCCCCGAGCATCGCTTGCGCCGCAACACTCTTGCGTTCGCAGGCCTCCTCCAGGGTGCGTCCTCCCTGACAACAAAAATCAATGCCATGGGATTGAAAGATGCGTGAACGGCCTGGACGCTCGGCGACCAGCTCGCCCACGGTGCGGCTCATCATCGGGGTTCCTGGCGGTGAATAGACATTGGGGGTATGGCTCATGGCGGTGTTTGGTTGAACGGACTCGCGCCTGCAAAACCAAAGCCTGACGCGCGTCACGAAACGGAGTGTTGGGCCCAGCTCAGACTATTCCAGATAAATTCGCCGTGATTTAAATTTTTGTGCGCATCTGCCCCAACCTCGGGGAGGTTTCCGCCACCCGAATGGTCCCCAGGCCACCAAAGCCACCGCTGGGGTCAGTCCCGCTTTTCGAGCATTCGGCGCTGGGGGATCGGACAAGCCAATGCTCGAAAAGCGGGACTGACCCCATGGCCCGCGCGGAGCGGATTCCTTCACCCAGCGTTGCGCCGGAGCGGCCGGGTACTGGGGAATTGCAGCACGAGCGAGCCGCCCGTGCCCCTCTTGCAGCCGCGGCTCAGAGCAGGGTGCGGGTTTTGGCGGCACGTGTAGCCTTTTTGGCCTGGCCGATTGGGTTAGGCAGATAGCGCAGCAGCGCAGCCCCGCTGAGAAACAGCAAGGTGGAGGCGATGAAGGCCGGCCATTTGAGGGTTTCGACACCTTCGAGCGACACATTCAATGCGGTAGTTAGAAGCCAAATCTGCATGACCAAAATCAGAATAAGGACGCAGATGACTCCTAACAGGATCGTGTTGGTTTTGCTCGGGTGAGCCTGGCTCTGGGCGTCACGGAAGTTACTCATGCGTGGCTCCTTTCCCTGACAAAAATGGCATCTCCCTTGACCACCACGTCCAGGCGGTGCAAGGGGCGCGGCGGCGGACCTTGCAAGACCCTGCCGCTGCGCACATCGAAAAACCCCTTGTGACACGGGCATTCTATGCGGTCGCTGACGGGCGAATAGTATACCGCGCAGGACAAATGCGTGCATTTCTGCTCGTAGGCAAACCACTCATCCTCACTTGGGCGCACGAGAATGAATGGCATCTTGGTGCCCTCCAGGCTGAACGGATGGGTGGCACCAATGGGTACATCACGGGTCTGACAGATGTGGATTTCCCCGCTGAGTTTGAATGGCGGCGCGAAACGGTCTTTCACCGCCACCCAACCGGTGCCGGCAGCCATCCCGCCGGACACCAGGCAGAGGAACTTGGCAAATTCGCGCCGCGAGACGTGCTCAGCTTCCACACGCTCGATAGGAAAATCCACCTCGTAGGCGGGTTTGGGGGGACGATCGGGGGCTTTCATGGATTAGGCATCGATGACCAACTCGGTGGCGCCTTTGGGCATCATGATGTTGACCTTGGTTTTGACGAATTGTTGACCGAAATGGAATTGGTTCACAGGGGTGCTGTTGGGTCGGCGGGCGGCCATTTCCGCGCGGGTGCCATAGAACAGGGCGCCGCTCGGGCAAACCGTGGCGCACATGGGTTTCTTGCCGGCACTGGTGCGATCATAACACATGTTGCATTTCACCATGAGTTGCATCGGCTCGATTTTCTTCGGCACACCGAACGGACAGGCTTGGACGCAGTTGGAACAGGCAATGCAACGCGCGGTATTGGCGGAGTGGACGATGCCAAACTCGTCCTTGGTGATGGCATCGGCCGGGCAGACTTTGGCACAGACCGGGTCCTCGCAATGCATGCAAAGTTGCACCGAGGTTTGCGGGCTGAGGAAGCGGTCGACGTAATCGACCTGGATCATCGGTTCGTGGCCGTTGGTTTCACACTCGGCGCAGGCCATCTCACAGGCGTGGCAGCCGATGCAGCGCTGCGGATCGAGGAAGAACTCCTGATCAAGTCTAAACCCGCTGGTGCTCATGGGCTGGCGTAGGCTTTGGTTTCTTCCCAGATTGGCGCCTGGTTGCCGGTCGGCACGAGGCGACAGGCACAGACTTTGAACTCCGGAATTTTGGAGACCGGGTCGAGGTGGCCGGAGGTGAGTTGGTTGACGGACTTGCGACCCGGCCAATGGTAAGGAACAAAGATGGTGTCCTCGCGGATGGTTTCGACAATCTGCGCGGGAAATTCGGCTTCGCCACGGCGTGTGATCACCTTGACCAGCTCGCGGTGTTGGATACCCAAGCTGGCGGCCAGCGTGGGATGGATTTCCAACAGGGGCTCCGGGTATTGTTTCACCAGCTTGCCGATGCGCCGCGTCTGGGTGCCGCTGAGGTATTGCGAGACGACCCGCCCAGTTGTTAGGATGACCGGATATTCGGCGTCGGTGATTTCCGCCGGGTCGCGGTAGGGCACGCCGTGGAAGTGGGCCTTGCCATCGGGAGTTTTGAACTTGCGGTTTTCCCACAGCCGCGGTGTGCCGGGATGATCCTCGCTCGGGCAGGGCCAGAAGATGCCCATGTTGTCCTCGATTTTCTGATAGGTGATGCCATAGTAGTCGGCCGTGCCGCCTTTCGAGGCCAGCCGCAATTCATTGAAAATCGCTTCCGACGAGTCATAATTGAAATGTCTGCCGGCACCGAGACGCCGCGCAATCTCCAGCAGGATGCTGGTGTCACTGCGGGCATTGCCCGGCGGGTTGACCGCCTTGCGGATACGCACGACGCGTCCCTCGGCGGTGGTGACGGTGCCATCTTCCTCTTCCTGCAATGAGCCGGGCAGAATCAGGTCGGCATGGCGGGCGGTTTCATTGAGGAAAAAGTCGATCGCGACATAATAGTCGAGTTTCTCCAGGGCGCGGCGCACGAGGTTATTGTTAGGCAAGGAGACCAGCGGGTTGAAACAAATGCTGAGCAACCCCTTGATCTCGCCCCGGTCAATCGCCTCGATGATTTCATAGGCGGTGAGGCCCTTGCCCGGCATATCCTTTTCGTCGATGCCCCAGACCTCGCTGATATATTTGCGGTGTTCGGGGTTTTCGATGTCGCGGTTGCCGGGGAGTTGGTCACACTTGTGGCCGTGTTCGCGGCCGCCCTGGCCGTTGCCTTGGCCGGTGATGGTGGCGTAGCCGCAAAAGGGTTTGCCGATCCGGCCGCTGGCCAGCACCAGATTGATGCAGGCCAAGACGTTTTCCACGCCTTTGCTATGGTGTTCGATACCGCGGGCGTGCAACAGGAAGCTGGTTTTGGCCGGTCCCCACCACTGGGCTGCCAGCAGGATCTTCTCTTTGGCGATGCCGGTGACTTGTTCGGCCCATTCCAGGTCATAGCCTGCCACGGCTTGTTCGGCTTCCTCGAAGCCGCTGCAATGATTGGCGATGAACTCGTGATCGAGCCAGTCGTGCTTGATCATCTGGTGGAGAATCGCGCCATAGAGGGCGGAATCGCGCCCCGGCCGAATCGGCAAATGCAAGTCGGCGGTGCGGGCGATGGGCGTGAGGCGCGGATCCACCACGATGAGCTTGGCCCCGTTGTCGCGCGCCTGCCAGATCCAATGGGTGAGCGTGGGAAACGTCTCGCTCACGTTGCTGCCGCAAATCATGATAACCTCGGCGTGGGCGAGGTCGGCATAGGTGTTAGACGCACGGTCCAAGCCGAAGGCCTTCTTGTTGCCCGCGCCCGCGCTGACCATGCACAAGCGGCCATTGTAGTCGAGATTCTTGGTTTTGAGTGCGACGCGGGCGAACTTGCCGACGAGGTAGCATTTTTCGTTAGACAGGGACACCCCCGAGAGCATGGCAAAGGAATCGGGACCGGATTGCGCCTGGATGCGCTGGATATTGGCGGTGAGCTGGGCGAACGCGGCGTCCCAAGTGATGGGGCGAAAGCCGCTGCCCTCGACTCGTGCCAAGGGGTCCAGCAAGCGGTCGGGGTGGTTGTTTTGCAGGTAGCGTTGGACGCCTTTGGGGCAGAGCCTGCCTTCGTTGAAGGGGAATTCCTCCCATGGCTCGAAGCCGACGACGCGGTCGTTTTTAACTAACAGTTTTATACCGCACTGCATCCCGCAGAAACAACAATGGGTCTTGATGACGTCATCGGGTTCATCGCGGCCGGCAAAGCCTTCCTGCGGCGGGAAATTGAGCTTAGGCCCGAAGCTTGCGATCAGATTTTCGGCGGAGGTGGGAAGGGTGGCCATGGCGGGAGATGATGAATATGAACGGGACAGAAGGTGTTAGCCCAGGGGCGCGGCCTCAGCCGAAGAACGAGCCGGCTTGCTGGCGGGCCTTGAGATGGGCGGTGGCGAGGGCGGCACGCTTGCCTTGGGGGCTGAAATCGAGGTGGGATGAGCCATCCGTGCGGGTGTAATCAAAGCCGAGTTGCGCGGTGACGTCCTTGAGATCATCGATGTGCATTTTGAAATCAAAGACTTCGCTGGTGTGGGGGCAGACTGCGGGAGGGCCCTCGGCGCCGGCCTTGCGATAGATGGCGATGCCGAGTTGGGCCGGGCGCTGGATGATGTGATAGAACTTGCCGAACGGCATCCAGATGAGGAACAGGATGACGGTGATGGCATGGGTGATGGCCATGAATTGGTGTGCCTGGCCGCCCATGAACTTGTAGTCGAGGGTGATGCCCAGCCCGGTCACCGAAATGGCCAGCAGCAAGATCAGCGGCAACCAATCGCCTTCGAATGTCTGGACCGCGATTTGCCCGGCATGGGTCAGCCGCCGGTGCATCAGCAGCATCACCCCGGCGATGACCAACAGGGCCGACCAGTTCAAGGCGTTGAAGATGATTTCCGCAAGCCAGGTGTGCAGCGGAAACTCGCCGGTCTTGAAGCCGAAGGTGTAGATTTCGTAGGTGTCGATGCCGCCGGGCTTGAGGCCGAAGTTGATCCAACCGAACACCAGCGGGAAGGTCACGGCAAAGGCGAGGAGGCAACCCCAAGCCATGAGGCGGTGGCCGTAGCCCAAGCTGACGCCGCGATTGCGAATGAACTTTTGCCCGCCGAAATCAACCGCGAGATGTTTCACCAGTTCCCAGCCGTAGGCGAGCATGCGGCGGGAGCAAAACAGTTGCCATCCGCGGGCGAAGTATCGCCAGGTGGGAGGCCGTTGCAACCACACGCAGTAGCGGTAAACCACGCCGAAACAGGCGAAAATACAGCCGAACAAATAGGCCACCAAGGCCGGATCGAAATTCGCCAGATTGCGCGATCCGAGCAGAATCGCGGCCACCAGCAGCAGCGTCGCCGACACTCCGAGGCTGGCGGCACGGACATTAAGGGTGCGAAACATGGCGATTATTGTTAGGTTGGCGAATTGAGCGGGTCGACCTTGGCGATCTTCCTGGAGCTTGGACTGATGACATCCGGGCCGACACGGCTGCAACATAACTCATCACTGCGAGCGCTCTGGCGGCGGAATTTGCGTGGGGCAACATGCATGTCAGATCGGGAGGGGGTGGAGGCGACGAAGGCAGTACGAACGTGCCGCGGCACGGTCCGGCGTGCTGCGCGGATGGAATTGAACAAGAGTGGGCGGGCAAATCAAGAAAAAACCACCGTGATTGAGGTTTTTTCTTGTGGAGGGAGGCAAGGCAGGCGATTTTGCGCTTGGCAGCGGCGGCCGTGGGGGCGTCGTAACGCCTTTCCAGCCACCTTCATGGATCCGTTTGGCCGCCTTATCGACTATCTGCGCATCTCGATCACCGACCGTTGCAACGAGCGGTGCCAGTATTGCATGCCGGAGAACTACAAGCCCTGGACCCAGCGCAGCGACCACCTCAGTGCGGATGAGATCGTGCGGATAGCGGCCAGCGCAGCGGACCTGGGGTTTCGCAAATTCCGCATCACTGGCGGCGAGCCGCTGATGCGCGCCGACGTGGTGGAAATTGCCCGCCGCATCTGGGAGATTCCCGGGGTGCAAACCCTCGGACTGTCGACCAACGCCCTGTTGCTGCCGCGGCTGGCCGAGCCACTCAAGCAAGCGGGCGTGCGCTCGATCAACATCAGCCTGGACACCCTCGATCCGGTCGCCTACCGCAATCTAACCGGAGGACGGCTCGCCGCGGTGCTCGCCGGAATTGCCGCCGCTGCCGCCGCGGGCTTTGAATGCATCAAGCTCAACTGCGTGTTGTTGCGCGGCATCAACGACGGGCAAATCATCCCGCTCGCCGAATTTGGCAGCGCCCGCAACATGCCGGTGCGTTTCATCGAGCTCATGCCGCTGGCACCCGGCGGACCGCTTGATGCCCGCCATTTTTTCCCGGTGGCCGAAGCCATGGCGCGCTTGGCAAGCCACGACGTGCTCGAGCCAGCCACCACCAAACCGCATGGTCACGGGCCGGCGCGCTATTACCGGCTGCGCCGCAGTGGCGGGTTGGTCGGCTTCATCGGCGCGGTGACCTGCGCGGATTTCTGTGCCGACTGCAACAAGCTGCGCCTAACAGCCGACGGCAAGCTCCGCCCCTGCCTCGGCCGCCACGGCGAAATCGACCTGCACCAAGCCTTGCGCGCCAAGACCGGAGACCGCCTTGCGGACGCCATCGCGCTACCCGCGGCGATCCGCGAGGCCATTGACAACAAGCCCGAGCACCACGGCTTTGCCGAGGATTTTGAGGTGCTGCGGCCGATGACGGCCATCGGCGGGTGATTTTTCAAAGAATCCCCTGCCCTGCCTTGCCAGCGGTGGGCGCGAAGCGGCGCCGCAGGAGGTCTTGTCGGGTTGTCAAATCAACTGATAGTTACGCGCTCGCTGCATTGCGGTCCAAAGATATCCGAGGCTTTCCGCTGCCCGCGCTGCAGCCAATTGAAACATCTACCGCAATTTGGCACGCGCCCTGCTAAAACCATGGCATGGGCTCCTCGTCAATCCAACGCACTTTCAAACCCACCGTGGTTGCGTTGGCGAGAAACTCGGCGCTATGGCATGGGTCGGCGGACTCGTCCCGCCCAGGCGACAACTGGATTTTTGGTTCCCCAATCCGCCCTTTGACTCGCTCAGTTGACGGTGCCCCGCATCGTCCATCCAAACTTACATCATGAAGTTCTCCGACCTCAAGCGTTCCGGTCACTGGCCGACCCTGCTGACCGCTTTTTTGTATTTCGACGTCAGTTTCATGGTGTGGACCATTCTTGGCGCGCTGGGTGCACAGATTGGTTCGAGCCTTGGACTCACGCCGCAGCAAAAAGGCTTGATGGTTGCGGTGCCTTATCTCTCGGGTGCCTTTATCCGCCTCGTGCTCGGCATGCTGGTGGACCGCATCGGCGCCAAAAACACCGGCCTGCTCGCCCAGGTCGTGGTCATCGCCGGCATGAGCGTTGCCTGGATGGTGGGACTGCATCAATTCTCCCACACCCTCATGCTCGGCGGCGTGCTCGGCGTGGCAGGCGCCAGCTTTGCAGTGGCATTGCCGCAGGCCGGGCGCTGGTATCCGCCTAACATGCAAGGCCTCGTCCTCGGCCTTGCCGGCGCGGGCAATGTGGGTGTGGTCATCGACGCGATGTTGGCACCGCGTCTGGCGGCGGCCTACGGTTGGAATGCCGTGTTTGGGTTTGCCTTGATTCCGCTGCTACTGGTGTTGGTGGCCTATAGCGTGTGGTCAAAGGAAGCTGAGGTGAAAGTGCGGAAAAAAACTCCACGCGACTATCTGAAGTTGCTGCGGGAGAAGGATGCCCATTGGTTCTGCTTTTTCTATACGGTCAGCTTTGGTGGCTTCTCGGGCCTGGCGGCTTCTCTCATCATTTATTTCACCTCGGAGTTTCACCTCTCGCCCGTCAATGCCGGCAGTTGGGCTGCGGTGTGCACGCTGGTCGGGGCACTGGGGCGGCCCGTCGGCGGAGCCATCGCCGACCGGCTTGGCGGCATTCGCGCGTTGGACGTGTTTTTTGCCGTGGCCGCGGTGGCGCTGGTGCTCGCCGCCTCATCCAGTAGCCTATATGTTTGCGCGCTGGGATTTTTCCTGGCCTCCGCGGCGTTCGGGATGGCGAATGGCTCGGTGTTCCAGCTGCTGCCGCAACGCTTCGCCAAAGACATCGGGGTGATGACCGGACTGGTCGGTTGTGGCGGCGGCCTCGGCGGCTTCCTGTTGGCCAGTTCGCTCGGCTATTCAAAGGGCCTCACCGGCAGTTATCTGGCGGGCTTGCTCGCCTTTGCCAGCTTGTGCGTGCTGGCGCTGGTGGGGCTGACGCTGGTCAAGCTGCGCTGGCGCAGCACTTGGGGAGCCTTGGCGGAGGCCCGGATCTAACATTTCAAGCGCCGTGAAGATCCGCAGCACCACTTTTGGCATGGCCGGCGACGAGGCGACAGGTTCCGCCGACGCGGTTGCGCTGCGCGCATGGGACGAGACGGTCATCGCGGTGTTGAGCGATGGGGCGGGCAGCGGCGGGCCGGCGCGCGAGGCGGCGCAGCGCGCGGTGGAATTGCTGGCAGAGCAATATGGCGCGAAGCCGCGCATCTGGTCAGCACAGCGGGCGTTGCTCGAGTTCACGCGGTTGATCAACGGCTCGCTCTATCAGGAGTCACAGGCCCGCTTCGGGCGCAGTGAAATGGTGGCCACGCTCGCCGTGGTGGTCGTCGAGGGCGACGAACTCTTCGGTCTCAACCTCGGGGACTCCCGCGTGTGCCTGTGGCGCGGTGATGCCATGCAAACTCTCTCGCTCGACCATGTGGACGCCACCGTGCCTCACCTGCTAACCCGCGCGCTCGGCATGAGCGCCGACATCGAACCTCATATCTTCACCGCCGCGCTGGAGGATGGAGACGTGGCGTTGCTGTGTTCGGACGGGGTATCTAACCATATGGACGAGGCGGCGCTGGCGGCTGCGCTCAAGCTCCGCACCACGGCGCAGGGAATCGTGCGAGCGGCGCGGCAACTCGCCACCCGCGAAACGATGGACGATATGAGTGCGATCGTGCTCGATATCCAGCAAACCGGCAGGCTGCGCACGATGAGCAATCGCTGCCTGCCGATACCGGCGAAGTTGAAAAAGGGCGACCATCCTGACGGCTACCAATTGCTGCGGCCGTTTCAAGGCTCCGATCGCGTATGGCTGGCGGAAAAGGATGGGCAACGCGTGGTGATCAAGTTTGCACCGGCCGAGGCGGCGGATAGTGAAACGTGCCTGGATTCGTTCACGCGTGAAACGTGCAATGCCATGCGCGTGCCTGCGGAGCATTTTGTCCGCGCCTATGAGCCGGCGGACCAGACGCTGCGGTACTATCTGATGGAATTTGTGGACGCGCCTAACCTGCGCAGCGTGCTGCAGGAGCGCCTTCTCCCGGTGGACTCCGCGGTGGCGCTGGGCAAGTTCCTCGCGCAGGCCTGCCAGATCTTGCTGCTGCTCGATCTGGCGCACGGTGACATCAAACCGGATAACATCCTCTGCATCGGCGACTATGCGGAGCTGAGTTTCAAGCTCGTGGACCTCGGCAGCACCGCACCGTTGTTTTCCGTCGCCTCGCGGGCGGGCACTGCCAGTTACCTCGCGCCAGAGCGTTTCCGGGGCTCGCCGGCAAGTGAGCGCACCGAACTGTTTGCCATTGGCGTCACCCTCTATCAGGCGCTCACCGGTGCCTTGCCGTATGGCACCATCGAGCGGTTTCAGACGCCCGCTTTCGCGCCGGCCAAGCGTGTGTCCGTGCTCAATGCCAATGTGCCGCCGTGGCTCGACACGGTCATCGTCCGCGCCATTGCGGCCGATCCGGACCAGCGCTATCAGCACTATTCGGAGCTGCTGTTCGACCTCGCCAACCCGACCCGGGTCCAGCCCTTTTTTGCATCCGACACGCCGCTGCGGGTGCGCAACCCGCTGGCGTTCTATAAGAGCGGATTTTTCCTGTTGCTGGCCCTGCTCAGCGGGCTGCTGCTGTACTGGCTTACGCGTATCTAACATCATGCCCGTCTATCCTCAACTCCCTGACAACGCACCATTCACCGCCGCGCAAAAATCCTGGCTCAACGGTTGGATCGCAGGGGTGTTGGCCGCGCAAGCGGGGTCCACCGCCGAGGTCGAGCCAGCCGCTCCGGCACTGCCGTTGACGATTCTCTTTGGCTCGCAGACCGGCTCGGCAGAGGGACTGGTCAATCGCTTGGCGCGCGAGGCCCGGGCCTGCGGCTTTGCACCCACGGTGCTGGGCATGGATGAACATACCAAGGCCGACCTCACCCAGTGCACCCGCCTGCTCGTCGTCACCAGCACCTACGGCGATGGCGAGCCGCCCGACAACGCCACCGCCTTCGACCGCTGGCTCAGCGGGGATACCGCGCCGCGCCTCGACGCGCTGCGCTTCAGCGTGCTGGCGCTCGGCGACACCCACTACGAGCATTTCTGCCAATTTGGCAAACGCGTCGATGCGCGCTTGGAGGCCCTCGGAGCGACGCGGGTGCAGGCGCGCGTGGACTGCGACACGGACTATGACGCGCCGTTTGCAATGTGGATGGCAGCGGCGCTGGCAGCCCTGAACCCGGCTGGCGCCGCCGCGCCGCGGATGGCGACAGCCAGCCTTATGAGCGACCCACTCGTCGCGGCGAGCGGCACCAAAGCCAACCCGTGCGCGGCACGGCTTATCGACAACCGTCTGCTCACCTCGGCAGCTGCCGCCAAGGAAACCCGCCACTTTGCAATGCACATCAATGGCTTGCAATACGAGGTGGGCGATGCCCTCGGCATCATGCCCAAAAACTGCGCCGCTCTGGTCGATGCCGTGCTAAGCAGTGGCGGCTGGAGCGCGGATGACAGCTTGCGCGATGCTTTGACCCACGACTTCGACCTGACGAATCCGAGCCTCGACTTGCTCGCGGCGGTTGCGCAACGCAGCGGCCACACCGACTTGCTAGAAAGGATCAATGCCGAGCACCATGTCGAACTGAAGGCCTGGCTGCACGGTCGTGATGTGCTTGACGTGCTGGCGCTCTGCCCGGCTGGTTCGTTCACAGCGGCGGAGTTTATCGCGGCGCTCAAGAAGCTCCAACCGCGGCTCTATAGCATCGCCTCCAGCCTGAAGGAGGTGCCGAATGAAGTTCATCTAACCATTGCGCAGGTGCGCTATCACTCCCACGGTCGAGCCCGCCTTGGCGTTTGCTCGACCTTTCTGGCGGACCGGGTGGGCATGGATAGACCGATAGCGGTGTTTATTCAGCCGAGCCAGGGTTTCCGGCTACCGACGGACCCCGCCAAGCCCGTCATCATGGTTGGGCCGGGCACCGGCGTGGCACCGTTCCGCGCCTTCTTGCAAGAGCGCCAGGCAGTGGGCGGCAAAGGTCGCAACTGGCTGTTTTTCGGCGAGCAATCGCGCACCGAGAGTTATTTCTATAAGGACGAGTGGAAGTGCCTCATCCGGGCCGGCACCCTCCACCGCATGGACACCGCGTTTAGCCGCGATCAAGAGCAAAAAGTCTATGTGCAGCACCGCATGACCGAAAACGGCGCCGAACTCTATCGCTGGCTGGAAGACGGCGCACATTTCTATGTTTGCGGTGATGCCAGCCGCATGGCCAAAGACGTCGACGCCGCGCTGCATCAGGTGATCCAGACTCACGGGCGCAAGAGCGCGGATCAGGCGGCGGCCTATGTCGCGGACATGAAGCAGGCCAGGCGTTATGCGCGCGACGTGTATTGATTCAAGCCAGTCATTGCCATGAGCCATCACCTTCCCCACAGCCTGCAAGGCGAAAGCCTCTCCTTCGAACAAACGAACTATCTCGAGGGTTTCTTCGCAGGGGTGGCCCAGCGCGGCTTGGGTTTTGGCGACATCGCGCCCGCCCCGGCCAAGCCCAACGACGATGACCAGACCGCCGAGGAGCGGATCAAGCGCGAGGAGAACCCGCTCGACAGCTATTATCGCATTGCGGAAAACGCGTTGCACAACACGGTGCCGGACAAGGAGGAGATCTTCCGCTTCAAGTGGAGCGGGCTGTTCTTCCTCACGCCTATCAAAGATGCGTTCATGGCGCGGCTGCGCATCCCCGGCGGCGTCTTGAAAAGCTATCAACTCCGCGAGATCGCGCGGGCCGCCACCGAGGTGACCAGCGGCTACATCCAAATCACCACGCGTGCCAACCTGCAACTGCGGCTGATTCAACCCAAGGATGCACCGGAGTTTCTCTCTCGCATTCAGGGCTGCGGCCTGCACACCCGCGGCTCGGGTGCCGACAACATCCGCAATCTAACAGGAACTCCGACCGCCGGCATCGATCCGGTGGAACTCATCGACGTATTGCCGTTGGTCCGCGAGATCGGCCACCAGATCCTCAACAACCGCGAATACTACAACCTGCCGCGCAAGTTCAACATCGCCTTCGATGGCGGCGGCCTCATCGGCAGCGTCGAGGACACCAACGACCTCGGTGCCCGCGCGGTGCAAGTGGGCGAAACGGTCTGCTTCCGCATCGCGGTGGGCGGCGCCACCGGCCACAAAGCCTTCGCCCGCGATGTGGGCGTGCTTGTCGAGCCTGACAAGATCATCGCGGTGTTGCTGGCGATGGTGCGGGTATTCATCGCCAAAGGCGATCGTACCGACCGCAAGCGCGCGCGCCTCAAACACTTGCTGGAAACCCTGAGCTTCGACGAGTTTCTTGCCGCGACGGAGGAGCTTCTGGGCTTTGAACTCACGCGCAGCGACGCGGGCATTGACACGCCGCGGGCGGAGTTTGCGCATTCGCATGTGGGCGTCTACCCGCAAAAACAGCAGGGCCTGCATTACATCGGCGCGGGCGTGCCTGTGGGGCACCTCACCGCCAAGCAACTCAACCGGCTGGCGGATCTGGCCGAGCACTTCGGCTCGGGCGAGGTGCGGCTCACGGTGTGGCAGAATTTCCTGGTGCCTAACATTCCAACGGCCTTTGTGGAAACGGTGAGCAAGAGCTTGGTGCAAATGGGTTTCACCACCAAGTCCTCACCGGTGAGCAGCGGCGTGATCGCGTGCACCGGCAGCCGCTATTGCAAGTACGCGCAAGCCGACACCAAGGGCCACGCGCTGGCATTGATCAAACATCTGGAAAAGCACGTGCGGTTGGATCAACCGGTCAACATTCATTTCACCGGTTGCCCGCATTCGTGCGCCCAGCATTATATGGGCGACATCGGCTTGCTGGGCACCAAGGTGCAGGGCGAGGATGGTTATCACATCTTTGTGGGCGGCGGCTTCGGTGCGCAACAGGCAATCGGCCGGCAGTTATTCAGCGGCGTGCGGCACACCGAGGTGAACAAGACGGTTGAGAAAATGTTGCTCGGCTTCATCCAGCACCGCACGGCCGGGGAAACCTTTCAAGCCTTCACACTTCGCCATGACTTGAACAAGCTGCAACTCATTTTCAGCGGCGATGTGTGACCTGGGCGTGACAGCGGGCTATGGCACCGACCCGGGCACCAACCTGATCGACCAGCTGCTCGCCGAGCAACAATCGCTCACCGCGGTGGAGCGCTTCAGCCAATGGCATGCGGGCGAGCATGCGCCGGAGCATGCCACCAACCCATACCGCAGCCTCATGCCCAGCGGGTTGCCCGGCACGGGCGAGCAGTACGGCTTTGAGGTGGATCTGGATTGTTGCACCGGCTGCAAGGCGTGTGTGAGCGCCTGCCACTCGCTCAACGGGCTGGATGCCGATGAGGCGTGGCGCGATGTGGGCCTCTTGTTAGGAGGACGCGGCACCGATGCCTATCAGCAAACGGTGACCACCGCCTGTCATCACTGCGCCGACCCCGCGTGCCTGAATGGCTGCCCGGTGGGCGCCTATGAGAAGGAGGCGGACACCGGAGTGGTTAGGCATCTGGACGACCAGTGCATCGGCTGCGGCTACTGCGTGCTCAAATGTCCGTATGACGTGCCGAAGTACCATGCCCAGCTCGGCATCGTGCGCAAATGCGACATGTGTGTGGGTCGGCTGCGCGCCGGCGAGGCGCCGGCGTGTGTGCAGGCCTGCCCGACGAGCGCGATCCGCATCCGCTTGGTGAGGCTAGAGGATCTCAACTTCACGGCGGGCACAACCATGCTGCCAGGGGCCTTTGATTCCAGTTACACGCAGCCAGCCAGCCGCTATCTCACGGCCAAGGCGATGCCACGCAACACGCGCCCGGCGGATGCCAACGACATGCGCCTGGAGCACCCGCACTGGCCCCTGATTGGCATGCTGGTGCTTACGCAATTGAGCGTGGGCATGTTCACGGTGCTGGCAGTATTGCTGGTGTTAAGACGGCCGGTGCCGCCTGCCGCCACGGCCTACAGCGCCACGGCCTTGCTGCTAGCGGGCTTGGGGGTGAGCGTGCTGCATTTGGGCCGGCCGCTGGGCGCGTGGCGCTTTTTCCTGGGCCTGCGCACGTCATGGATGAGCCGCGAGATTCTGGCATTCAGCCTGCTCGCGGGTTGCGCGATGCTTGCCTGCGGTGCCATTGGTTGGGGCACGCTGGCGGTACCCATGGTGCTGCTCACCGCATTGCTGGGCCTGGCGGCGGTGTTCACTTCGGGCACGATCTATGTGGACACGCGGCGGCCGTTTTGGGAGGCCGGTCTCACCCATGGCAAATTTTTCGGCAGCGTCGTGGTGCTGGGACTCGCCGCCTGCGCCGCCGCCACCTCCGATCGGGCGCTCATTTTCGCCGCGCTGGTGGCACGCTGCATATTGATAGGTTGGGAGCAGGCGCGCAACCGGCAGGCGTTAGACGACGACGCCTGCCCCTGGCAAGCATCGGCCCGGGTGCTGAAGCTGCGACTCAAATGGGTGAGAGAGTTGCGGGAAGCGGTGTTCGTGTTGACGTTCATGCTAAGTGTTGTTGCCATGACCGGGGTTGCCGTGACCGCTTGCGTGACGGCCCTGCTGGTCGTCGCGGTGACCGCGCACAGCGACACCAGCTACCTGCTAAGCGCGATCGAAATCGGCATCCACTACTACGTGATGAAGCCGGTAAACTACAACGAGCTTTTCACGGTGGTCGACGGGATCCTGGAAAAGATCACCCTGCGGCGGCGGGTCCGGGAGCAGGAGGACGAACTGCGCGCGTCCGAACAGAGGTTCTTCAGGATCTTCCAGGCGACGCCGGACCTCCTGAGCATCACCGGCGCCGCAGACGGACGCTACCTCGAGGTGAACGAGGCCTTTTTGCGTGAACTCGGCTACCAGCGCGCCGAGGTGGTGGGGCGCTCGGAACAGGATCTCGGGGTCTGGGGCCGGGACCAGGAGCGCGCCGGGGTCACCCGGGTCATGGAGGACCTGGGCGAGCTTGACGACCTGGAAGTCCATTTCAGGGCACGCTCGGGACGCGAGCTCGCGGGCCTTTTGACCGCGCAGTATCTGGAGATAGGCGGCAAGCGCTGCGTGCTCATCACCGACCCGG
>Ga0118677_10006955_pt1 | contig 18914 bp, 14 predicted proteins | sample AliMusrvi5mmetaG_FD_86154 | JGI IMG/M metagenome (GOLD analysis project Ga0118677, IMG submission 86154) | reverse complement strand
GTGTTACCGTCTCGCCGCACTCGCCGCATTGGCTATCCACGTAGCCTACTGATTTTTTAGCGAAGTGGCGGCTTGTTCCATGTGCTTCCGCGAAGGACATTGCACCTACCTCCTACCCATGTCGATCACTTGAATTACTTCCCCGTCGAGGTTAATCACCTGCACCGCGAGGTTCGGAAGTTCGTTGTCGATCACCACCCGTACTCCGCCCGTAATCATCCCCGGAGGAAGCAACGGATTCGTCTTGGCCGCTGGAAGAAACGCTTGCAGAACTCGCGCCGTTTCGCCGTTCATGCGGAAGGACGCCGCCGTGGTTTTGCGAGGAAACGCCTTCTCTAATTCAGCCAGCGCACTGGTGACGCCTGCCATCGTTATCGTCTCAGCCAAAGATCACCTCCAGCATCTTCTCCACGCGATTGTGGTAGGTCTCGTGCGCCTTGACCCACTCGAACCCCTCGACGCGCATCATCTCGCGCTCGCCCAAGTTATTGAGGTAGCGGTTAATCCTGCCGTCCAAGGATTGGATGTTCTGAGGTAAATACGTTCCCATCCCCTCGAACGTCATTCCAACTGACCACGGGTGCAGTAGGAACCCGCCCCTTCCCATAACCTCTGGGCAACGGTCGCTCCAGTAGCAGCTTGCCCCGGCGAAGCATGAATCGCCGACGACGATCTTGCACGAGGCGTACACGTCCGACAGTTCCTCACGCACGCTCGGTCGGTCGCCGCCGCCCCACCGCTTGAACGTCCACTTGTGCGGCCCATCCAGCCAGTTCACCAACTGCGTGCGAAAGGGGTATTCGGGATGGTAATGCTTCGCCCCCACATAGCAGACATCGGCGGTAAACTCCGGGCGAGGTCGGCCCAGCTTGCAGTGCCGCTTGGCGATGGCCGGAGGCGACCAAACGTGATTTACGCCACGCTCGGCAAAGCGTTCCTGATTGCCGCCATCGGCGGTGAACACGTACTGGCACTTCCACCAAGGAGCCACGCCGATTCGGTCCTCGCGCTGGTCGTTGATGTTCAAACCAACATAGCGGTCAAGGTGAATTGCCGCCGTGGGAATTTGGTGCTCGTGCAGAGTCTGGAGCACGATCTCCATCGGGATACCCGGACCTCCCCAATTTTTAAAGAACTCAGCACTTCCCGGTCTTTCCTGGTTGGAGCAGTACATTCGCGGGAAAATGGTGGTGAACCTCGGGTCAAAAACAGGAATGGTACCTTTGCGTTCATCAACCACCTCGTATTTTCCGGTAGTAATATTCTTTTTGTATATAGGACTGCCGTCGTCATACTTTATGACAGGGGCTGTGTAATACTGTCCATAAAGGAAGGGCCAGGTACCGTATTGCTCACGGTTCAGGAATGAGACCAGCGTAAGGGCATCCTTGGGTTTGTTCTCATTGATAGGAGTATCGGCATTGGAACGGATCACGAGAGAAATGAACGAAGAATATCCGATCAGCAGAAAACTCAGGGAAAGCAGTACGGTATTCAGCACTGTTTTCCCTTTTTTCCTGGTATACCATAAACTCCAGATAAGCAATCCGAAGAACAGCAGGAAATAAACAATGGTCCCGGTATTGAATGGCAATCCGAACCCGTTCACGAAGAATATTTCAAAATAGGCTGCAAGTTTGGGTATCCATGGTATCACAAAGTACATCATCATGGCAACCATTACGAAAGAGAGACCAAGTGCAGTTAAAATACCCCGTCTGGTTGGTTCATATTTCCTGAAATAATACACCATGGCAAGTGCTGGAATCGTCAGCAGGTTCAGAAGGTGAACCCCGATTGAAAGCCCGATCATGAAAGCCACGAAGATCAGCCAGCGGTAATGGTGCTTTTCATCAGCCACTTCGTCCCATTTGAAAATAGCCCAAACCACCACCGAAGTACAGAAATACGACATGGCAAAAACGTTGGCTTCAACCGCCGAGAACCAGAATGAATCGGTAAAAGTGAACGTCATTGCGCCAATGAAACCTGCCGCAAGTATCGTCCACGTTTTTTCCGTTGTCAGTTCCTCTCCCTTTTGAAGAACAAGCTTTTTAGCTATCATGGTGATGGTCCAGAAAAGGAACAGGATCACAAAAGCGCTTGACAGAACGGAGGCCATGTTTATCATAACTGCAACCTTCGTTGTATCCCCGAACGCCAGGAGCGACATTACCCTGGTCGTTAACTGGAAAGTAGGCGCCCCGGGGGGATGCCCGATCTGAAGTTTATACGATGTGGCGATATGTTCGCCAGGATCCCACCAGCTGACTGTAGGCTCCACAGTTTTAACATACACGATAAGGGCGACGGTAAAAACAAACCAGCCTGCAATAGTGTTAAGCTTTCTGAATTGGTTCATAAGTAATTACTGAATTTTTTATTCTGAATCGTATAAGAACGGCAAAAGTACAAAAAGCTTGCTGATTGCCAGATAATAATCCTGTATATTAATATCGTATTAATGCTAATTCCATTATTTTTGCCTGATTACGTATGATGAACTGTCCCGGGCCCTACAAAAACAAATACAGCAGAAGTTTAATACTTCTTTTATTACTGTGGACAACCATATGCCCTGAACCGGCCAAAGCCCAGTTCATCCTGTCGGGCGATATAGATGGCAGGCTTTCGAATATGAACCTGCACAGGACCATTTCTGATTCCCTGAACAGCAAAACATTGAATTTTGCCGGATTTGCCGAATTGGACTTTAAATACCTGCGCAAAAAATGGAACCTTTACGGGTCTTTGTTTGTGACCTTTAACAAGGGAACAACCCTGTCATCAATCGAGGCTCCGGCTTTGGTTAACGCAGGATTTTACGAAGCCTGGTTCAGGTATTATTTCTCGAAGTATTTTTCAATCCAGGCAGGAAGAATTGAAATTCAATTTGATGATCAGCGCTTTTTCGCGGCCCGGGACTTTAACGGCCTGGTCACAAGCCATAATGCTGTCATTGCCCATTACCTTGATCCAGATACCAGCTACATGGCTGACCTCGGATTTGCTGCGAATAAATTTGACCCCGGTGTTGGGATTTTCAGCACCAACCGCTTAGTCAACAATTACAGATATATGTCGTTTCTGCATGCTTATAAGCGCCTGCTCGACGACCAGCTTTCTCTCACTTTCATGAATATTTTCACCGCCGATGATAACGGGTATGATAAAACCCTGCTGTACGGCCGCAACACCCTCGGGGGTTCCGGTTGGTTGTCTCTCGATGACTGGGATTTCAACATGGCCGGGTATTACCAGTTCGGGCATGTTAACGACGGCCGCTTACTTAGTGCCTGGTATGCAGCAATGTATGTAAGCTACCGTGCGACTTCATGGCTCAACCTGATGCCGGCCTTTGAGCATATGAGCGGTGATAATTACTCTGATACCACAGAAAATAAATGGATGGTGCATGGTTTCAGCATGCTCTACGGGAACATGACCCGTTCATTTGGAGCCGGAAGTATCCTTACCAATACCTACCGCCTTAACCTTCACCCCGGCCTTAACAACCTGTATTTTGTTGCAACCATAGATATTACCCATAATTTTTGCATCGAAGCCGCCTATCACTGGTTCAGCCTCGTTCATCCCTATATCCGTGAATTCAATCCCGACAGCCTCCGTATCCAGGTCGTCAAGGTCCCTAAGAGTTTGTTGCAGCAGGTTGAGCTTACGTTTACCTATTCTCCTGTACATACACTTGCATTGACCCTTGATTACCAGCTCCTGTTCCCCGGAGCTGCTATGAAAAACTATAACGGCTGGAATATCAACCCCAATATTCCGGTTTCGGCAGCATATATTGAAATAGAATGGACCCCTGTATTTTATCCAAGGAAAAGAAAACCAAGAGAAATTCAACTCTGGCGTCCGGGTCATGAACCGCCCCAGTAAACATCTGGTTAGCCCCTGTAACTATTGTTAATAATCCATTGATATCTTCGCAGATACTGAAGCATAACCCTGATCAAAAGACTATATATTTGCCTTCCATGAAAAAGTGTCTGTCTTTAGCCGTAGCCCTGATTTTCATCTCAATCCCCTTCTTTTGCGACGCTCAGAAGAAATCCCAGGGCAAATCAAAAACCCAAACCTCCGATAAATCCAAGGACAAACAGGGGAAAGACCAGGTACCCCCCTTAAGGGAGCTTTGTATCCTGACTTATAAAACTGATTTTTCGACCCTGGCCGACAAATACAAGGAAGATCTTTTTCCTAAAAGCAATGCAAAAAGCGCCATACATTTTTACCGGGGGATCAGCCTGCTGAAACAAGGCCAGTATAACGAATCCATCAGGGATTTCAAGATCGCAAGGATTGATACCAACATCAAGCGCAACATCTGCAACTTTTACATAGCCCTCTGTTATATGCAGCTGCACATGAGCGACAGCATCATCGGTATTTGCGGGAATACCCTGAACGTTCAGGGCCAGGAGCTGATGAAACCCGATTACTGGAGCAATGCTGAATACACACAGGACAGGGTTTTCATCTCATATATCCTCGGGACCAACCAGGTACTTAACAAACCCACCGACACCCTGCTGATCGATGCAACATACGGTTTCTGCACCCGTGAAGATAAATTCCTGGAAGCATATTACAATTACGGCACATACAGCTATAACCTCGGGCGGTATAAAAAAGCTATCGACATGCTGGTCAAAGTCCATGATCTTAAACCTGCCGAAGACAGCCTGATCCTGCTTGACCTTGGCTACCTGTACAGGCTTACAGGAGATAACGTGCAGGCCATGAAGTCGTATAATATTCTCCTTACCAGGTACCGCTCATACATGGGATATAACAACAGAGGCTGTCTTTACGGTTATATGGAAAAATATTCAAAAGCATTATCAGACCTGTCAACGGCAATCCGCAAAAACCAGCAGGGGATAGACGCTTTATGCAACCGCGGACTTATTTATTTAAAAATGCTGGAATATAAACGCTCTGTTTCGGACTTTACTGCAGTGGTCCAGCTAAAACCTGATTTGTCAGACGGTTACTATTACCGAGGCTTTGCGCTGAAAGCCATGGGAGACTATGCGAATTCCGTAGGTGATTTCACCAGGGCCCTCCAGCTAAAAAAGTAACAATTGACTGTTAATAAAGTTATTAAAACAGCGAATTTTCAGTTTCTTTATGAATGTATCTTTACCCAGATTCTAACTTACCGGGCACTGCATGCATAAACTTACTTCATTACTTCTCCTGTTTCTATTGTTGTTTTTTAGTCCGAGGGTTACTGCTCAAACAAACGGCGACCTTGGCAAAGGATTTTTCAACAACTGGTCTGTCAGCCTTAGCGGGGGGCCAAACATCTTTTTCGGAGACATCAAGGAATATAAAGTACTTCCCGCACTGACTCCAATAAACGAGCTCAGGTACGCAGGGACATTTTCAATAAACCGCCAGCTCAGCCATGTATTCATGCTCAGGGGGCAGTTCTTCTTCGGTCAGCTGGCAGGAGAAAAGTTAAAGTACAAGGACGGGGCTTCATGTAACCAGTATTTTGAAAGCGATATCTTTGAAATAAACCTGAATACAACTATTAATTTCAGCAACCTTTTCGGGAAATATAACCCCAAACGTTTTTTCTTTGTTTACGGAACGATAGGTGCAGGTGCGGCCGACTGGATCACAAAGAAAAAAGACATCACAACCAATGAGATCATCGCCACCGACGGAAGCTGGTCCCAGATCAATCCCCACCTGGTGATCCCCGCAGGTCTTGGGGCTTATTTCACCATTAAAAACAAGGTAAACCTGGGACTCGAATGGACCATGCGGCAGCTGATCATTGACAGGCTTGATGCAACCGTTGGCGGGTGGCCTTATGATTCATACAGCATGCTGGCAATTAACCTGACTTATAATTTCGATAAATATACAAGCAATAAACTCACCACTGCTTCCCCCCAGAAACAAATTGGCCCTCCTCCTCCTCAGCCTTTGCTTGCCGCAGAGATAGCTGCCGAGAAAGCCGCCGAGAAACAGAAAGCACAGGCGGCAAAAGCACAGCAGGCTGAATTTCTCAAACTTCCTCCCCCACTGCCTGTGCAAGACACCCTCAAACCCGCCCAGCAGGTTCTGGTGCCCGATACTGTCGCTTCTGAAGAAAACATAGCCGACACCTTGCCCGTACCTGCTCATCTGAAGGGTGTTTCATACAGGGTACAGGTATTCGCATTCAAAGAAGACACATACTCGGCCGAACAGATCAGGGAGAAATTCAAACTCAGCCAGGAAGTTTTCAAAGAAAATTCCGGCGGGTGGTACCGTTACACCATAGGTTCTTTTACAGATCTCAATGCGGCCAAAAAGCTGATGGCCTCATTACGCACATCCAAAGAGATCCCCGATGCATTCATCGCTAAATACGTAAACGGCAAAAGGGCGACTCCTGCTCCTCCGCATACGGTAAAACACTTAAAATACAGCAAGGGAAAAATCTATTACCACAAACCTGTGCATAAAAAATAAGCTGGTTTTCCTTTACTGACCCTATCACTTTTTAATTCTTCCCGGATTAAGCATAAAAATGCTTATGAAAGGAAAACTTTTCAAGGGGCTGTTTGCCTGCTGGCTGCTGTCCCTTGCTTCGTTCACAACCGAAGCTGCAGATATCGTTACCGCCCAATCAGGATCCTGGACCAGCTCCAGCACCTGGGTCGGCGGTGTTGTACCCACCCAGGGAGACCAGGCAACCATTAAAGCCGGCCATACCATTACCATTCCAAGCACAGGAACAAAATCCTGTACAAACCTCCTGGTCGAAAGCGGGGGAAAACTCTATGCCAATACCGGTGGGAGCCAGAGGTATGTCGACATATACGGGAACATCACCTGCAACGGGACCATTGGCAACGGTTCAGTAAATGATGGCATCTCGTTCAATATCGAAGGCGCGGCCTGCCTTATCAGCGGCAGCGGAACATTCGATGCGTCGAGGATAAGAAAGAACACCTCATTGTATTCAACAGGTACCCTCACCGTATCGATGAATGTGAATCTCAGGTATAACGGCACTGCCATTCTCAACAACAAATCAGCTACAAACTTCCATATTATAATAGAAGCGGGGAGTACCCTGAACTGCATGGGAAATTCAGGGATACCTGGTAATATCTGCATTGATGGGTCCAATGCATCCAACGGCTCGAGTTACGGGGGGTCAATAACCGTGAATGGGACCTTGACCGTCAGCGGCATCCTTTACCTGACCACCGACAACAATTCATCAACCTACTCAGTGTCTTGTATAATTAACAGCGGGGGAGTGGTGAATACCGCTTCGGTTATCTGCACCAACAGCGGTAATGCAGGCCATTTTACCACTATCAGCAACGGGGGCAAGCTGAATTTCACCTCGGGCGACTGGGGAACGATAGGGATGACTAACAACTCCTATGCTTTCACCCAGGCTTCAACAATTGAATATTCGGGAACGGCAGCCCAGAACGTCGGCAACCCTTCGGCATACGGCAACCTCATCATCAGCGGAGGGGCAGACAAGACGGTCAGCCCCGGGGACCTTACAATTAACGGAGACCTTGACATTGCAAATTCATGCTGTCTGGTAATCCCCCGGTCCAGGGCTGTCACAGTTCAGGGTAATTTAATTCTCGGGTCTGCGGATGGCCTTGTACTTAAGGCCGGGGATGCGGTTTCTGCTCCGGGCTCTTTCATCTGCAACGGCGGCATCAATGGAAGCGGGACTGTGAAAGTTGAAAAATTCATCTCAGGATACCTTGCCCCGGATGACGCCAACTACCACCTGCTCCTCTCCCCCGTCTCGCCACAGAACATTCAGCCTGAATTCGTCGCCGATCCCCCTGATCATACCACCGATTTCTACCGTTGGGACGAACCCGGTGGCATCTGGGTTAATTCAAAGACCTCAGGAGGTTCCTGGAATACTTCCTTTCAGCCAGGCGACGACCGGACTTTCATTAAAGGCCGGGGCTACCTTATTGCCTCCTCGTCGGATGTGGTAAGGAATTTCTCCGGGAATATAAGCAACTCGAACCTGGATGTACAGATGAGTTACACCCAGGGGGACTATGCAGGATATAACCTGGTGGGTAATCCATATACATCAGCCTTAAATGCAGACATCAATAACTGGAGCAAAATCAATACCGAGGATGCGGTATGGGTTTGGGACCCGGCATCGGGAAATTACAGGACATGGAACGGATCTGCAGGGACTCTGCAGGGCGGCATCATCCCTGCCATGCAGGGGTTTTTTGTCAAAGCTACCGGCCCACTGCCATCTCTCAGCATTCCTGCTTCATCCAGGGTGCACAGCAGTTTGCCTGCATATAAGTCGATAACAGCCCTTGAACTGCATATTTCCCTTTCGGGCGGAGCATACTGCGATGAAACTGTTTTATACACTTCCAGGACTCAGCCAGGCATGCATGACACCATGCACAACGTAGGCAAATTCATGGGGTTCAGGGATGCGCCCCAGCTTTATTTCATTGAAGGAGGAAGTTTCTTTTCCATTTTCCAGGGCGACACCCTGAGCGGGAACTGGGTCATCCCCCTGGGCATCCGAAAAGGTTTTACCGATACCCTGAGCCTTGAATTCAGCGGGATTGAGACCTTCTCAGGGGAGGATGCTTTTTACCTTGAAGACCGGCTTGAAGGCAGGAATATAAACCTCAGGGAGGTTACAAGTTACGAGTTTGCAAGCAGGCAGGCTGTTGAGAATGAAAGGTTTTTCATTCATTATAAAAACACCACGGGAACTTACACTTCATCGGTAGGTGATAAGGTAAGAATGTATGCAATGGCTGGGGGATTGAGGATTGAAGGCCTCGAGGATTTCACGGGTAATGAAATTCTGGAGATCTTCGATATGGACGGGCGAAAGGTGGTTGAAAAGCATATCCCTCCAAGGCAGAGCTTGGTTCCACTGGACCTTGACCCCGGATGTTATATCGTTCGCCTCAGCCTCGGCAAGGCAGGCATTTCAAAGAAACTTTTATTCACAAAATAATCCTGATCAAATGAAGACAATGGTAAAGCTTTTGGTACTGGGAGGTGGTTTGCTGTTTGGGACTGCTTTACCGGCATTCAGCGATGAACCCGGTCCTCCGCCTCCTCCCTCCGGTCACGGAACAGGGGGCGACCAGGGACCTGCCGGCGCTCCCATAGACGGGGGTCTCGGAATACTTATTACAATGGGGGCTGCATACGGGTGTAAAAAATACCTGCAGGCAAGGAATAAAATTCAAAAGGCTGAGAATTACGGCATAAAGCAATAACAGCCGCTTTACAGTCCATAATGCTGCCTGATCTCCCTGATCTCGGCATCAGTGAGCCCAGGGGTCTCGATACCTGACCGTGAACAACTGAGGTATATGCCTGCAGCCTTGGCAGCAAGGTCAAGCTCATCGAAGGCGTCCGAAACAGTTTTGCCAATGGCCATGGCCCCGTGCTTTTCCCAGATCACTACAGGGTTGTGTTCGAAGCAGCGGGATGTGAGGTTGGCGATCTTCTCGGTGCCGGGGATGGTAAAAGGTACAAAGCCATAACCTCTTGGCTGCAGCATTACCGTTTCGGGATGCATTTTCCAGAGGATATTGGTCAGCGCATCTGCCGAATTGAACCTTGAGTTATGCGTAAGAGCAATAAGCTCGGTCACATGCGAATGAACCAACGCTTTCTCAGGCGATTTCTTAAGGCAGAGCATCTCGTGGACCGCCAGGTGCGTGGGAAGTTCGGAAGTCGGCCTCAGGTCTTTGGCAGCCTTTTCGGGAACAATAATATGGTAAGCCGTCGATGAATCGCTGATGTAAACAAGGCAGATGTCCTCAAGCGGATCCCGGGCAATGTCGCGCATCCTGGAACCTGCTGCAGAAACCAGCAGGAGCTGCCTCTTTAAACCTGCATATTCCCTTGGCAGGGGAAGAAAAGGAGAAGCCGAAAACTTACCGAGTTCCTTGTCAGTAAAAAATGAAGTAATGTTCACGGAAATATTGCCTGCATTGCGCTCCGACCACCGTCTTTCCCAGAGATAACCTGCAACGCGGCTTAGTTCTTCTGTCAGGTTCTTTATTTCCTTTTTCTGGAAAACATCCTGTGTAAAGCTGATCAGTGGATCGAGGTTTACCTTCAGGTCGACATTGATATATTTGGGCTTCATCTTTCAGTTTATTTATTCCTTTTCCTTGCAAAAAACGTTTTCAGCAAACTTCTGCATTCATCTTCCAGTATGCCATTATTAACGCTGGTCTTAGGATGGAGCAGAGGCTGGCGCACCAGGTTATACCCCCTTTTTTCATCCTTCGCCCCGTATACAATCTTCCCAAGCTGGGCCCACAAGGCTGCTCCCGCGCACATCACACAGGGTTCCAGTGTCACAAACAGCGTGCATTCATCCAGGTATTTCCCTCCAAGATAATCCGCAGCAGCTGTAAAAGCCTGCATTTCGGCATGGGCAGTGACATCATTCAGGGTCTCCGTAAGATTATGGGCGCGGGCAATGATGCGGTTCTGGCAAACAACCACTGCGCCTATCGGCACTTCATCCTTTTCGAAAGCCTTATGAGCTTCCTTCAGTGCTTCATTCATGAAGTATTCATCAGAAAACAAAGAATATGATGTGGCTTTCATTATTCCTTTATAAGATTTTCACCAAAAAGCTGGTGACTTATATTTTCCATTTCCCATGCATCCCTTAAATGATACTGGCCTATCCTTGTACGGCAGAGCTCTGTGAGGTGAGCCCCGGTGCCTAAAATAACACCAAGGTCCCTTGCAACTGAACGTATATATGTGCCTTTGCTGCAGCTGATCCTGAAACAAAGATACGGCAGGTTTACTTCGGTAATCTCAAACCCGCTGATAGTGACATTCCTGGGTTGGATCTCAACATCCTGTTCCAGGCGCGCATATTTATATGCCCGTCGGCCTGCTATCTTTTTCGCCGAAAAAGCCGGGGGGACCTGGTCGTACGTCCCGCTGAGCTTTGTCACCGCTTCATGGATCTGTTCCAAAGTGACATGCTCAAAAGGCAGCTCTTTGTTTATCTCCTTTTCAAGGTCAAAAGAAGGAGTGGTGGCCCCTATGCGGAAGGTCCCGGTATATTCCTTGTCAAGTCCCTGGAACTCATCAATGCGTTTCGTGAATTTCCCCGTGCATACAATAAGCAAGCCTGTAGCCAGGGGGTCCAGGGTCCCTGCATGGCCTGTTTTAATTTTTTTTATTTTCAGATAATTGCAGATGAGGGAACGGAGTTTTGCCACAACATCAAAGGAGGTCCACTGATAGGGTTTGTTGATCAGGAGGACTTCGCCCTGTTCAAACTGAAGGCTCATATGATCAGAGAGCTAAACTATGCCCGGTGAGGAGGAAGATGAGCAGGATAAGTCCAACGATTATCCTGTACCAGCCGAAACCCCTGAAGCCATATTTAACAAGGAAAGCGATAAATACCTTAATCGCCAGGATGGCTACGATGAAAGCAATAACATTGCCGAGGATAAGGAAATTTATATTTTCGTGTGTAAGCAGGCCTGGGTTATGCCTCCATGCATCCCAAAGGCTTTTTGCAAAAGCCCCTGCAAGCGTGGGGACTGCAAGGAAAAAAGAGAATTCGGCGGCCGCGCTGCGTGTCAGTTTCTGCTGCATGCCGCCCATGATGGTTGCCGCGCTCCTGCTGAAACCCGGGAAAACAACAGCAAGCAGCTGGAACAAACCTATGACCAGCGAATTTTTATAGGTGATCTTTTCTTCTGTATCTATCACGGGATCCTTGAACCACTTATCGATAAACAGCAGGATGATCCCGCCAAGGAACATGATGATAGTGATAGTGACAGGATTTTTAATGACTTCTTCGATCTTGCTCTTCAGAAGAACACCAACGATAGCTGCGGGTATAAAGGCTACGATGAGCTTGAGATAAAAACTATAATGTTTGAAATCGAGGAATTTCTTCCAGTAGAGCACCAGCACCGAGATGATGGCGCCGAACTGTATGGTTTCAATGAACAGGGTCATGAAATCCTTGTCCTTAACCCCGAGAAAAGCTCCCGTAAGAGCCATATGTGCTGTACTTGAAATAGGGAGGAACTCGGTGATCCCTTCCACAATAGCCATTATAATGGCCTGTAAAACCGTCATTAATCTTTGGGTTTTTTCATGATGGCAAAGATCTCGATCACATACCCTGCAAGGATCAGTATGGGTGATAAAGTAATCCTGCGGAAGCTGAAGATCTCATAATTGAAAACCTTAGGGTTGTCGGAGCCTCCGCCAATCATAAGCAGAAAGCCAACAGCAATGAAGGCCAGCCCGATCAGCATAAGACGGTAATTTTCTTTTCCGAAAGCGAATTCGCCAATTTTAACCACTGGGGACGCTTTGGCTGTTTCCACAGACTTCTTTGATGAAACTGGCTTTTTATTCTTATCCATGAAACTCGGTTTAGGGGTGACAAAAATATGAAATTTTCTTGTACTCAGGTATACAGCAAGTCAGTTTTAATGCGGAGGTACTTTCTAACAGCCATGTATGTCGAACTCCACGAAATGCCGATACCCATGCCGATGATCAGAACAACAAGTACGGCAAGCCGAAGGGGATCCTGCAATTCCATCAGCTCGGGCAGCTGGTCCACGCTGAAATAAAGAGTGACCACCATCATGCCGATAGCAAGGAACGAACTCAGCACCCCGTTGGCGATTGATTTTCTGAGGAAAGGCATACGTATAAAACCTTCGGTAGCCCCCACCAGCTGCATGCTGCGGATAAGGAATCGCTTGGAATAGATCGCCAGGCGTATGGTGTTGTTGATGAGAACGATGGTGATGAAAAACATGATACCTGAAAAGACCAGCAGCACCAGGCTCAGCTTGTTCAGGTTTTTATTGATCAGGTCGATGAGGGATTTCTGGTAAAACACTTCTTTGACCTCGGGCCTTGCCAGCAGGTTCTTTTCTATCTTCGCTATGCTGTCGGCATTTGTATAGGAAGCTTTCAGATGGAGATCGATACTGTGAAGAAGGGGGTTGTACCCGAGAAACCCAATAAAATCTTCCCCCAGCTCTTCCTGCAGCTGGTCGGCGGCTCTTTCCTTTGGGATGTACTCCGAAGACTTTACGTAATGTTCAAGGTCCAGCCTTTTCTTTAGTTCGAGTATACCTGCTTCCTTGACGCCTTCCCTGATCATGATGGAAAAACCTATGTTTTCTTTCACGTAATCGGAGAGTTTGCTTGCGTGCAGGAAGATCAGCCCGATGAGGCCCAGCAGGAAGAGTACCAGCGTAGTACTGATGCCTGTCGTAAGATAAGAAGTGGTTATTCTTTTCTTAAAATACCTTTCGTCCTGGGGTATGCTGGCCATTTTCTATTGATTCAGTGCTGATTCGGCACGGCGAATTTACTGAAAATTTATTTGGGCTTTTTCTTCAGCTCCTTTTTTAATTGCTTCTGTTCAGGTGAATTGATCCCCATGGTTGATTTCAGCCCGCTCAGGGTGCTCTTCCATAAATAATTGAAGATGGCCTTTGTGGTATCCCTTTTAAAATAAATTATCCCCTTTCTCATAAAGCCGTTATTGTCGGGGTTATCGTCGGGCAGGATATAATTGGCGACATCAGTGATCAGTTCGTTCTTTAGTTTTTTCAGGGTCCCGTCTTTAATCAGGGTCAGCTCCAGATACAGGTTGTTGTAGTATACCTCAAGACTGCCGGTAGCCGTGGCATCGTTGGCTGCAACCATCGAAATATTTAATCTTTTCAGGAACCCGTGAGATATCTTAGCCGGCAGAAGTCTTGCCAGCATCGGATTTAGGTCTTTCATATCGAGGGAATCAACCGTTGCCCACCACCAGAGGGAGTCCCGGGGGCTGAGCAAATCAAAGCAGTAATGCGCATTAACAGCTCCCTTTCCCATCAGGTGCGATTTGCCTTCGACCGACATGATCCGGTTTTTATTCAGCACCCCAGTGTCGTTAGATACATTCAGCACCTCGCTGTTGATCCTGTCGAAGAACACAACACCCGGCTTATCCCCGGTCTGTTCTTCATATTGCATATACCCATTCAATGTCTGAATAGTATCTATGGTCAGTGGGAACGGAACTTTTCTCAGCTGGCTTTGTACCAGGAGCTTTTTCCCCGGCCTGGTGATACTGATCCTTTTGTCTCGATAGGCTTCGTTTCTTGCGTTGTGCACAAGTATCCTTCCCACGTGGATTGTTTTATCTGAAATCATTTTTACAAAGTCGGGGTTGAATATCTCAACCCGGGGAACCGAAACCTTAAAAATATCAGTCTGGAATCCTGTCCGCCTGTAAAACTCATCCCTTGAAACAACAGGAGTAAGGAATCCCGAATCGACATAAGCATATTTTTTGCCTGTGCTAACAAAGGCTTTATTAAAGCCATACGTGTACAGGCTGTCGCCTGTCATGAAAGTTTTGCCTTTCACCGATACCGAGATATCTGCCGCATTGAACAAAGGCACACCCGCGACTCCTTCCCTGTTGAGGGAATCCAGCAAAAACTTACTCACTGTTACCTGCAAATCATCTGTTGAATAGTCTGTTTTTCCTTTGGCATTATGCACATGTAGTTTTACCCCTGCGTCTTTCACCCGGATGTGATCAATGCTGTATGACCCCTGTCCCGGCTTATAGGCCAGGGCCGGGGAGAATGTTTTCTTCTGTTTGTCTTTGTTTTCATAGAGGGTGATCTCAGCCACGGGTTTCACGATATCGATATCCCCAATGATCCATTTTCCTTCAAACAGGGCCTTGTCGAAATAAAAGCCCGAAATACTGACCTGTGGCACTTTCAGCTTTATCCTTGGCATTCCCTTTTCCTTCCTGCCCAGGCCTTTTATCGGGACCAGGCTGATCCCGGTAATGTCAATGTTCAGGGGGTAAGAATGAAGGCTGATGTTGTCACAGCTGACTTCATAGGTGCTGTCAATCACAATCATCCTTAGCGGTTTTACTGAAAGGCTCAGAGAATCAAATTTCATGGAACCATTCATTTTCCCGCGATCGGGAAGCTGCATCGAAAGTCCCAGTATAGAGAAATCTATGTCCTTCAGCTTGAAATAGCTTGATTTTGTACGTTCAAGCCCGTCGTAGGAAATATCCCCTTTCAACACAACCAGTTTGTCCACATGCAGGAATTTCATAAGGCCCTGGGAGGAACCCAGCCGTTCATCTTCCTGTCCCGGTTTGAACTGGTATGGATCCCCTGCTTTCAGTGAAACCTTTGGATTTTTAAGCATCACAAGGTTGGCCTGAAGCACTTTGTCGAGGAAAAGCTTTTTATGGTTCAGGCCCTGGAGAAAGAGGTTATCTACACTGAAGCTTACCGAGACGTTTGACGGTTTCCTTACCCGGGAAGCTTCTGGCGACCTGGTCTTGCTAAATAAAATGCTGTCGGCCATGATCACCGAGTCTTTCGTTGCAATGTGCAGGTGGTGCACTGTCACTTGCCTGAGGCTGTCGGGGGAGATGAAAAAGAATGATCTTAAATCCAGGTCGAAATCCCTGCTGTAGAAATACCCCTGTTGGTTCATCCCGTGAACCGAGTCAATAAGGAAGTCATACATTTTCAGATCAAAGGTCGCCGAACTGATCTCCTGGTCAAGGCTGTCGGTATTCTGGTGATACCCAAAAAAACCTTTGTTCACCAGTATGGAATCCCCCTTTATTGAATTCACATACTTTTTCAGAAGGTTATATACCACGTCATCATTGGATTCAGCGAAGAAATCCCCAGGCTTCCTGAATCTCGAAGCTTCTTTCTTTGTAATGCGGTTTTTTGTAAAATGAACATCGGGGGATTCCACGATGAGATTGCCGAATACCAGGTCCTGCCTGTAAAACGCTTTTAACAGGTCTATGTGGCTGAATTTCAGGTCAGGCAGCAGGACTGAAAAGGTATTCTTTCTTCCATCAAGTTCGTTGATGCTGCTTTCCGCCCCGGCATAAAGCATCCCCTGCTCAATCTCAACCAGCTTTTTCTTCGTTGAAATATATACTTTACCAGCGTTCAGCACATGGATCCTGTCACGCATCCTGAGTATGATCTCATGCAGGTTCAGTTCGACGTCCCTGGAGTAGAATATCCTGTCCTCGCGTTTGCCTGACAATGAATCGAGCCTGAACCCGTCTACTCCTATATTCATCCTGGCAACGCGCAGTTCGGGGTTCCTGTCGTTCATATTCCTAAAATATTCAAGTGAAGCCTCGTTAATGATAAGGGCATCTATCTGCAGAGACTTCAGCTTGCCTGAAATCACGGTAAAGAGGTCGGCTTTGTTGAAGGGTTTCCGTTTTTTCTTACGTTCCGGCGATAGCCTGTTTTCAACAGCTTCGGTTGAGTTATTTCGGAATATCTTTATCCTTGCAAGGTCCAGTACAATTTTTGAAAGGTGCACCTGCTGATCCGTAAGCGCCTCATACAGGTTGATCCCGTTGATGGCGAATACAGGCAGGTCGATCTGGAAAAAGGTACCCTGGCGGGCATGGCTTATCCTGCGCGAGAAAAAATTGGGACGCAGCGTGATATTCTTTCCGTACAACGTCGACTTTACCAGGTTGAACCCTATCTCCTCGGCCTCCAGGAAATAGAGGCTGTCGGTGAGGCTGTAGCTCACATTATGCAAAATAAAATCAATGTCGCGGGAATAAAAGACCCTGTTATGATTGTAATAACTGAAGGGATTGACAGAGAAATCCCTGAGCACTGCCGAGAATTCATACCTCCCCAGTGCCTGGTGGCCGGGCTTCCCTTCTTTGTTAGAAACTATCCTGGCCTTCTCAACAAAGACAGAGTCGATGTGGATGTCCTTAAAAACCTGGGAGGCAAGGGGGTAAATATCTTCATATACGTTTTTAAACCTTCCCTTCCTTGACGAAATGGTATCGGGAAATCCCGCCAGCACTATCTCGGGCTTCCTTATCATCATTTCCCTCAGATAGAGGTTCCTGTTCATCCAGGCCTCCCTGAAGTTCAACCGATGCAGGCTGAGTTCGCGGTAAGAGATCTTATACAGTGTCTTTTTAGCCTTCCCTTCAAGTTTCATCCTCTGGTAAAGAATGGTGTCGGGAGTTAGGCTGAAGTCTTTAATTGAAATGGACCGTGTAAGGATGTTGATTTTTAGTTCTGAAAAATCAGCGGTATAGAGACCCTGGCTGCTTTCACTGACTTTTGTCCGTATCATTTCACGGAGAAGCCTTGTTCCGAAAAAATTGAACAGTATATAAACGCTGAAGATCAGCAAGGCAAACAGAAGAATTACACCTGAAAAGATCCGCAGCAGTATCCTCAGTCCCCTCCCTTTTTTGCGCCCTCTTTCCTGTTCTTCCATTCGGTTTGCCGGAATCAGATTCAAAAATAGAAATTCCAGCGATATAAACCTATTTCCTACCTTTGCCGTAAATAAGTAGCGAAATAGCGAGGTAGCGAGGTAGCGAAAAAGAATAACACTTTTAAATTATGGAGTATAATTTTCAGGAGATTGAGAAAAAGTGGCAGAGATACTGGTTGGAAAATAAAACCTTCCACACTGAAATTGATAATTCGAAACCTAAGTTTTACGTACTCGACATGTTCCCTTATCCTTCGGGGGCAGGTCTTCACGTTGGGCATCCCCTGGGGTATATCGCCTCCGACATTTTTTCGAGGTACAAAAGGCTGAAAGGCTTTAATGTGCTCCATCCCATGGGATACGACGCTTACGGACTTCCCGCCGAGCAGTATGCCATTCAAACCGGCACCCATCCTGCAATAACCACCGAAAAGAATGTGGCCAGGTACAGGGAGCAGATGGATAAAATAGGGTTTTCGTTCGACTGGGACAGGGAGGTGAAAACCTGCGATCCCGCATATTATAAATGGACACAGTGGACTTTCATCCGCCTCTACAATCACTGGTATGACCTGCAGGCAGGCAAAGCCAGGCCCATAACCAGCCTTCTCAGTATTTTCATTTCTTCAGGGAATGCGGATGTGCGGGCTGCCGTTACCCCGAACTGGTTCCATGAACTGGGTAAGAAAGACAGTGCCTTCGGACCCGGGTTTAAAGGAATGTTCACAGCAGCAGATTGGAACTCATATTCAGAAAAACAGCAGCAGGATATCCTCATGAATTACCGCCTTGCATATATTTCTGAAGCCATGGTGAACTGGTGCCCCGAACTGGGAACCGTTTTGGCAAACGATGAGGTGGCCAACGGGTATTCAGTCCGCGGCAACCATCCTGTAGAACGCAGGATGATGCGGCAGTGGTTCCTTCGCATCACAGCTTATGCACAAAGGCTGCTCGATGGCCTGGGAAAGATCGACTGGCCTGATTCACTCAGGGAGCAGCAGAAATACTGGATAGGCCGGAGCGAAGGCGCCGAGATCCTTTTTCCTGTCAAAGACTCTGAACTAAAACTGAACATCTTCACAACAAGGCCCGACACCATTTTCGGTTCCACTTTCATGGTCCTTTCGCCTGAGCATGAGTTCGTAGAAAAGATCACGCCTGCTTCCCACATTGAAGACGTGAGAAAGTATATAAAAGAAACCGCGAACAGATCCGACCGCGAACGCATGGCCGACGTAAAGAAAATCAGCGGGGTATTCACGGGAGCTTACTGCCTTAACCCTTTTAACGGCAAGCCAATCCCAATCTGGGTTGCCGATTATGTTCTCGCAGGTTACGGCACAGGCGCCATCATGGCTGTTCCCGCTCACGACAGCAGGGATTATGATTTTGCAAAACATTTCAAACTGCCCATCATCGAAGTGGTTTCCGGAGGTGATATCTCCGAAAGCTCATACGACGCAAAGGACGGGATCCTGGTCAATTCGGAATTCATCGACGGCCTGAATGTGAAGGACGCAATTAAAGCCGCGATCAAACGTGTGAAT
>Ga0118677_10006954_pt1 | contig 18914 bp, 13 predicted proteins | sample AliMusrvi5mmetaG_FD_86154 | JGI IMG/M metagenome (GOLD analysis project Ga0118677, IMG submission 86154) | reverse complement strand
GTTTCAGGCTGTCGACCGATTCTTTAGTGATGATCGAAACGAGCGTTGTACCGCCGATGTCGAGCACAACTTCCGAATTGACAGCTCCGGCTTTGATTTCGACAATCTTTCCCTTGAGGACGTTTCTTGCGCTGATCTTCATTGCCGATCCCTTCATTCAGGTTTTTGTTTAACATTTTTTATCACTCTAACCGGCAAAATTTTGCCATAGAAGAGAATGTAGCCTTTAATATGAAAAATTAAATGTACGTCGAAAGGCGAATGTTCATACACCATCAGTGCAAGTACCTTATGGGAACTAACGAGGCGAATGGGGGCACGGCAAAAACAGTGTTCAGCAGGCGGTAGCAAACCACCCCCCATCAGCTCATATTCTTAAAAACTGAATATGCCTCCATAAAAGTCGGAAATCCCGTTGTCTGTATAATAAGCAGAAGGGTATGCATGATCTCGGCATCTGTTGCTCCAGCCTCTCGTGCCCGTACAATATGTGTCTCAAGGGCCAGGCTATGCCCACTCGCGCCCGAAATAGCGACTTTCATAAGCCAGCGGTATTTTTCAGGCAGGGGGCCTGCTTCCTCGTGGATTTCTTTCCCCAATGCCTCATGAGCCGCATAAATTGCCGGGAACTCTTTTTTAAACTTCTTAAAAGCTTCATGGATTTCTTTCATAGTTCGCCTCCTTCGGTTGATAAAAATATAAAAGGGATAGTGTGTTCTATGTAGCATCATAGCCCCTTAATTTCAATGCACCCTCTGAACGCGTAATAGCCTGCTGCGACAGCAATTTCCTCAAAGGCTGAACCTAAACCATAGTCTCCTTTCTTGCGCCTGTTTCTATTCCGTGGTATCCTAATAATCTCGTATAATTTTTTTGGAGATTCAGGAATGGAAGAACAGAAATATGCAATTCGCCGCGAACTCTATCCCGACGGCACGGTGCGGGCCGAGCTCTGCTACACCTATGACGGCAGGCAAAACGGCGTGACAAAAACCTTTTACCCTAACGGAACCATTGCCGCCGAGATGACCTATAAGGACAACCTGCTTGACGGCCCGACCCGCCACTTTCACGAAACCGGCAATTTGAAGGCTGAAATTCTCTATGCGGCGGGTGTCCGCGAGGGCCGGTTTACCGCCTATTATGAAGACGGCATGAAGCAGACCGAGGCAGAGTACAAACAGGGTAAGCTTGAAGGGCCGTATAAGGTTTATTATGAAGAGGGCGATGTCCGGGAAGAAGCACATTTCGTCAACAATGTGCGAGAAGGCGCCGGCACGACCTATCACCCGAACGGCAGGATTGAAACCAAGGCCAATTTTAAAGAGGGCCGCGTGCTCTCCTATGAGCAGTTTGATGAAAACGGCATCCCACGGCAGACCGTAAACCATGCAGACGCTATCCGGCTCAGTTGAGTAGCAGGAGCCTGGCCATGGATGTAAAAATTATCCGGGAGATTAACCTGCTCTGGCAGGAGGTCTATCCGGGCCTTGCCCGGCAGGCGGCTGAGCACTGTCAAAAGCCCCCGCGAAATATGCTTGAAGTGGGGTGCTTTTCCGGCGGCACGGGCCTTGAACTGTTAAAAATATTTCCGCACAGCAGGCTGACGGTTGCCCTTGAGCTGCCCGAGATGGCACAGACTTTTTTTGAAGACTGGCAGCTCGAACCTGCAGAGCGCTCCTGCATAGAAATAATTTCTGCCCCCCTTGTTCCGCTCGCCCTGCCTGATACCAGTTTTGTTCTGATAGTCTGCCGCGGCGTTTTCTTTTTTCTGGATGCGCAGGGAAAGCTGCTTTCAGAAATGTATCGCGTGCTGGCGCCCGGCGGCGCCTGCTTTGCCGGCGGAGGCTTCGGCTCTCACACGCCGCAAACGGTGATCGACCCCATTGCCGATGAATCGAGAAGGCTTAATTATGCCCTTGGCAAAAAGCTGGTAGCGCCGCAGGAATTCGAGGCGCTGCTGCGGGGCAATACTGTGTCTGCCGAAATCATTGAGGCAGGAGGGCTCTGGGCTGTCATGACGAAATGAGCCCTGCGGTAGCGCTCAGCCCCAGAGACAGGGCTCGACAAATATCCACATTTTTCCACCGCACACATCCCCGCCTTTGGTGCCGAGATCATCGGTCAGGTCTACCTCCAGAAGCCGGGCCTTTTGTTTAATGAGGGTAGACTGGAAGGCTGCGGTGCGCACCTGGTTTTCCCCGCAGCCGCCGCCGACAGAGCCGAAAGTGGTGCCGTCGGTGCAGATGATCATTTTGGCGCCGACCTCGCGCGGTGTTGACCCGGCGGTCTTCACGATTGTGGCGAGGCAGACGGGAATCTTCTGTTTTTGAAGCTGTGCAAGTTTTTCAAAAATATCTTTATCGGTCATAGCTTATTTCCTTATGGATTCGCGCAGGGTTATTGCCTGCTGCGGGCCTTTGCGCCGCACGCAGACAAGCTCTGCCATTATCGAGAGGGCGATCTCCTCGGGCGACTCGGCGCCGATGGGTATGCCGATGGGCGTAAACACGCTTATGAGCCTGTCCTTCGGTATGCCCTGCTTCCCGAGCATTTCAAGCACAAAACTTACGCGGCGACGGCTGCCGATAAGGCCCACATAGCCTGTTTCATGGGTGAGCACCTCAGCCAGGCAGTCGGCATCATGCTCGTGGCCGCGGGTGATGACAACCGCGTAGGTCGCCGGGCCGTAGGCAATGCCGCGCAAAGCGGGTATGAAATCCCGCGCCACTACCTCGCAGTCGGGAAACCGCTCCCGGCTGGCAAAATCCTCCCGGTCGTCGATAACCGTTACGGCAAATCCGGCATCGCGGGCATAGCGGGCAAGAGGCACGGCGATATGGCCGGCGCCGCAGACTATCAACTCCGCGCCCTGGGATGGGAGGTCAAAAAACACAAGCAGCCCCGGCTCAATCTCGATGCTGCTCTTGCGCCGCTGCTCGAAGCAGGCAAGCGCAGTCCTGGCGGCGGACTCGTCGATATCGATGTGGCCCGTTGCCGCTTCAAGCGACCCGTCGCGCCGGATGATGATCTGCCTGCCCGGTGCAATGCCGCTGCGGGATGAAGTCAGCACCGTAGCAAGACAAAACGGTTCATTAAGTGCGATCAGCTCGTTGATTCTGTCAAGTATTTCCATGTAGCTACCTGCCATGCCTGGTTATGGCCGGAGTTTCATCCGGCAGAGGTAATAGAGCTTATTGTATGCCGTCGCAGCTGCTAAAAATCAAGGGGTTTTTTCTCATACCGTATTAGGTGAGGGACTGTCTCTGCGGCTGCATTGCCGATGCGGGGAGCTACTTTTTTTAAATGATCGTCCCTACATGTTTGCCACCAATCAGCGCAAACAGCATAACTGCAACGATGACGTTAGGGGAACCCGAGAGGTACAACCAGGCGAAGCAATCCCCCTGCTGGCTTGGTGCGCATGAGCGCCCATTTTTTTAACATTGAAAAACCGGCTGCTTTTAATGTATTGTTTGCTCCAGCCCTGATGCATACCCTTCTGGACAAACCGTATTTTTAATAGGATCGTTCATTTCAGCGGAGAGGCAGGGCCGGTTTTTTACAACAGCAGCAAGGGGCTTCATGATGAACAGGGAAATGCTGAACACCAAAGAGCTTGCAGAGTATCTCAATATTAATGAAAAGCAGGTCTATAAGCTCATTCAGGACAAAAAGATCCCCGCAACCCGGATCACCGGCAAATGGACATTTCCCAAACAGCTGATTGATGCCTGGATCATAAAAAGCGCGGAAGAGAACCTATCAGTAAAAGGGAAAGCTGCTGAGCTGGGCAGCCATATCGTGGTCATGGGCAGTCATGATTTCTGCATGGAGCTCTTGTCTCATGAGCTGACAAAAGCATACCCTGACCTGAGCCTTTCGGTTTCAAATGTGGGCAGCATCGGCGGGCTCACTGCCCTGGCAAAGGGCATCAGTCATGTGGCCTGCGCTCACCTGTTTGACCCGGCAACCCGCAGCTACAATGTGCCCTATCTGCACAAGTATCTGCCGGACACGGCCGTGATGGTGATCAATCTTGTGTACCGCGACCTGGGCCTCATCGTGCAGCGCGGCAATCCTCTAAAAATTACAACCATTGCAGACACCGCCCGGCCTGGCGCACGAATCATCAACCGCCAGAGCGGCTCCGGCACGCGCCTGTTTTTCGATGCCGAGCTGCAGCGGCTGGGTATCGATGCCGCGCGGATAACAGGCTATGACAACGAGGTTTCCACGCATAATGAGGCGGCCCTTGCTGTATTTGGCGACTCGGTCGATGCGGCCCTGGGTATTCTGCCTGCGGCAAAAATGCTGGGCCTTGATTTTGTACACCTTACCAGGGAGCGCTTCGATCTGATCATTCCCAAGAAGAGTATCGCAGACAAACCAATTGATGCCCTGCTGCAGGTCGTGCGGTCGGAGGTTTTCAAAATGAAGGTCGATAAAATGGGCGGCTATGACACGTCGGCCACCGGCCAGCTCATTGGCGCCACCTGAGAATACTTTTCCCGCCGGCAGAAAATCCGAACCGCCTTCCGGAATTTTTTTAGAGCATTTAACAAAATGCTGTAGCCATATGGCCACCGGGGAGTTTTTGGTGAAGCAGCCCGTGCGGTTCGAGCCATTGGCCTATTTCCACAATTGACGTATCTTGCGAGAATATAGCACGGGCGAATGAGCCAATAACTCCCCGATGCAAACGGCTACAGAATAAAGGTACATGCTCTAGCCCGGATTATTCACAAGAATTTTACCAGGTGAGACGCGGGGTGCAGAAGCCCGGTAATCTCAATATCTGCTATTTTTTAATAACCACTTTGGCGCCGCCCATGAAATACGGGATTGCATTGCCGGAATCGTCGTAAAGCTCAAAATCAGGCACAAAATACAGAGCCGTATTTTGTGCTTCGGCAGGAATTTTCAGTGTAGCCGAGGCGACCATAAAAGCATCGCCTGAAACCCCGGCGGAAAGCTTTTCCTTATACCAAATGATGCCGGTGCCGGCGTCAAAACTGTTGAGCGTCACCGTGCCGCCGAGGTTCCCGGTTTCAATCTGTACGCCGTTGGCACGAGGGTCGGCATCCTGCACCGAGAGCTGAATCCCGGGGTCATCTTTATATACCGGCAGGCTGAAGGATGCGCTGCCGAGATTTGAAATGTTTTTAAGGTACACCGTAACCGTGACCTGCCCGCCGGGCGCAACTTCACTCGCACTTGCATCGACGGCGATCCGGGCGCTGACAGTAGCGGGTACACCGGTTTTTGGAATTTTAAAAGCGTCCAGGGTGTGGCCGTCGGGGTCATAAACCGTTATGTTCATGGCGTTGCTGTCAACCCGGCAGTCCGTGAAATTATAGGACTTATACAGGTGCAGCGTCTCTCCCTCAAGCGGTAACGCTACCTCGTACAGATTTCCGCCCCCACCGGCTGAAATGACATAATGAATATTGTTAACCAGGTGGTGCTGATACCCGTGCAGATGGCCGCTCAAAACAAGTTTGACGCCGTATTGTTCATAGATCGGGGCCAGTATGGTCTGCATAGCCGTAGCCTGGGTGAAATCCCCTGTATCAGAAGCATAGACCGGAAAATGATGACATACGACGATATAGTCCGCATCCTGGTGACTCTGCAGATCGCTTTTGAGCCAGGTTACATTTTCATCATCGGCATTGATGCCTAAACAGAAGTCAAGCACGATAAAATGCACCTGGCCCCAGTCAAAAGAATAATTTCTGCCCGTATCCCGCAGGCTTTGAAAATAGCTCTCATAGTAGTAGGGTGAACCTTCATCATGGTTGCCCATGACCGGAAAGACGGGCATCTGCAGAAGAAGCCCGGACATGGGGGCCCACCAATCATCCTGCCAGTCCTTCGCGAGGTTGCCGCTGCCGACCATATCGCCCAGATGGAGAAAAAATGATGCGGACGCATCCGTGGCCATCATCCTGGCGGCAACCAGCGTCGCTTCATCAGGACCTGTTTGCGTATCCCCAACCGCGAGAAAGCTGAACGTTCCGCTATCAGCGGGTGCGGTCACAAGACGGCCGTCACTTGAGGCGCCGTGCACCCGGTAGAGATACTCAGTTGCGGGCGACAAGCCTGTCAGTTCGACAGCAACATGATGCGGCTCCCTGGCCCATGACTTTTCCTCCCACGCGACGACCGCGCTAGAGTCCGTCACCTTCAGACTGTACGGGCCGTCCACGATCGTGCGCGGCGCGCCGGAAAACAGCTTGAAATCAGCGGCCTGTGTTGCAATCTGCACCTGTTGTTTGTCGGGTTGACAGCCGCAGCAAATGAAAAAATTCAACCAGAAGAACACGGCGGCAAAAAGCAAACCTTTTTTGCGCGTTTCATCGGTAGAAACTTTTTTATTCATATATATACATTCACTTTGCCTGATTTGAAACTGTAGCCGCATTCATTATCATTGTATGCAGGCGACCAGAATCCGCGCCGATCTTTTTTCGATACAGGCCGATAAGCTGCTCCGCATGGAGGCGCATGGCTCTATGGTCAACTGCTTTGCCATCCACAAGCTTGCCAATATAGGGCAACAGCCGCTCTACTGCCGCTCTGCTTTGCCTCCGCAACCCGGGATTATTCTCCAGCAGCCCGGCAATCACGTCTGCGTTCCGGTAATACAACGCCGTCCACCGTCTGCCCTCGGGCGTACTGCTCAAAACCCCGTCCCTGAACCGGCGCAACAGATCAAGCGTTGCCGGCTCATTATCAAAAACAACCTCGGCCGGACAGAGCTTCGTATGCGTGCTTGTCGTCGTGCTGGCCGGGGTTGAACTGGTGCTCGTTGTCGATTCAATCTCTGTTGTTGTCGTGGTTGAAATCGACGTAGTTGCGGCAGGCGCGGTTGTTGTCGATGATGCCGTACTGTCAGCGGTTGTTGTTGTCGAAGTCTCGATCGGCGCAATCGTCGAAGAGGTAGTGAGTGCCGTGGTGGTGGTTGTCAGAGCAGGCGGAACATATTCATAGGCGCCCATGTCATATCCTGCTACTTGCGGCCGCAATGTTCCTGCAATATCAACTGAAGGCGCGCCGGCGCTCGTGCCGGTATCAATACAGGGCGAGGTGCCCTGCAGATGATAATCGCTCGATCCGGCAAAAAGCGGATTCTGATTCATGCTATTACTTATTGTGCCTGCATATCCGGTCTGATCGATATCGGTATAGCTCACCGTGGGAAGAGGCTGCGTCGTGCCTGAACGGTCAATTGCATTGCCCCCGTTACCCCGGAGAATGGAATTGGTGACCGTAAACACCGTGCCGGCATTCGAGCTGGGTTTCATCGTGTAAATGACGCCGCCTTTTCCTCCCGAGACAAGCGTATTCCCGGCAAAGGTGCAGTTCATGGCTGTTATAACCCCCAGCATGCCCGATGAGCCGTTTATGCATAGTGCGGCGCCGTACTTTGCGGTATTGCCGGTAAAAATGCAGTTGGTAACTACTGCCGAAAAACCGGTGTCGCCCCGCATGGCGAATGTTCCATAGCGGGTTGCCGTATTCCGGTCAAAAACACACCTTGTTATAGCGGCATTTCCATCGCCTATGATGGCCCCGCCGTCTTGAAGCGCTGTGTTTTGACTAAAAACGCAATCAGTAATCACGTTGTTGGCGGTGGCGCTCGGGCTTCCGGCGGTATCGGGGAAATATATCGCTCCGGCGTTGTTTGCGGTATTGCCCGAGAAGGTGCAGTTTGTGATGGTCATATCGGAGGCGTAGTTCTCTATGGCGCCGGCTCTGGCGCCGTTAGCCGTATTGCCGCTAAACGTGCAGTTGTTCACCTTCAGGGCGCCCCAATCGCTAAAAAGGGCGCCGGCGCTGTTGCCGGAGCTGTTATTGGAGAGGATACAGTTGCTCAGCGTAAGGTAGCCGGAGACCGGGGGGATCGCCATAGACTTGCCATTCCATATTCCCGCTCCGTTTGAATTGTCGCTATGGGTATCACCCTTTGTGATGGTAAATCCATCGATGGTAATCGTGCTGTAGACCAAAAAACACCGGACGCTGTTATCGCCGTCGACGATCGTTGCATGAACGGTCCAGTTTCTTTGATCTCTTGATGTTTCAGAACCTGTAAAGCCGCCATAAAGCGAAACGGCCTTGCCGACGTCAATGGTTGAAGCAAGGGTATAGGCGCCCTGTTCCACCCAGATTTCATCTCCGTCGGAAGCCGCATCAACGGCTGCCTGAATCGTTGCGTACGGCGACCCAGGCCAGTCAGCGCCCACGTGCAGTATCGTCGCAGGTACGGATGTTGTCGATGATGTCGTACTGTTCGCGGTCGTCGCCGACGAAACGCTTGATGAGGTGCTGGCGCTTGTCGTCGTGCTGGCCGGGGTTGAACTGGTGCTCGTTGTCGTGGTTAAAATCGACGTGCTTGTTGTGGTAGTCGTGGAGCTGTTATTGTCGGCGCATGTCCCGTTCAGGCATATCGTCCAGACAAAAGTTTGCGAACCGCTGGGCAGATCCACGTGATACAGCAGGATGCGGTCGGCATACACCTTGTAGAGATTATAGGGATCGCCCATGTTTGCATAGAAAAGATTTTTACACCAAACAAAGGCTGTGCCATCCTTGCTGTATTGCCCGGTCTGGTGCGTATGACCATTCATATAAAGAGGCGCCTGATAGGTATGCAACATATCCAGAAGCTGTTCGGCCCCGGCTATGGTGGAATTGTCATAGTGATCGAGAAGGGGTTTATGGGCAAAGATTATCCCCGGTTCACCCTCCTTGAGCCTATCTTGAAGCCACTGCCGCTGGGTATTGTCAAGAGAGATGTTATCGGTATTATTAAGACCGATGAATTTAAAGCCACCATAATCAAATGCGTAATAATCAGCGCCCAGTTCCTGGCGGTACAGATCAAGCGTTCCGCCGTCGATCACGTCATTGTCGCCGGGTACGCAGAAGTGCGCCATTGTGAGGTTGTCCATTGCGTTTTTGAAATCGCTATATTGGTCTGTTGTCCCGGCGTCAGTCAGATCGCCGGTAACAAGAACAAACGCGGGATTGATGCCGTTGATTTGAGCTACGGCAGTATTGAGATTGACAAGCGCCTGGGGGAATTTGCCTAAGTGCGTATCGGATAGCTGGACAAACTGAAAGAGCATCGGCTCATAGTCGACAATCAGGGTCGGCTCGCCTGATAGGGAAATGTCCCCCCGGGAGTGGCATTGAGAGCAATTGGTGGATTTCCCCGCATCGCGGGAACTGTCATTTGCGCCATGACAAGAGTGGCAGGTCAGCGCATTTTCGTAGCCGGCAAACCCGGCGGTCAGCACTTTGTTGTAGCCTGCGTCCGCTTTAAGCAGCAGCCCGTTTGCAGCTGTGCCGGTATTAAGATTGCCCTGCTCGTCACTGATCAAGGGGGTAACATCTATCACCATCCAGTCGGGTGCGGAACCGGGCAGGCCTGCCTCCACAAAAACAGCCGGGGCAAAGTCCCCTCCCGGTGTGGTCCAGTTTATCCCTGCCGCCGCCAGATTCCAGGTGGCATTATCTTCCTCCCAACCGCTGGTCATCGGGTGGACGTAAAAGAGACTGGTATCCTGGTTGGTGTGAACAAGTATGGTGAACCGGGCTTTTGTGATTCGGGCGCCGCCAGGAAGTCCGCTCAGGTTAAACCGCAATAAACCGTGAGCCGGCTTGGTTGTAAAGCCGCTCATGAGCATCTTCCAGTCGTGTCCGAAATTACTATCCGGATACTGCTGATCTATATAGGTATCGCTATCCGCATGGAGTGCTAGTGTCTCAGCGCAGCTGTTACCGCTGGTAAAAAAAAAGACAAAAAATAAAACCAGCAGGCCTGTTTTTTTCATATAGGGTTTCTCTCGTTTCTAAGATAGAATCAGACCTTACTTTATCATGGTCAATGATGCGCCGGAGATATCCGTCTTTATTGAATTATTCAAGCATATGGCGCAATGCTGTCTTCAGCTCCATGGTGCTCTTTTTTTTAAACAGGCCGATAAGCTGCTCCGCATGACGGCGCATGGCTCTGTGGTCAACTGCTTTGCCTTTCACAAGCTGGCCGATATAGGGCAGCAACCGCACTACGGCCGTTCTGCTCTGCCTCTTCAGCTCGGGGCTATTCTCCAGCAGCCCGGCAATCATGTCTGCGTTCCGGTAATAAAACGCCATCCACCGCCTGCCCTCGGGCGTTTTGCTCAAAACCCCGTCCCTGAAACGGCGCAACAGATCAAGCGTTGCCGGCTCATCACTAAACACGGTTTCGGCCGGACAGAGCTTCGCATGTATTACGAGATACGGCGCAAAATCAAGCGGGTCCGTAGACTCTCGCGACGCCAAACTCTGCCATGTTGGCGGGTCCTGCGCTTCATCCATAAAACGCATCATGATACCGTTAGTGCGCACCTTCTCAAGATTGTCTTTTACAAGCCCGGTCACATCCAGGCACTTCACATCCGACGGCGGTTCTCCGTTTACGGCCGTGTTCCAGGCAGTGCCTCCGGGCAACTCGGCCTGTGAAAACGCGGCCGTGTCCCAACTGCCCCCCTGCAGGCTGTTCCACGTATCGTTGGTTTCATTAAACGGCGCAGTGAGGGCATAAAATCCGACCTCACCCCCAGTGCCTCCCCCGCAGTGATGACATGGCGAAAGACAGATTTCCGCCCGCCGCACATCGGTTTCCTTAAAATCCTCAGGTATGTCAAACAAAAACAGGCCCCGGGCAATGCCATGATGGATGTTGTGGTTGGTCGCCAATATTATGCGTTCATAGTAATTCAAATTTTCATCGGGCTTCCACTCATCTATAGAAACGTCGGCGACCGCCGGACAGACTGCCAAACCCCGCGTAGCCGTGGTGGTCGGGGTCGATACAATCTCCGTTGTTGTCGTGGTAGAGGTAATAACTGGAGTTGTCGTGGTGGAGGCAATCACCGCAGTTGTCGTGGTGGACGTAGTCACTGCAGTTGTCATGGTGGACGTTGCGGCAATGCTGGTGGTTTCAGGGGTACTGGTTATGACGATATAGGCGCCGAAATCTTCAGGGTCGGCCGATTCCCTTGAGGCGATATTCTGATATCCAGCCACTGCCTCATCCTGTTTTTTCATGAGCATACCGTTAGCGCGGACCTTATCGAGTTTTTGCTGCAGCAGCGTCGTTACATCAATCGTTGCCTCCCAGTCGTTCCCGGCAGGCAGGGAACCTGCTGCGCAGGTCGTAGCGTCGTAATAACCGTCGGCCAGCAGATTCCAGGTTGCGGTGTCTTCACCAAAAGCAGCGTTCAAAGCATGACAGCATACGTCAATAGCGTTGCCTCCACCGGTATGGATTGAACCCGAAAGATGCAGCACTGCAGACTGTATTTGTGACTGGCTGAGCCCCGGGGGGATGTCGAATTTCCAAAGCCCGCGGGCAATGCCGTATGACGCGCTCATGGAAATAACCAACCGGGTTTTGGTGTTAAGATTTGTATCAGGGGACCTCTGGTCTATATACACATCTGCCAGGGTAGCGCAGGTAATTGATGACTGCGCCAGAGCGGCTGAAGCGAGGGAAAATGATAACACCGTTATAAGAAGACTGAATAAACCTTTCATTACAAGACACCTTTCCTGATCTTATCCCCTGAATTTATAAGGGCCGTTCACTGTGTGAGCGGTTCTGCACGTAGCCGGTTACTGCATCGGAAAAAACCCGCAATTGATGACCGGCAGCGGCCCTGCAATTACTGACAGATGCGCGTTGCCGGTCACGCCGCTCATCAGAGCTCTGCCGCCGGGGCGGGATATGCCTTAGCAGCACATCCCGCCGCCTGCAACAGACTTTTTCATGTTATACCCGGAGAGATTTTGACCTCACAGCCGGGCTTGTGTACAAACTTACAGACGCGTATCTATGAACCGATTAATACCCTACTACCGAATAGGTGGCAGGAGTCGATTCCTTGTAGATGCGAGTAGCGGTGGTGGCATAGGACACGCCATCATCTTTTCCAAACAACACATACAGCGAGCCGGCTGCATTTTTCAGCAGTATATCGGTATTGCCGTCGCCATTGTAGTCGCCGGTTCCCACTACCGAATAGGTGGCTGGAACCGATTCCTTGTAGATGCGGGTTGCAGTGGTGGCATAGGCCACGCCATCAGCTTTTCCAAACAACACATACAGCGATCCGGCTGCATTTTTCAGCAGAACATCGTCATTGCCGTCGCCATTGAAATCGCCGGTTCCCACTACCGTATAGGTTGCAGGAGTTGATTCCTTGTAGATGCGGGTAGCAGTGGTGGCATAGGACACGCCGTCATCTTTTCCAAACAACACATACAGCGATCCGGCTGCATTTTTCAGCAGTATGTCGCAATTCATGTCACCATTGAAATCACCGGTTCCCACGACCGTATAGGTGGCGGGTGACGATTCCTTGTAGATGCGGGTTGGAGTGGTGGCATAGGACATGCCATCAGCTTTTCCATACAACACATACAGCGAGCCGGCTGCATTTTTCAGCAGAATATCGCAATGGGTGTCGTTATTGAAATCACCGGTCCCCACTACCGAATAGGTGGCGGGATTCGATTCCTTGTAGATGCGGGTTGGAGTGGTGGCATAGGACATGCCGTCATCTTTTCCAAACAGCACATACAGCGATCCGGCTGCATTTTTCAGCAGAATATCGACATTCTGGTCGCCATTGAAATCACCGGTTCCCACTACCGTATAGGTGGCGGGTGTCGATTCCTTGTAGATACGTGCAGGAGTGCCATAGGCCACGCCATCAGCTTTTCCCGCCAGCACATACAGCGATCCGGCTGCATTTTTCAGCAGAATATCGGATTTGGTGTCGCCGTTGAAATCATCCTTAAATACACCAACAAGCGCTGCCGTGGTCGTGGTCGTTAACAGAGGCAGAGTCGTCGTGGTTGTCAACAGCGGCAGAGTCGTCGTGGTCGTCAACAGAGGCAGAGTCGTCGTGGTCGTCAACAGAGGCAGAGTCGTCGTGGTCGTCAACAGAGGCAGAGTCGTCGTGGTCGTGTAAGTCTTAAGGGTAAATGTAGCCGTGACCGTTTTATTATCAGTCATGGTCATGTTGCACGTGGTGTTCGTGCTGTTGCAGGCGCCGTACCAACTCGTGAAGGTCGAGTTATCGGCTGCCGTTGCCGTCAGGACTACTAATGTACCGTTATCCACGGTTTCCGTGCAGGTTGAACCGCAGTTAATAGACCCGCCCGTCACTGTGCCATAGCCCGTGCCGGCTTTTGTAACCGTCAGTTTGCGTTGAGGCTTGATCGACGTGGTCGTGGTCGTTAACAGCGGCAGAGTCGTCGTGGTTGTCAACAGCGGCAGAGTCGTCGTGGTCGTTAACAGCGGCTCAGTTGTCGTGGTCGTTAACAACGGCAGAGTCGTCGTCGTGGTAGAATTCCTCACCAATGGATATTCATAGGCGCCCATGTCATAGCCTGATCCCACCGGCCGCGAGATCCCGGCAATATCCGTAGAAGGAGCTCCCGAACTCGTGCCGGCGTCGATGCAGGGTGAGCTGGCTTGCAATGAATAATCACGATTTGTTGCGTCCGTAAACAGCGGATTCTGATTGATGCTGTTGCTTATTGTTCCTGCATACCCGGTCTGATCAATATCGGTATAGCTCACGGTAGGAAGGGGGTTCGTCGCAACGGAGCGGTCAATTGCATTGCCTCCATTACCCCAGAGAATACAGTTGGTAACAGCGAATGTAGCGCCTGTAGCCAGACTGGTTCTCCGTGTGTAGATGGCGCCGCCTGCCCCCCCGGTTTTAAGAGTATTTCCGGCAAACGTGCAGTTCATGGCTGTTAACCCCCCCAGCAGGGTCTTTGCGCCGTTTATGCATATTGCAGCGCCATATTGGGCCGTATTGCCGGTAAAAACGCAGTTGGTAAACACATGCGAAAAGCCATTATCGCCATAGAATGCGACTGTTCCATAGCGATTGGCCGTATTACGGTCAAAAACACACCTTGTGAAGGTGCTGTTTCCATCGCATATGGTAACGCCGCCGTCAGAAGTGGCCGAGAGCGCGCTGTTTTGCCTGAACACGCAATCAGTAAATACGTTGTTGGCGGTGGCGCTCGGGGTTCCGGCGGTATTGGGATAATATACCGCACCAGCGTTATTTGCGGTATTGCCCGAGAAGGTACAGTTTGTGATGGTCATGTCGGAGCCGTAGTTCTCTATGGCGCCGGCCCTGGCGTTGTTGGCCGTATTGCTGCTAAACGTGCAGTTATTCACCGTCAGGGTGCCCCAATCATTAAAAAGGGCGCCGGCGCTGTTGCCGGAGCTGTTATTGGAGAGGATGCAGTTGCTCAGCGTAAGGTAGCCGGAGACCGTGGTGGCCGACTTGCCGTTCCTAATTCCCGCTCCGTCTGAACTATCGCTATGGGTATCGCCCTTTGTGATGGTAAATCCATCAATGGTAATCGTGTTGTAGACCATAAAACACCGGACACTGTTATTGCCGTCGACCGTGGTGACATTAGCAGCATAGTTACGCTGGGCGCGTGATGTTTCAGAACCCGTAAAGCCGCCATAAAGCGAAATGGCCTTGCCGATGTCAATGGTTGCCGCAAGGGTGTATGTACCTTGTTGCACCCAGATTTCATCGCCGGCGGTAGCATTATCAACACCTGCCTGAATCGTAGGAAATTGCGTGCCGGACCAACCTGTACCCACTTTTATTATGGCTGACCAGGCTTGCGTCTGCGACAGCAGAATAAAAACAGCTGCGATCAGCAATCCTGCACATAAACAACTTTTTTTTCTTTTCATGCTCAAGTCCTCCTGAAATTGTTTATTGTTTTAAATCCCCTTATCCCGCATACCGCTGCATGCGCAAAGCAAGCATCAAGATACTGACTCCCCAATCAGGCGGCACACTGTTTCTGGTGCTTTTTTTAATCGGGTGCTGCTGTTTCACCGGTCACCTCCTTTCTATATGTCTGCATCATCGTATCCGCCCCGTCAGTAATTGGGGTTTATTGCCGGTAGTTGTTTTGGCTACACCCTGCACAGTGCCGTTTCACCGAAGAAAAAAATCCAGCCGCCACACAAGACCATTTGCGGCAAATTTTAGTTTTCGGCATCCGTACGGAAGCATTTCCTGCCGAATCTCCTTTAACGCTTAAGCGCAAACCGCACGGGCAGCATGGCCCGAGAGGTAACTGCCTTGCCAACGCGCTGCGCGGGGGCAAATGTTGAACGCTTGACCGCTTCGATTGCAGCTTGGGCAAAGCCGTCGAAAGGGCTTGAAATAACATCGACCTGCACGAGATTGCCGCGTTCATCAATAGTGAGACGCAAAACAACAGTGCCTTCTCTGCCCTGCTGCCGCGCCGCAAGCGGATAGTGCGGCTGTACATACTGTAAAAACCGGGGCGCATCCGCCTGGCCAAAATTTGTTTCATAGGCAGCGCCGCTCCCGCTGCCTGCGCCCGCTCCGGCCAGGCCGCCTGAGCCCTGTGCGGACGCATTTTGGGCCGGTTGCGGGCTCCCCGCAGTAGCATCTGCTGTACCTGCTGCTTCCCCTGCCTGCGCTTGCACAGTCGCAGGTACGGCTTCCATTTTCCGGTGCCGGCTATATTCAGCCGGTTTTTTTTTGACTGTTTCGGGCTTCTTCACCGCCTTGACGACCGGCTCAGGCACGGCCGCAGGAGCAGATACAACTGCCTGCACCGGTTGTGGCGCGCCCCCGGCCGGCTCGGCGATTAAAAAAACCTCCAGGGATTTCGGCTCATTTTCGCTTCCCTGCATGCGTATAAACTGAGGGGGCACAAGCTGAAACAAAAATGCTGCCCCGGCAACGGCATGGACTAGCAGCGACAGCGCGACTGCCCTGGGCATGCCGTTTTCCCGCCTGATGCTGAAAGCCTTTCGCCTGAACAGCGCGGTCAGCTCAACCGGCAGCCCGTCGCTGCCGGCGCAGTCAAACTCCATTGTGCGCTTCGGCACGATCATATTTTTGCCTGTGTCGTCATGCTTTGCTGTTACCCCGATTCAGGCTGAACCCCGAAAAGGGGCTGGCGCCGGCTTCAGCACAGCCGGGCTTGCGCCTGCTGTTGAAGAGCAACTTTGTTTCGTTCCCTTTTACAGCACGTTATCCTCCAGTATTTGTATGGCGCCGCCGTCCATTAGCCGTACATTGTAAAATCTCCCTCCATCAAAAGCATATTCCTGCGTCCCATCCTCCCACAGTATGGTCAGCCCGCTGCTGGACCCGGAATCATAGAGATAGCCCTTTTGCATATCAGCCCAGGTAGGCAGGCTCTTCCCCCAGTAAATCGCCATTTTGGACATGTCGTACGCATCGACTGCGATAAAATTGAAATAATAATCCGCAAGTTCGGCATTGGTTGCGAGATTGGCCTTTTTAACGATGTTCGAGAGCTTTACGCATTCAACACCCTTATACTTGCTGGCGGGCATGCCATGCAGGGAAATGGTCACTGTTTGGGCGCCGAAGGTTACATAGACCTGCTCATCGCCCTGCCAGGTGTTGTTATCGGTGGGCAAAGGCGTGCAGCCCGTGTTCAGAGACAGCACGCCGGTGCACAGCGCAGTGAGAGTCAGGCCAAGAACGATTTTTTTTACAGTGTTTTTCATGTCGCAATCCGCCATGGGGATTAAGGGGAGGGTGATTACAACTGATAAATAAAAGTATGACAGTCTACTAGAGCATGTAACAAAATGCTGTAGCCATATGGCCACCGGGGAGTTTTTGGTGAAGCAGCCCGTGCGGTTCGAGCCATTGGCCTATTTCCACAATTGGCGTATCTTGCGAGAATATAGCACGGGCGAATGAGCCAATAACTCCCCGATGCAAACGGCTACAAAATAAAATTACATGCTCTAGCTGAAATGCCGCTGTGCGGCCTGTACCGCGCATCACCACAGCTTTCCCCGTAAAATGGTAAAAAAAGTTCTTCCGGGGCAGGGAAAGCCGTTGGTGTATTGATAGTCCTCATCAAAAAGATTTTTTGCGCCGGCCTCCAGGGTAAAATACTTTGTAATTTTTCCGATCAGTTTCAGATCTACGGTGCAGAACCCGCTCAGGGTGTGCCAGTTCATATAATCATCATCCAAAGAGGCCTGATAATGTTTTTCAGAGTTCATGGTCAGCGAGCAGAAAACCGACAGATACTTGTTTATCGTATACAGGTCGCTCATATACAGGTTGTGCTTGGGCATATATTCAAGGTGGTTGCAGGTGCGGTGGGCCGACCTGTCTTCGTCGTGCAGCCAGGTATAGTGAAGCTCAAAATCGTTATTTTTTATCAAACCTGATTTCAAGCTGAACTCAAAGCCCTTGAATTTAGCCTCCCCGATATTTTGAAACTGTTTTTCCACGAGTAACTGTATTTCCCTGTTAACGATGAAATCCTTCACATCACTGTAGAAAAGAGCGAACTTCAGGTCGGTGTCTCCGGGCAGGCTCTGGTCGATCCCCGCCTCATAGTTTATGGCCCGCTCAGCTTTCAGGTTCGGGTTGGGAATATTGCTGCCTATAAGGCTTGAATAAAGCTCCTTAAGGGAGGGAAACCGTGACTTTTTGCCCACAGAGAGATGCAGCACCGTATTGTCCGTAGCCGCATAGTTAAGCCCCGCCTGAGGGTTAAAAGCGTCTTTGCTGTCACCGAGTTTGTAGCCGTTGGCATATGTCGGCACATTTTTGTCATAGCTTGCCCCGGCAACAAACGAAAGCGTGTCCGTGATTTTTATGTCGTCCTCAAGCCCGTAGGAATACGTTTTGGTTGCATACCGCTCCCAGGCATAATAGTAATCATCCTGCTCCCGGTGCACATCCTCCTTGTAGTGAAATGAAGCGCTTAGGGTGTGGTTGGGGATATAGGTGGTTTTGAGCACCGCGGACCCGCCATCGCTGTGATCATCATAGGTGCTGCGAAAAGAATTGGGGGCATCCTGCGTGGCATAGGCGCTATTATCATATGCATCCAGCACGTTGTAATACTCATCGCGATAGACTCTTGTCTTGAGCTGCAGCTTGTCCGTAATTTTTGTGTCTCCGATAAAATAGTAGGTGTCCTTTTCCCAGTCGGTAAATTTCCGCCACCACGGCACGACCGTATTTTCCTGAGGAGGGAGCCCCCAGCTGCTTTTCACATGTGCCCAGCCAAGGGCATATTCATGGCCGTCGGCAGGCATAAAGCCGATCTTGCATGAGCCGCTGTTTTGATTGTCTATATAGGAATTATCACGCTTGTGGCTCCCCTGCTGATTGAGCGCCCTGGCGTGATGGTCCGACAGCAAAAAAGCATCCTGATCGGTATACCCGTAGCTGCCCATGAAATAGAATTTTTCCGACCGGGAGCCGAGATTTACATTGGTGTCCCACCGGCTTCCTTCACTCCAGCCCACGTCAAAATCAGCCTCAAATGGTTTTTCCGGCTTACGCGAGACGATATTCACCACACCGCCCATGGTGTTGGGGCCGTAGAGGGCCGAACTTATTCCTTTACTGACATCTATTTGTGAAATATTGCCGATGGGGAGCTTACCGATATCAACATAGCCGTCAAAGGGGGTATAAATGGGAATCCCATCGTAAAAAACAGGGACATAGCGCTGGGTAAACCCCCTGATGGTAAAGGTTTTTTCATTTTTTGCGCCTGTCGTAAGAACGACACCGGGTACTGATTTAATGGCATCGGCTACGTTGGTGTCCGTATGAAGATCCATGGTTTTCTTTGTCACCGTATCCACCGTGGTGACTTTGCTGATCGTATCCCGCTCGCCCTCGACAACCACTTCACCCAGCGTAAACACCTGGCCGGTTGCATTATCGCGGGCCTGCGATGTCCCGCCCGCAGCTGCGATGCCGATCGAGCAGGCCACTGCCGCGGCTGCGACCCATGCCGGTATTTTTGAACGG
>Ga0118677_10006953_pt1 | contig 18917 bp, 16 predicted proteins | sample AliMusrvi5mmetaG_FD_86154 | JGI IMG/M metagenome (GOLD analysis project Ga0118677, IMG submission 86154) | reverse complement strand
TGGACTGTTAAGCGGAATCGTAGTAAAACGAAGATATCCTGGGGCTTTACGAAGGACAAGGCTCGGGAGAAACTCAGCAGGCATTACGAGACTATTAAGAATTAACTTTACAGCGTACTAGAGCGGTGCGGTTCACGGACACAAAGTCTGGCCGGCGATCGGTTTTTACCGGAGGGCAAAATGACAGTTGTAATAATAGTCATAATCGTTTTGTTACTTTTTACGTTCTTGATGAAGTTCATCGGGGCTAAAGAACCTGTCGGGGAATATCGCAAGGCGAAGTTCATGTCCGAGGCTGAAGTCAGGTTTTATAAAGCAATGGCAGAGGCGGTCGGGACGAAATACCGCATATTCGCTAAACCGAGACTTAACGACATAATTTATGCGGTTGACGCGGATCGTTCGCGATGGCAATCCCGGGCGAACAAGTTGCGGATGAAGCATGTGGACTTTCTGCTTTGCGATCCGGCGACACTTGTTCCCATCTGTGTTATAGAACTGGACGATAGCAGCCATGCTCGCCAAGACAGAGAGGCGCGAGATGGCTTTGTAAATAGCGCGCTTAAAGCTGCCGGCGTTCCTATAGCCCACTTCCCGGTACGAGCGACTTACTCCACCCAAGAATTGCTTCTAAAAGTTTCAGAAGCGGTGGACAGCCATCAAGGCAGATGGCCTAACCACGCAGGGGTGTAATGACTATTCATTACTCTTGCGAATGAATGGGAACGAAAAAAGATAATTTTGGAGAGAATACAAACAACAGCTGTTTCGTTTACGGGCGGGTCATTGTGATGTATCATGAAAAGGGCGGGGACAAGATATTATAAATTTCAAATGGAGTTAGAAAAGAATTATTCTAAAGAACCATTGAGTGCGTTAGCTAAACTGGAGGGGTGGCAGCCATGGGTCGAATCGGGCCGAGGAGGAACCGGCGCGAAGTCGCCGGGCCGGCCGCAGGCCCGATGGGCCCCATGGCTGACAGGACCCCGACTGGGCTTCTCGCGGCGCCGTTACCCAAAGTCCACCAGCCAAATTAAATCAACATGAATAAGAAACTCCACATCATTACTTTCGGGTGACCTGTGGGGACGATTCCGCCTTGCTCTGTATCGCTTCCTGAAAAATCTCTATAGATCTAGCGCCTAGATCGCTCGATGATGCCGCGAGAAGCCGCTCGCGGGCTCGGCACTACGCGCCTTCGCTCCGCTCGCTCGCCGCAGGGTGGCCGCGCTTGCCGGCCACTATGCGGCTCCCCTGTCGTCTTTGGAAGCGGTAGGCCGATCTTATCCGCGAGATGTCGTCGCAGGCGTGGCCACGCAGCGCGGCCCCGCACTGCTCCTTGCCGCGAGAAGCGGGTTCGCAAGGCTCGGCACTACGCGCCTTCGCTCTTGCTCCGCCGGTAGGCTGCATCTTATAACAACCTCCTATGCGCGGCTGGCCGGCCCAATAAACGTGGGCCTTGGCGCAGCCGCTCCCGGGCCGCAACAGCGGCCCGTACATCCCCGCATTTATTTTTTTCTTATTTTTAAATTATGGCCACCGATAAGGATTTACCTTATTTCTGTTTCCCCTCTTCCAGGGTGGCAATAATTTGTCAGTTGGCGACTTCTTTTTGGCGGTCCAGAACCCTTATTCAAAAAAGGTGTGATTTTTCTTTTTACTGTTTAATAAATCTTTTTTTGAGAAATTGGAATTATCCAATAACATTCCCTGAAGCCAAATCTTGCCTCTTTTTCCAAGTCTTTCATGCAATTCTTGTTCATTGGGGTTAAGGCCAAACCATAAGTAACGCTTGGACCTAACATAGAGAAGAGCATTTAAAGCAACAGTTTTGTGAAAGAATACCTCTTCAGGGTGATTTGTGAAGGAGATGTTGTAAATCTCGGTCATCTTTTCTACGCTTCTGTCTTCCATTTGGTTAAATCGTTTTGCCAAATCTGAAATATTTTTAAAGTCATCTTTAATTTCCGAGGGCAGGACATAGGCAAGATGTGAATGAACAAAGTCCTGCAACACGTCGATATTTACCGTCAAGTTGGAACTATTATCTTGCCACAAAGCTGGATACTCCACCCAATATTCAAACTCTCTAACAGTTTCGAATGCTAGAACAAATTTGTGTGCCTCATCTTTTCGCAGTTTATACCCATCATGGGACCTTTGTAAAACTGCCCCTAAAAACACTCCCAATAAAACGCATAAGACTTCAATCATTTTATCTGGCTCCTGCTTATTTACAGTCCTGGTGGTCGCGAACCACAAAAGTATTCCACCAAGTTGCCAGATATTTCTTTGGCAATCTGCTCTGAAATATGGTGCTTCTCACAAAACACATTTAGGTTGCAAAATAATTCGTTCAGAATGCGCTCTCCTGTGGTTAAATCCGCGTCAACTCTTCTGCCCTTTCTCCCATTTTCTGTACATTCTTCCAGTACCTTGTAATCCATGTTGCAGTATTGGAGAACTCTAAGGAACTTTGCCGTATCATCTTTTGCTAACAAATACGCCCACCCATTTATTCCTTTTACGACTTTAATAACCCAGGCTCTAACTTCGGCAATTTCATATAGTTCCCGAGGGTCATCATTGTATCCATGGATTGCGATGTCAACTCTTTCTCTGACATGTCTGACCAATTCTGGATTAACCAGCAATCGTTCAAGGCCTGCCAAAAGTTCGGCGTATGTTCCCTGTTCAATATCGGGTTTATCAACAATAAAAAGTATTCTATCGCTAGACCTCAAGACTTTATTAATACCCCAAAAGCCTTCAAGCTGCGAGGCGTAGTCTCTGATTGGACCAATACATTTCTCAAGTTCCATTTTCGCGCTAGAAGTTAATTCCTGTGCATACGGCACGACAATTTTCCAATTCTCTCCTGCCTTTTCGGTTTTAGTGGCATCGCAAAGGCACCAATATGCTTTTTTTGTGCTTTCATTAACCAGAATAATGATTACTGGGATATCGTGGTTTAAATAGTAGTTAAGATGCTCCATTTTCCCTCGGAACACCCAACCAATATTATTAGATTCCTTGAAATACGAATCACCGGTTTTTACTTGGGCCGCAATAGACTTACCCGTAACACCCCCGTCTTCGGCAATCACATCTATATACGCATCAATCCCAAAATCATGCTCCTTATGATTTACACGCAATAACCAGAGAAACTCTGTCTCAATCAGCGATTTTAGAATAGTAATACCAACTTCACCTTTTTGGGAAGATTTATTGTATTTCGGAAGGTCCATTGAATTTACCTCAGATTGAGTTATTGTGCGAGCGATATCTCGCTGCCAGGCTCAGAATATATATAATTTCTGCCAGTCAGCCGCTTTAAATGATGCAGTAGCCCATTACCGAAGTGCAGTGGCTTCCCCCCATTAAAACCAAAACTGCTAGAGACCTGACCATTTGTGTTAAAAGCATCTACGAGTGCTTTCTCTTGTTGTGGGGAAAGTTTATTAATCGCTGGCAATATTTGAGCAAGTGTATTCGCGTTGTCGAAGTTGGCGCAATCTTTGACTGCCTCCACGAATGAATCGACCATTCCTTCTTGCTTGGCTAAAAGCTTCACTATTTCGTTCGCAGCATTCGTCCAAGTGCATGAAAGTGCCTGAAACTTACCAATAAACCCGTACGGATCTTTCCCCATCTTTACTGGGATAATTGGGACGCCACGCCCGAAAGCAAATCCGACTTCTTGATCTGTCCAAAGACTGTCATGAAAGTCTTCCGTCAATAATGCAACTAACGTGTCCATTGAGTCTAGAGCATTTTCAATTTCACTTTGCCATTCTTTTGTGGGATGGATATTCTCATGCGCGACAAAACAAGATATTCCGTAAAACTGTAACTCTTCCCTTAGTGTTGCAACTTCCTTTTTTACTTCTGATTTATGACTTAAAAAGACTTTATATCCGGCCTGTCCCCATATTCTAGTTACTGCCTCAGGAACAACAACACGTTTACCTCGCAATAACATGCCAGACTTTTTACGCCATTCTTGGTCCTCAGTAACCTTCATCTCAATAAATACTGCGGCAACGTATTCGTTTTTTACGTTGTGTAGTGTGTTTATATCACTCCGAATCTGGTCCTGAATGTTGTCCTTATCCTTAACTACTCGCAAATAAATTGACTCGGGGATAATTAAATATAGGGCGTGTCCAAAATTGCTGTTGCTCCAACTCTCAGTACTGTCAGTCCAATCTTCATGCACACGGATTTGTGAGTTCACTATGATTTCTTGGAGTTTTAAGGCCCCGTCATTCGCATATAATTTGGAAAGGGCCGATAAATAATGGTCAATATTACGAGGAAGTTCAAAATTGGGCCCATTAGTGCTCATGTCGTTATCCTCTTATCACATAATGAAAAATGGGGTGAATGTATATTAGTGCCGGCGGGGTTTATTGATCCCATTTTGTCTTTTCCTGTTAGTTTCCGGATTTCTCTTTGGTAGTCCAGAAACCTTCAAAGATGTAACCAACTTTAAACCCGAGTGCTGGTTTCAGCGTTCCGGCTTTTCCCCCACCCACATTGTCCAGGTCGAGGTCGATAAGGCGATAGAAGATATCAAAAGTGAATCCGGTGGGCGTATCAGCGAACTCGTTGGTCGTGTAGAGCAGCCCAGCAGAAATCATCGGCGCGGCGTAAAGTGTGGTGTCTGACAATCCCAGGTCGGCATAAGCCTGCGCGGTAAAGCGCAGCGGCTTCCCCTGCACCTTTGGCGTCATATACTCCATGCCAAGCAAGAGATCAAAAAGATAGAAGGTGTCCTTCCCGGTGTGCGGGGTATCAACCTTTATGCTTTGGAACTGTAGCCCGCCAGTCTTGGATATGGTTTCATGCCCTACGGCACGAAAACCAAAGCCCCAAGGCTTCACTGTCTCGTTGCCGCCACCTGAAATGTCCAGGCTCTGCCCCGTCGGCATGATCATGTAATACTCATTAGCTGAAACCCACTTGTAGACGGGTTTGCTCTCGGCTGCATTGGCGTATGCAACCGTGGTTAGAACAATGATGGCTAAGGCGATAATCTTTTTCATGGTTATTTCTCGGTATAGACTATTTTTAACTTGGCACCGGTCGCTGCCGCTTTATACGGTCTGGGGCCGGTATTGATTACCTTGGCAAACGCTTTTGCCGTGGCTGCGGCGGTCTGCTTGGCCTTGAGCGGGAGCATTATGTTCCACCCCGCAACATGGTTAATTGTCCCGTCGGGGCGCATATAGCGGAAAATCGAAAGCCAAATCCCAATCGTGCCGGTTATGCTGGCATCATTACGTCCGGTCGCAATGCCTGAAACTTCTGTAATTCCTGCATTGCCGCCTACCGTTACTTTATTAACCAGAACCTTAATGGTTTGCGTCTTGTCGTAAGAGGCCGCTTCCAGCTTTGCCCCTTTAGCGAACTCTGTGTCGGGATTGTAAGTTGGTTTCTTTTTCATTTCAGATTCTCCGTCAAGATATTCTTAATAAGGGAGTCCGCGTGGTGCTCAGCATTTACTATCTTTCTGCGTTATTCAGATTTCTGGTTTACTGAAATGATATGTGCATTTATCATAGTCAAGGTTTCTGGCGTATTTTGTATAAAAATTTATCCCCTTCAAATTTTGATAGGAAACAACTAGTCTGAGATTCTTTAGTTCAGGGGGCAGGAGTTCAGTAAAGCGGTCTCTGCAATCGATAACTGTTTGACGTGGAAAAATCTTGCGGATAACGAGTTCTACTTCTCGGGTCTCATAGGGCTTTAGACTATAATTCGGGATAGGGGCTATTCGGAACTCTGTAGGTAATCCATGAAGGTTAAGGTTCTGCGCGACTGTGTTAGTTAAATTCTCGAAAACCAAATTGCCTTTCCAGTCACATTCTATGCCATCAGGATTCCCGGAGGCCCCGCCTGAACTGGACGCGCCTTTCTTGTAAAAAACTCTAACCTGTGGCTGTGAAAAGTAGCCAAGAGTGAGTGCACCTAGTAATTTTAGTATCAGTTCGGGCATTTTAAAAAACTAGCGCGCCTTTACCAGTTTAAAGCTAACCTGGTACCGGTGAAACTCGACGTTGGGTATTACAGAAAGTGCGCGACGGAAGCGCGGGTCATCGTCATGTGCGATGATTACCCCATGCACGGTCTGGCCCTCTTCAGCCAGTTCGTCCTTAACGTAGCCCATATAACGTGAAATCTGCCCAACTACGGCGTCGCTGGCGCGGCCTTTCTTTAGCTCCACAACCAAAAGCTTCTTTTTATCCTTGCTGATTGCGAGGATGTCTATCGGGCCGGTGTCGGTTTCATATTGCTGCCCGACACATTCGCCGTCTTCTTCAAAAATGTCGTAGTCCTTCCCAAGCTCAGTATGCCCCCAGTTCTTTACCAGGAATTCTTCTAGGTGCATTTCCATTGCAAAAGCAGAGGGGCTTTCTACCGTTGTGTCGGTTGTAAGCAGTGTGGGCGCTGTGCTTGCACTAATTAGCTTAGCTAGTTCTTCGCTATGTTTTGTGATTTCGCTGACTGTCCCTATTGAGCCGGTGGAATTCTGTAGGGATTCGCTCATAGTGGCGCGGTCAACAATAAGGTTTAGCCAGCGCACAGGGCGCCTATGCGGAAGATCGCTGCCAGCCTGATAAACATAATCTCCGATTACTTCGGCAAAGCGATACCGGCCCTCACCGTCTGGGCAAAGCACAATATCTCCTGTCTTTATGCCTTTAGATATTGTCCAGAGAGAACCACAAGCCAACCCGGCGGAAATCTTTGATTTATCCGGGTGAACCGTTAAAAATATTGGGATATACTTGCGGTTAAAATCACGCCACTCTTCCGGCAACTTGCCGGTCAGGTCTTCTGATATGCTTAAGTGCGCCCCGATATAATTCCCGGCAAAGCATTCTTGAGCGTAAATGCTTTTCTTCCCCAACATTACACGGTAATAGCTTCTCATGGTATATCCTAGTCCGGCTTGTTTAATACCCCCACTCCACATGTCCAAGCTCTGAGCGGTTAAGCGTTTCGCGCAGGTGCTTCCATTTGGGCAGGAACTTGTCCATGTAGGCAATAAACTTCTCGTTATGTTTGTGCTCTAGCAGGTGCACCATCTCATGGGTCAGCACATACTCAATGCTCTCAATCGGTTTCTTGGTCAGTTCCGTATTGAGCCAAATTCTATTTGCTTTGGGGTTGCAGGTTCCCCATTTGGTTCTCATGGTGCGAACACAGACCTCAGATACGCCCACACCAAGTTTCTTTTCAAGTTTAGGGATGAACTGCTGAACCAATTCTCGCAACTGTTGCCGGTACCAACTCTGCATGGCTTCTTCGCGCTGGGCTAAAGAGGCGTCCTTCTGAATGTGGAGCTCCAGAGAGCTATGGCGTTTAACAATCTTTGGGGCCCCATTTTGCGCGACTACCTTAAGCAAATATCTTTGCCCGAGATAATAATGGCTCTCGCGGCCGACATATTCCCTGGCGGGCTCGCGCTTTTGGTTTCTCAGGCGCTCCTGCTGCCGGCGAATCCAGCCGAGTTTTGAAATACTGAACAAGCGAATAGTTTCAAGCGGCATGCCCGCCGGGGCAGAAACAGTAACCCTGCCGGCGGGCGGGTGCACGCTTAGATGGACATTTTTGATGTCCTTATGGGCGACGCTCAGACAGATGTCGCCCAGCTCGATAGTGTCCCTACTGGTAGTCATTCTGTTGTTTCACTATTTGGAATATTCTCTCAACCTCAGCCTGGTCCGGCAGCACTTTATATATTGCGCCCTTTATAATGTTTTCGGCAGGCGTATTCCCACGGAAGTCAGCAACCATGCTCGCCTGTACCGCAGTATCCACTTTAAGGGCTAAGTCTTCATTCTTGCCCAGGTTGCTATATAGAGCGCGCTGCGCGTTTGTTTGTATTACCGGCGGCAGATCCGGCCGGGTAAGATTCGCCACCCGCTTTGCCAGGGCGGCTATCCTTTTTAAATATTCCTCGTAGCTGACCGCTTTCGCTTTCCGTTCCCTGACTATTTCAGCCAAAAGCTTCGACATCTCATCAAAGTATGCGGGGTCTATCAGGTGGTCTTTTATAATCTTAACGCGTACATTGTTCTCTATGGTTTCAGCCACCGCGTCTTTGCTGCTCTTTATGCCCTCAGGAAGATTCTTTACCGCCTCGGCAATGCCGCTCTTCATCATTATGTCTAGCAGCGACATGTCCCCAAACGGATCAATACGCCGGCTGTCTTCCGCCTGTATATAGGTGTCTATGAGGTGGCGCATGTCGGCCTCGTAGGTTTTAAGGTCGAGTTTCTCGCCGCTGGCCATGCGGATCTCTTCACGCAATCTCAGATACCTATCGATTTTGGCTTTTATCGTTTCAGTTTGGGCGTCACTATAGCCGGCCTCGGACATCTCGTCGGCAATATTGGCGTAAGCACGCACCAACATCGCAGTTTGTTTGTACAGGGCGTTACGCTTTGCCTCACTATCTTTCAGGTCCTGCTTGTTTTCGGGATTGCCGCAGAAGTAATGGATATGCGCCAGGCTATCTTGAGGCGGCGGCACCGGCTCACAAACAAGCGCAATGGCCTCCAACGCCTCGTCCAGACGCTCTTTGCCCTTGGCCAGACGGTCTTTAAGCAAGATTTCTATTTCTTTCTTCTCAAAAGTCTCGCAGTCCAGCTCGGCGGCGTAAACCGAGTATGCGCCTTCCAACTTAGTGAACAGATCCTTGTAGTCCACTATATAGCCGAAATCTTTATCTTCCCCGTCCAGCCGGTTTACGCGGCAGATCGCCTGGAACAGCCCGTGGTCCTGCATGTTCTTGTCTATGTACAGATAGGTGCAGGGAGGCGCGTCGAACCCGACCAGGAGCTTATCCACTACGATAAGCAGCTTCATGTTGGCGGGCTCTTTTACGAATTTTGTCCGCGCATTGTCCTCGTAGTCTTTGGCATTGCCCAACTCAACCGAAGCGCCGGCGAGGATATCGGTGTAGGTTTTATAAATGAATTCTTTCTCGGTTTCTGTATTGGCCCCGGTGTCTTCGGTGGTTATATCTCTGGTGGCTGGGCTATACGAAGTGATCAATCCAGTTTTCCCTTTTAGCGGGGTGCTCTGGAACATTGTGTAGTAGCGGGTGGCCTCGTAAATGCTGCTGGCAACCAGTATGGCATTGCCGAACTGGGAGCAGAGGCGCGGCTTGGTGCTGAAATCGAACACGATATCCTGCACTATCTTTTCCATCCGCGGTTTGGAGCTGAGCACCTTCTGCATGGTGCCCCATTGCTTCTTCAGCTCATGCTTCTGGAAATCGTTAAGCCCTTTTGTTTTAGCGTCAAACCAGGCGTCCACCTTATCTTCCGACGAAAGCTTTGTATCAATATCCCGCGCCTCGTACATAAGGTCCAGCACCACGCCGTCTTCTACAGCCTCGTTGAATTTATAGGTGTGGATATACCGGCCAAAGACTTGTTGGCTGGTCTGCTTGTCTTTTTTTAGCAGGGGCGTGCCAGTGAAGCCGATAAACACGGCATTCTTCAGTATCGCCTTCATTGCCTTGTGCATCTTGCCGGACTCGGAACGGTGGCACTCGTCCACAAACACAAACAATTCCCCCACTGTATTACTGGGGCCGCTCTGCAGTTCTTTAATGTAGGCGTCGAAGTTCTCCGCGTCACGCACGCCGAATTTATGGATAAGCGAGCAAAGTAGGCGGGGCAGGGGGTTATTTAACTGCTCCATCAGGTCTTTGCCGCTGGTGGTGCGCTTTATTTCTTTTTCACCGGCCTCATGGAACACCCGCTCTATCTGCTTGTCCAGCTCAATACGGTCAGTTAACAGGACAACGCGGGCATTGGGGTTATTTTCAAGTATCCACTTGGCCAGCCACACCATGATGATGCTTTTTCCGCTGCCCTGGGTATGCCAGATTATGCCGCCCTCGCGCCGGCGCACAAAGTCCTGCGCCGCTTTGACGCCAAAATACTGATGCGTTCTGGGCAGTTTCTTAATCCCCCCGTCAAATAAAACAAAGTCCCGCAAAATGTCCAGTAACCTTTTTTTATCGCACATCTTCAGCAGGTACTTATCCAGTTGAAGCAGGCTGGAGTCCTGCTCGTCTTCTTTCCAGTTCAGGAAATACTTCTCCTGGGTTTTAATGGTACCGTAACGCAACCCTTCGGTATCATTTCCGGCAAATACGAATTGGATTGTGGAGAAGAAAGACTGGATAAATTCTTTCTGTTGATTTGTGATGCTCTGGCGGATGCCGTCGCCAATGGAGACGGTGCTGCGCTTAAGCTCCAACACGCCCAGGGCAATGCCATTTACGTATAAGACTATGTCGGGGCGCTTTTCGCGGTTGCCTTGTATAGTTACTTCTTCGGCAATGGCGAAGTTGTTCTTCTCCGGGTAAACCCAGTCAATCAAATGCACCTGCTGGTTGTTTTGCCCGGCGCTTTCCACAACACCTATGCCGTAGCGCAGGAGTTTATAAACATTGTGGTTATTAGTGTAAAGGCTTTCATGATAGTTATTGGCGGCAGTACGGAGCTTATCCAGTGCCCTCGCGATCAAAGTGTCGTTGTATCCGCGACCGGAAAGATATTTCCGCACTTCAGTTTCTTCGATATTGCTGTTGTTAAGGCGGTCTTCCCAATTGCCAAGATATTCGTATTTGAGCTGGTTGCGGAACAATGCCACAATCCGGTTTTGGGTGGCCCGTTCTATTTGTCCGACATTCTGATTATTTGTTGGCATATATCCGTATTCTACCCGTTAAAAGCTGCTGCATCATACCCTGCTTTAGCATGACGTATTTATCTCGCTTTTGTTCCAAATCCATCAACACTGAGTCCATATCATTTAGGATTTCCGCGATTTGCTTTTGCTCTTGGAGGGCTGGCACGGGGATTTGAATCTTTGCAATATTCCTCTTGCTAATCCCGGTAACCTTTGTGCCGACAGAAAAGAACTTAAATTGCGCTTTAACCTCGCTGGTTTGAAAACAATATTGTTTATACATGCCATCCAAGGAGTTGTCCTTCCCCTTAGCAACAATAGTGTGTAAACCGGAAATGTATGGAATGTTTTTAGTATTTCTTATAACTACATGTTTGCTCGCGCCGTCATCATCTTCAGAAGCATCTACAAAAACCAGATCACCATCATTCAGCAGCGACTTTTGCGGGACTGATTGTAATTTAATTTGCAATTTCGGAATATCTGCATATTCTTTCGACACATCCACAAAAGATTTTTTGGCTCCATGGATGTCGCCGTAATGTAAATAGCATGTGCCTGCTTCAGACAATTGTTCCCTTGATGCCGTGACCCCACCACTGAAATCAAATAGTTCATTAAGTGACTTGATTTCCCACTTGGCGCTAAAACCTGGCAATCTTTTTTTGCCGGTTAGGAGTTGATTCATTGTGCCTTGCTTGAGGACTTTCTTTTTGTCGATTAGTTTTTGCAAGTGCTCAATCAGCGCGTCAGTGTCGGAAAGCGCATCTGCGATTGTCTTTTGCTCAAAAAGACTACCCGGGACTGCAACCAGTAAATTAGATAAGTCTCCAGCATACAAATGAAAGACTGTGGATCCCTTAACAAGCCTTAAAACATTAGTTTTATTTTGAGATATATAATAACTCAAAAAAACGCCGTCATATTCCTTAGTCAATCTAACAACTAAAATACCGCCCCCGAGAATTACACCCGTTTCTTTTATGCAACTGGCTGTGGCCAAGCCTCTTGGAGTAACATCGGAAGTCGGAATTAGTACGTCATTTGAGACTGACCGCAATGCACCTGGGAATATGAACGTCTTGCTTCTGACTTTTTTGATAAGCTCTTTGTATTCTGTAAATAGCTGTCCATAATGGATACACTTGGTTGTTCCATCTTCACGAAGTTCAGCCTTAGACAAACCTTTCCCGTGTTCAAAACCTGAAACCATACGTCCAAGTTTTACCACACCCCAATCCTCAGGGATTATCCCCAGTTCGGTTTGTTTATAACCTTTTTTAATTGCGGTCGCAGTTACCATGTAAACCCCATTTTTTTAAGGTGTGCATCAACCTTTACAGTCAGGGCTTCGGTTTCGGCAACAAGTGAAGGCAACGGCTCGGCATAGCGCCCGGCAAGTTCGTTTATGCGCCCAGCAAGCCGCTGGCTAATGCGGGCCATTTCCCCTTTAACTGCCACCTCAATGGCGGTCAGCCATTTATCATCCACCACCAAGATTTTGACTTCTGATTCCGTAAGAATCTTATATTTGGCAACAACTTTGGCGTCAAGCATCTTAACGGCATCCTTAATCTTCTTCTTCGCTTCTGACTCTTGTTCGCTGAGCCCAAGATACTTCTCCAGTACCTTTAATTCTTCGGCATCTTTCGCATTGCTTTTAATTTTTTTAAGTTGTGCAGCGACATTGGCCTTATTGATCTTTTCAAAATCCACGAAGCAGCCTTCGTCCTCGTTGTTTTCCTCAACAAGTTCCTCAATGCCCAGGCTGACCTCATCAAGCGTCGCCTGCAGCACTTCTATTGCCTGCTTATCTGAGGCAAAATAGCGGTTAATCACCAAGGCCTTGGGGACTAGATCGCATTCCACTTCGCCCTTCTTGTCTTTAACCGGCGCTAATTCCGCCTTCCAGCCATCCACAGCCACAAGATACGTATCATCTTGCATTGCTTCTTCCCAATACTCCATGAGGTGCTGGTAAACATCGTATTTATCGATAAGCCTGGTTTTGCTGAATGATGCCAGTATATCTTCAGAAATATTGCTGATAACCGCCTTCGGCTTAGCTCCCACCTTCAGGCTTTTCAGCTGAGTAGCGGTGCGCTCTTTCCAAGCGGCAAAAGTTGCCTCAATTGTTTTTGAGTATTTCGTAAATTCAGGATGCGAGAATATGGACGCTTTAATTTCGTCCTGACCGACCTTAAGCTTGCAGTACCCTTTACGCTTGCTTTCGCCAAAAAGCGCCGCCTTAAGCGTAGGATAGACATCCCAATAGTTCTGTAAATCTTCAATATCCACCGTAGGGATGTCGCCTTTAAGATGCGCCTCAATGTCCTGAATATCTTCCGGCTCCTGGCTGTCTATATAGCGCGGGATGTTCAGGTTGAACTCGTTCTTCTCTATCTCCGCAATGCTGACCACGCGGGAATATTTAGGGATTTCCGACTGCTTGCTGAACACATCCACAATTTTATGAATATCCTGGGCGCGCAGACGGTTCTTGTTCCCGTCTTTTATGAAGCCCTTGCCAGCATCTATCATGAAAACGCCTTTGCGGTTGGTGGCGTTTTCCTTGTCGAGCACAATAATGCAGGCCGGTATTGGAGTTCCATAGAAAAGGTTGGCCGGCAGGCCGATAATGCCTTTAATATAGCCGCGGCGGATAAGGTTGGTGCGAATCTCGGCCTCTGTATTGCCGCGGAAGAGCACGCCGTGCGGGAGAATACACGCGCCCTTGCCGGTGGTTTTAAGCGAGCGGACAATATGAAGAAGAAAAGCGTAGTCGCCATTCTTATCTGGCGGGATTCCGAACCCATCAAATCGGCCGAATTCATCCGGAGTTTTTATCCCGTTGGTCCACGACTTAAAGGAGAACGGGGGATTTGCCACAACAAAGTCAAATGTTTTAAGCTGATTGCCGTCTTTGAACAGCGGCGTGGAAAGAGTGTTCTCCCTCTCTATTAATGCCGTGGCGTTGTCGTGCAGGATCATGTTCATGCGGGCAAGGGCGGCGGTGGCGTTGTCCATTTCCTGGCCATATAGCCGCACATTCTTATCGGTTTCATCGGCCACTTTCAAAAGCAAAGAGCCGGAGCCGCAGGCGGGGTCGTATACGGTAGGGGTTTTGTTTGTGGTCGTCCCGATACTAATAACCTTAGCGATTATACGGCTGACTTCCGCAGGAGTGTAGAATTGTCCTTTGCTCTTGCCGCTTTCGGTGGCAAAGTTCTTCATGAAATATTCGTAGGCGTCACCCAGAATATCATCGCCCTCGGCGCGGTTCTTGCTGAAATCCAGAGCGGGATTCTCGAAGATGCCGATAAGGTTTGAAAGCTTCTTAACCATGTCCGGACCGCTGCCCAGTTTTTCGGCATTATTGAAATCCGGCATTCCTGAAAGCTTATTGGCGACCTCAATGGGCCCGATTATCTTTGTATTTATGTCCTCGCCGATAGTGGTCTTACCCTTAAGCGCCACCATGTCCGCAAAACTTGAGCCCTTGGGAATAGTGATAGGCGCGTAAGGCACACCTGCGTATTTGTCGGAGATGTATTTTATGAACAGCAAGACCAGGACATAGTCCTTATATTGCGAGGCATCCATGCCGCCACGGAGTTCATTGCAGCTTTTCCAAAGGGAGGAGTAGAGTTCGCTTTTTTTGATTGCCATAGGGTGTGTGGTTAAAAAGTGTGCAGATTATCTTTTACGAGCTTCCCAGGTCTCCACCAGAAACATGGACATAGTTCCGGCTAGATTAACCGCTAATTTCGCGTGGCGAGGCAAGGGCTTAACTGAAACCTTTCCTTTCCCGTGGGCATCGCCTAGTTTGTTTCGTATCGCCCCAAGGCCGCAAACGATTGTGGTGCATCCGCCGAGTATTTGCTTAAAAACTTGTTCACTATGTTGGTCTGGAGCGATGTTTAAGGCTTTTGAAATGAGTGAGTACAGCTTTGTGATGTCTGGGCTGTCCCCATATGCAATCCCAATTTCATCCAAGAGGTGTTTGCAAACCGTCTCAAGCAAAGTGCGCGCAGCAGTTACGGCACCTTCTGGGTCGGTACCTGACCTCTCCAAAGCTTTAGCCCATGCAGCGTGAACAGCATCGGGATCAAATTTGGATAGGACTTCTGAAATGCCTTGAGAACTAGGCGTTGCTGCCCCCCTCTCTAAAAAATCCAAGAGCGGGAAAAAACCTGTGTAGATAAAATCTCTTCGTTCTGCGTAATGTCCGAATTTGGATTTTATGAACTGCCAAAACTGGGCGAGGTCCCGGTTTGTGCGTACAAAGGAAGGTATGAGTGCTTTCGTCGTAGAGTTGTTTAAAAAATATCTTCTTAACTCGTCAAAATCTTGGCAATCAGCGTTGGCCCCTGTCGCCTGACCTATTAACATATTCTGCAAATATGTTGCGCGTTCAAAGTCAGAGGTTAGGTGGTCAGTGGCCATTCTATGGTTTCCGCGCTATACGTTTAAGACTTCCGGCTTCTGGCTATAAACTTTCCCGTTCAACGTGCGTCCAGCTTTCTTCTTGTTTATCCCGCCCCACTGCTTGAAGAAAAAAGGGACGGATGCTTTAAGGCATTTGTTTTGGATATCTGTCACCCATTCGGGTTTCATAGGCCGGGCGCCAGGGCCTGATTCCCCCCCGACGATAACCCAATTTATCCCATTAAGGTTTAGATTGGGTAATGGACCGAGCAGCGGCTCCAAGGAAAGGAATTTTGTTTTTGCGCCAGTTTTCTTTAAGTGGGCTAGGCGGTTTAGATGCTTCTCGTTCTCAACAGTAACCCCCATGAGAATATTGTCGGCCCAGGTGAGCTCTTTGCTCATACACAGAAGGCGCTCGGAGCGTTTTGTGAGTACCTGGAACTTATGCCAGTAGGCCTTCTTCATAACCTCGAACATGTCCTGTATAAAGGCATCCGGTACATCCTTGTGGAAAAGGTCGCTCATGGAGTTAACGAATATGATTTGCGGCTTTTTCCAGGTGAGCGGCAGTTCCAAGGCGTCCCGGTGAGTGGTCAGCTTGAATCCGTTCTTATAATGCGCCGAACCCATAGCTTTCAGGCGCTTAGTCATGCGTTCGGCATAGCAATGCTGGCAGCCGTCGCTGATCTTTGTGCAGCCGGTTACAGGGTTCCAAGTGGACTCAGTCCACTCTATCGCGGAGTTTTGTGACATAAATTGCCTTAATCTATATATTTTATGATACTTCGCGGGGTAATAATATTAGGCTTTGAAACATAGGGCCTTACTTGCTTCCCATTTGTCACAGTAATCGCAAACTTGGTGAGATGTTTTTTGATGATATCTTCTGCATGCCTGGGAAGAAACCCCTCTTTAATAGCGAAGTGGATTACATCCACGTTTGTCATCATCTTGCGGCTTTTCATTTCTTCGAGGAGTGTTATCTCAAACTTAACAAGTTCCGGAGTTGTGGCTTCAAGCTCTTGATTTGTGAATAATCCTGGATCTGCCTGTTCCTTTACCATTACACGTTTTCCATCATAGGCGTCTTCCCAAATCACTTCGTTCATTACAAGCATTCCATGAATGCTTTTGCTCAGGAAGAAGAGTGTGTTCTTCTGTTGGCCGGCGTCGAGGATTATAGGCCGAACGAAATCAATGCCGAGGGAAGTTAAAAGTTTTGTCCTTATGGAATTAATGAAATCATCGAAATCCGCGTAGTCGGCAATGCCTCGGGTCGTAAATGATTCGAGAAAGCGTTTGGTCTTTTCTTCTGTTTCAACCCCCGCGAATCTGTAAGCGAAGAATGCGGGCAGGAATAGGAGGACTTCCGTGTAGGGCGAATCGATCAGGAGTTTAATGTCCTCCATTGTTACGTCGCTGTAATTGAACGGGTCGAGGAAAAAGAACTTGGGCCGGGGGCTGCGTATTAGAATCGTGTTGCCGGTTATTACGTCTCTGAAATGCTTGCTCGTAGGTGTTTCAATCCGCAGCTCTCGCGGCAAGGTCATGCGGGATAATTCAACCGCAAGGTTGGCAATGTGGTCAGGCTCGATATCATTAAAAAGTATGGAGACTTCAGGATTTGGGTGGATTTTCTTTAATGTATCTGACGAGAGCATCTTCTCGGCCTGTTCGAGTAAGACCAGTGGGCTGCCGTTCTCTGTGCCGTTTTTGCCGGGGCCGCAGAAGAGATCGGCAACAGCGCATTTGCCGAATTTCATTAAGACCTTGATTAGGTAGGTCCCGATGTAGCCCTGATAGAGTTTTATTTTGGCTGCTGTGATGTCGCTCTGGCTTGAATAAAAGTCATTTACCGGCATGATATCTCCCCTTAACCTAATAATATTATGGCTTTTCCTGTGTATAAAGTGTAGCAGACGAACCCGACAAGGGTGTGTCGCGTTGGAAATGGCTATTTTTGCTGTTTTCTGCGTTCCCGGGTGGGTAATTCTGCTGTACCTTAGATGGGCGGGGGCAGTTAAGGCGGGCCAGGGCCAGGGGCCGCGGCCATCTCGCGGCAAGCGGCTACTGGCCCAGGCCTCTCCTTATTTTCTTTGCAGGTTTCCCCTCACCCCACGGGGGCTACATGATAATAACAGAAAAGCCCGCCAGGGCGAGCGAACAGCGAGCCTGGGCGGGTTTTTAATAAACCAAGGTGCCCCCGTTTAAATTCTTTCCCCCGGTGGCCATAATTTAAAAATAAGAAAAAAATAAATGCGGGGATGTACGGGCCGCTGTTGCGGCCCGGGAGCGGCTGCGCCAAGGCCCACGTTTATTGGGCCGGCCAGCCGCGCATAGGAGGTTGTTATAAGATGCAGCCTACCGGCGGAGCAAGAGCGAAGGCGCGTAGTGCCGAGCCTTGCGAACCCGCTTCTCGCGGCAAGGAGCAGTGCGGGGCCGCGCTGCGTGGCCACGCCTGCGACGACATCTCGCGGATAAGATCGGCCTACCGCTTCCAAAGACGACAGGGGAGCCGCATAGTGGCCGGCAAGCGCGGCCACCCTGCGGCGAGCGAGCGGAGCGAAGGCGCGTAGTGCCGAGCCCGCGAGCGGCTTCTCGCGGCATCATCGAGCGATCTAGGCGCTAGATCTATAGAGATTTTTCAGGAAGCGATACAGAGCAAGGCGGAATCGTCCCCACAGGTCACCCGAAAGTAATGATGTGGAGTTTCTTATTCATGTTGATTTAATTTGGCTGGTGGACTTTGGGTAACGGCGCCGCGAGAAGCCCAGTCGGGGTCCTGTCAGCCATGGGGCCCATCGGGCCTGCGGCCGGCCCGGCGACTTCGCGCCGGTTCCTCCTCGGCCCGATTCGACCCATGGCTGCCACCCCTCCAGTTTAGCTAACGCACTCAATGGTTCTTTAGAATAATTCTTTTCTAACTCCATTTGAAATTTATAATATCTTGTCCCCGCCCTTTTCATGATACATCACAATGACCCGCCCGTAAACGAAACAGCTGTTGTTTGTATTCTCTCCAAAATTATCTTTTTTCGTTCCCATTCATTCGCAAGAGTAATGAATAGTCATTACACCCCTGCGTGGTTAGGCCATCTGCCTTGATGGCTGTCCACCGCTTCTGAAACTTTTAGAAGCAATTCTTGGGTGGAGTAAGTCGCTCGTACCGGGAAGTGGGCTATAGGAACGCCGGCAGCTTTAAGCGCGCTATTTACAAAGCCATCTCGCGCCTCTCTGTCTTGGCGAGCATGGCTGCTATCGTCCAGTTCTATAACACAGATGGGAACAAGTGTCGCCGGATCGCAAAGCAGAAAGTCCACATGCTTCATCCGCAACTTGTTCGCCCGGGATTGCCATCGCGAACGATCCGCGTCAACCGCATAAATTATGTCGTTAAGTCTCGGTTTAGCGAATATGCGGTATTTCGTCCCGACCGCCTCTGCCATTGCTTTATAAAACCTGACTTCAGCCTCGGACATGAACTTCGCCTTGCGATATTCCCCGACAGGTTCTTTAGCCCCGATGAACTTCATCAAGAACGTAAAAAGTAACAAAACGATTATGACTATTATTACAACTGTCATTTTGCCCTCCGGTAAAAACCGATCGCCGGCCAGACTTTGTGTCCGTGAACCGCACCGCTCTAGTACGCTGTAAAGTTAATTCTTAATAGTCTCGTAATGCCTGCTGAGTTTCTCCCGAGCCTTGTCCTTCGTAAAGCCCCAGGATATCTTCGTTTTACTACGATTCCGCTTAACAGTCCA
>Ga0118677_10006952_pt1 | contig 18918 bp, 10 predicted proteins | sample AliMusrvi5mmetaG_FD_86154 | JGI IMG/M metagenome (GOLD analysis project Ga0118677, IMG submission 86154) | reverse complement strand
TCTAAAAGCTATGCACAATTGAACAGTGATTCAATATTGCTGGAGAAATTATCTTATTTAAGCGCCGATTTTAATAGCTCTTCTGAAATAAAACGTGATACAATCAATATCAATTTTAAACCAATATTTTTCATTACTGAAAATACTGGAAACAAATGCAAAACAAATTATTTCACAATTCTTTTAGATAATTTCAATCGAAAATTTGGGCAAAATCTTTGTTTGAAAAACAGTTTAACTGAAAATTATGATTCTATTGTAATGCACTCTGCATCGCAGACAGAAGGTGCTACTAAAAAAGAATCATTATTAATTTTAGCAATTCAAAAATCAAACATGCAATTGTTCAACGAGGCGAATGATATGCTTAACAAAATAATTTCTGAAGACAGTCTGAATGCCATCGCTTATTTTGTTCGTGGTGTAAATACTTGCCGTTTAATCGAAACGATGAACAATACGGCAACCCCTTATTTTATTACAAATCCCAAACAAAATATTTTTAAAAATGAAAGACATGAAAAATGTCAATCAGCATTATCAGATTTTACAAAAACGCTGACATTAGCATCTGGCTTTGCTTTTGCCTATTATAATCGGGCATATGTTAAATGTCTTTTAGATGATTTCAATGGTGCGCTTTATGATTATGAGCAAGCATTTAAAAAAAATTCAGAATTTGCAGATGCTTATTATAATTACGGATATATTCTTTATCATTTGAATATGAAGCAAGCGGCTTGTCAGAACTTCAGCAAAGCCGGTGAATTGGGGCTTACAGAAGCATTTTCATTTATAAAAAAATATTGTGGTTCATTTAAATAATTTCTAAAATTCAATTTAGAAATTAAAAAATGTATTTTTATATTTTAATTTAATAATTCTAAAAATAATTTTATGCAATTAATGAAAGCCATTCGGGTAAGCGCGCCTGGCGCTGACTTTGAGCTAGTTCAGATTGAAATTCCTGAACCAAGAGAGAATGAAGTTTTAATAAAAGTTGAAGCGTGTGGAATTTGTCATGGCGATGCAATTGCTAAAGAAGGACATTTTCCGGGCATTAAATATCCAATCATTCCCGGTCATGAAGTTGTTGGTATTGTTGAAAAAAAAGGATCAATGATTTCCGGTTGGAAAGTTGGACAACGCGTTGGTGTTGGCTGGCATGGCGGACATTGCAATCAATGCAGTGCTTGTCGTAAAGGAAATTTTGGTGCATGTGAAAATTCGTTAACTACGGGCATACATCTTGATGGTGGCTATGCTGAATATATGATTGCTCGCCCTGAAGCAATTGTTAGTATTCCTGATGAGTTGAGTGCTGTGGATGCTGCGCCATTGCTGTGTGCCGGACGAACAACTTTTGGTGCATTGCAGCAAAGCGGTGCTAAAGGCGGCGACCTTGTTGCCATTCATGGGTTGGGAGGATTGGGACATCTTGCCGTTCAATATGCAGTAAAATTAGGGTTTAAAACAGTTGTATTATCTCGTGGCAAAGACAAGGAAGAGCTTGCTTACAAATTGGGTGCACATGTTTATATTGATACTGAAACCGGTGAAGCGGCTAAACAATTAATGAAAATGGGTGGTGCACGGGTTATTCTTTGCACAGCTCCAAATGGGAAAGCTATTTCTGATTTAATTCCTGGACTTGGTCGCAACGGACAAGCAATTATTGTTACCGGCGCAAGAGATATGATGCAGATTCCGCCAATGCTTCTTTTGGGCGGAGAACGCTCTGTTAAAGGATTTGTGAGTGGAAATATTGAAGATACAATTCGTTTTAGTGTACTCACAAAAGTTATTCCAATGATTGAAGTATTTCCTTTGGAACAAGCAAAATTGGCGTATGAAAAAATGATGTCTGCAAAAGTACATTTCAGATCTGTGTTGAAAATGTGAAATTAGTTATATATAAAAAATAATATATATTCAGGAGGTAATTATGAATGAACTGTTAAAACTCATTAAAGAAAGGCAGTCTGTCAGAATGCCTTATGACACTGAACGTCCAATAGCTAAACAGGATGTATTAAAAATTCTTGAAGCAGCAAGTTGGGCGCCAACAGCGCATAATATGCAGAATTTTGAAATAATTGTTGTTGATGATGAAAAACTTCTTCATTCGATTGCAAATATTAAACGCCCGATTTCAGAGGGTTTTATTCGTGAAAATTATCAGCAATTATCTTTTTCAGAAGAAGAATTAATCAAAAAGAAAACAGGCATTATGGGAACAATGTTTCCGCCAGCTTGGAGAAATCCTGATTTTAATTTGAAAAACTTTAATGAAAAAGAAATTGCATCCATGCAAAGACCTTTTCCTGCTTGTCCTCTCATGTTGATTGTGATTTATGATCCAAGTAAAAAAGCGCCTGCATCAGAAGGAGATTTTTTAGGTGCAATAAGTTTAGGATGTGTCATGGAGAACATGTGGCTTATGGCGAATTCACTGGGCATTAGCTTGCATATTATAAGTTCACTTAGTTCTGAAATTATTGAAAAAGAAGTTAAAAAAACACTTCAAATTCCAAAAAATTTAAAGATTGCTTTTTCTTGTCGTTTAGGTTATCCGATTTCAACGCCGGGAAAATATTTAAGAGTTCGTCGTGATGTAAATGAATTCACACATCATAATAAATTTGGCAGCAAAGGGTTGGAATAATTGAATACATTAGAGTAATTTATATATTAAAATTGTCAATTTTATTTCATTTTTTTTAAAGCCGTTTTTATTTTATGAGAAAAAGTTTTTTCTTTTTTTTAATATTATTTTTATCTGCACATATCTTTGCCCAAGTTACTCTAAGCGGCAGAGTGATTGATAAGTATTCCGGTGATTCTTTAACAGGAGCTACAGTTTATATTCCCGATTTAAAAACAGGAGCCGTTACCGATAACGGAGGATTTTATAAAATTGAAAATCTTCCGAAAATTAAGGTTCTTGTTCAAGTTAGTTTTATTGGATACAAAACAATTATTGAAACAATAAATCTTTCGACAACTATTACTAAAAATTTTGTTTTAGAAATGGCTGTTAAAGAAATGAATGCTGTAGTGATTACAGGGTCTTCAAAAGCATCGGAAATAAAAGACAATCCTGTACCCATTATCACTATTGACAAAAAACAAATGGATCAGAATATCAATACCAATGCCATTGATGCGCTTACAAAATTACCCGGAGTGAATGCTGTTACAACCGGTCCGAATATTTCAAAACCATTTATTCGCGGATTAGGATATAACAGAATTCTTACACTTTATGATGGCGTCAGGCAGGAAGGACAACAGTGGGGCGATGAACATGGAATTGAGGTTGATGAATATTCAATTGATCGAGTAGAAGTTTTAAAAGGTCCGGCAAGCTTGATTTACGGTTCAGATGCATTAGCCGGCGTTGTAAATTTAATGCTTGAAACTCCTGTTCCAAATGGAACGATTAAAGGAAATCTATTAACGAATTACCAAACAAATAATGGTCTTTGTGGCGTTTCTGGCTCGTTGGCAGGCAATAAAAACGGATTTATCTGGAGCGGAAGAATATCTCATAAACAAGCAACAAATTATACTAACAAATATGATGGTCGTGTGTTCGGCACGGCATTTAATGAATCGGATGCAAGCGCTAATATTGGATTAAATAAAAGATGGGGATATTCACATCTTAATTTTACTCTTTATGATAATTTACAGAAAATCCCTGATGGAAGCCGTGATTCAATTACACGCAAATTCACTAAACAAATCACTGAAGCCGATACTTTCAGACCGATTGTTTCTGATAAAGAATTACGTTCTTATAAAATAGAACCTTTGCATCAGCATATTCAACACTACAGGATTTATTCTTCAAATATATTTATTGTTGGTGATGGAAAATTAGGATTGACACTGGGCTATCAGCAAAGTATACGACGTGAATTCAGCCATACGCAGGCTACAGACATTGCCGGATTGTATCTCAACTTGAAAACATTTCAATATGATTTAAAATATTATTTACCCGAAATAAAAGGCTGGGAAACGACGATTGGCGTGAATGGAACTTATCAAACCAATACGAATGAAGGAACAGAATTTATAATTCCTGATTATCATCAATTCGATATTGGAACTTTTTTTACTATAAAAAAATCTTTTAAAAAGCTTGATGTGAGCGGCGGTGTTCGTTATGATAATCGTTTTTTTAATAATTCGGAAATGTACATCCGGAAAAATTCTACGACGGGTTTTGATGAGCAGGTTCAAACACCTGATACGGCAGGCGCTTCGCATGTATTCAAAAATTACAAACATACTTTTTCAGGAATTACTGGAAGTATTGGAGCTACATATAGTTTATCAAATAAAATAGTTTTAAAAATAAATGTGGCGCGCGGATTCAGAGCGCCGAATATCTCTGAAATATCAGCCAATGGCGTGCATCCGGGAACAAACATGTATCAAATAGGAAATTCAAATTTTAATCCTGAATTTAATTTGCAGGAAGATGCAGGATTTTTTTACTCTACAAACCATGTCGCCGTAAGCGTGGAGGTTTTTAATAATAATATTTCAAATTATATTTATAATGAAAAAGTATTGAATCATCTTCATCAAGATTCGGTCATCATAAAAGGAAATGAAACTTTTAAATATCAACAATCACAAGCGCAATTGTATGGAGGTGAAGCGAGCATTGACATTCATCCGCATCCATTGGATTGGCTGCATTTTGAAAATTCTGTTTCAGTTGTTTATGCCATCAATAAAGGCACTTCGAATGACAGTGCAAAATATCTTCCATTCATTCCGCCTGTGCATACGCTTTCTGAATTGCGCGCTGATATAAAAAAGAAATACAAACATTTTTCTTCTTTGTATTTTAAAATAGAAATGGAACATTATGCAAAGCAAAACAGAGCATTTCTGGCATACAATACTGAAACCGTAACGCCCGGATATACCTTATTTAATGCAGGTTTTGGGACAGATATAATTAATCAATCAGGAAAAGTATTATTTACCATTCACATTTCTTGTAATAATCTAACAGAAGTTGCCTATCAATCAAATATGAGTCGTTTAAAATATTTTGAACAATATCCTGTGAATTGGACCGGTAGAAGCGGGATTTACAACATGGGGCGAAATATCAGTTTTAAACTTGTGATTCCTTTGGATTTCAAAAATTTAAAAAAATAAAATCATATTGTAAAAATCTATTTGCAAAATTGATATTTTGAGATAGCCTTTAAATATTTTATCTTTGCCAAAAATTAAGATTCAATGGCTTTACACTGCGGCATTATAGGACTGACTAATTCTGGTAAAACAACATTATTTAATTGTATATCAAACACACGGGCGCAAGCCAGCCGATATGCGTTCAGCGCAAGCAAATCGAATGTAGGCATTGTGAATGTGCCTGACCCACGATTTAATGAAATTGACAAATTTATTAAGTCTGCGAAAATTATTCCTACATCCATTGAAATTGTTGATATTCCCGGACTTGCCAAAGGAGCCAGCAAAGGCGAAGGAATTGGCAATACATTTCTTGCTGATATTCGAAATACAGATGCACTCATTCACGTACTCAGATGCTTTGATGATGAAACATTGCCGCATATTGAAGGTTCTATAGATCCCGTGCGTGATAAGGAATTGGTAGAATTTGAACTACAACTGAAAGACCTTGAATCAGTAAATAAAAAACTTCAACGTTTCGAAAAGCTAATAAAATCAGGCGATAAAGATGCAAAAAAAGGAATTGAAGTTTTAACAATTTTCAAAAAACATCTTGAAGATATGCAACCGGTAAGAACAGCGCCGGTTCACGGAGATGATAGAAAATTTATTAATGATTTAGCCCTTTTGACTGACAAATCTGTAATTTATGTTTGCAATGTGGATGATAAATCAGCAGTTACAGGCAATCATTATGTTGAGAAATTAAAAGAAGCTGTGAAAGATGAAAATACAGAAACGCTGGTAATTGCTGCTCGTCTCGAAGCTGAAATAGCTGAGTTTGATAATGAAGACGACCGCAAAGCTTTTCTGAATGATGCAGGATTGGATGAACCTGGCGTAAATAAGTTAGTTCGTTCAGCATACAAATTATTACAACTTACAACATTTTTTACAGCCGGACCAAAAGAAATAAGAGCATGGACTATTCATACCGGAATGACAGCGCCGCAAGCTGCCGGTGTTATTCATAGCGATTTAGAACGTGGATTCATTCGCGCAGAAGTGATGCACTACAATGACTTTATAGAGTTGGGTTCAGAACATGCTTGTAAAGAAAAAGGCAAATTTCATATTGAAGGAAAAAATTATGTTGTGCAAGACGGTGATATTATAAATATCCGTTTTAATGTTTAAATAAATTATTTTTATGATTGTATTGAGTTTAACTGAAGCTATTGCCAATTGGGCTGTTTCATTCATGGAGATGACAGGCTATTTTAGTGTAACAATATTAATGGCTCTTGAAAGTATGATTGCGCCTGTGCCTAGCGAAGCAGTAATGCCTTTTGCAGGATTTCTTGTTGAACAAGGAAAATTTACTTGGACTGGCGTGATATTTTTCAGTACCTTAGGCAGTATTATTGGTTCGCTTATATCCTATTATGTCGGCTCTTTGGGCGGAAGAGCATTGGTTTTGAGGTTTGGGAAATATCTTTTGCTCGACAAACATCATCTTGATTTAACAGAAAATTATTTTAATAAAAAAGGCGATATTACCATATTTATCAGTCGTTTCATTCCTGTTGTTCGTCATCTTATTTCTATTCCTGCGGGTATTGCGAAGATGAATATATGGAAATTTTCATTATATACAATTATTGGCGCTGGTTTATGGAATGCTTTTCTAACGTGGGTTGGATATATTTTAAAAGATCATTGGGATGCTCTTTTGAAAAGCCAATGGAAACATTTGATGGATGTATTTTTTGTAGGTATTATTGTTTTGATATTTGGTTATTTTGTATATAAATTAATACAGGATAAGAAAAAAAGATCTGCAAACAACTAATTTTATTTAGATAAAATTATATCGGCCTCGTAGTTCAATGGATAGAACATCAGACTTCGGATCTGATTGTTGGGGGTTCGAGTCCCTCCGAGGTCACAATGAATTAATATTGAGTTAATAATTCATCGCCTATTATTTTACGGATATTATTGAGGAAAAATACTAAAATTACAACGTAATTTTAGTAAAATAGGCAATGCGATAAATTTTATTAGACAGCTTAATTTATCTTAATTTTTAAGATATAATGCAAATTATCACTTTTTACATTTCGAATAAAATACCTTTTTCTATCAATAAATTATATCTAGCTTTATCAAATTTATATAAGGTTGGGTTTTTGTGATTGACACCGTTTTTCTTTTCATCAAGTTTTATCAAAATATTCATATGTAATATTTTTCTTCTGAAATTTGGTTTATCAAATTTAACATTCCAAATAGCTTCATATAATTTTTGTAGTTGTGATAATGTGAATTTTGCTGGTAATAATTCAAATCCAATAGGTTCATATTTTATCTTTTTTTTCAAACTCTTAAGAGTTTCTTCCACTAGTCGATTATGATCATAAATTAAATCTGGAATTTTAGTTACATTAAACCATTTAGTTTCACCAGAATCTGGTCCTAAATGAATTTTGAATTTTTTTGTTTGTACAAGCGCTTTATAAACAATAGTTACTGCTCTTCCATAAGGACTATCAATACATCTGTCAACTTCTCCAAAAGCTTGCAATTGTTCCATGTAAAAATTTTCAACCCCTGTAAAATCTTTTAATATTCTTTTAGATGCGTCATCTATTCCTTCGTTATAGCGTACAAATCCTCCTGGCAAAGCCCATTGATCTTTAAATGGAGATGAAAGACGTTTGTATAATAAAACTTCTAGTTCGCCTTTTTCAAGCCCTAAAATTACACAATCGACGGATAATGCTTTTATAAAATTTTCGGAATTTAAATCTATCATATTATTGGAAATATATAAAGTGTTTTCAATTTTATTTTATTAATAAAAACATGATAGTCAATTTGACTATATCATTTTTAATTTTTTTTTTTAATGATATTCTAAACTTTTTTTAATTGGAGACTGTTTAAAACAAAATGATAAATTGTCTTTGAAAAAGACATTAAAAGTATTAAAATGTTTTCAAAGATATAGATTATTTAATAATTATTTTTTGTAGATATTTTTTATTATTATTAAATAATTTCAAGATATATATCCCTTTACTGAGTTGTTCAACAGGTATATCGTAGGTGAATGTGTTTTCATTCAATTGTTTTAAATCGCTAAATACCAATCGTCCGGTAATATCTAATAGTTGAATATACATTTTTTCGATTGTCGAACTATTGATGGTAATATAAATTTTCCCATTATAATAATAAGCTTTATACGAATCAGAAATAGACGAATTGCAATTAGCATTTGATATATTGAAGATTTCTTTCTGCCCATTATAATCAACTTGAGTGAGGCGGTAATATTGATTTCCGGGCAACGGTTCATTGTCGTTAAATGAATAATTGAGCATTTTATTGCTGTTGCCTGCGCCTTTTATGTGAGCTAATGGAATAAAATTTTTGGCATCAATGCTTTTTTCAAGTATAAAATAATCGTTATTTGTTTCTGTTGCGGTTGCCCAGTTTATTTTAACAGAACCATCCATACAAAAAGCATTAAAAGAAATGAGTTTAACAGGAAGCAATGCAAAATTATACTCATCAGCGCCTATGTCATATGCAGCACCAAGGGGGCGAGATTCATTATCAATATCGTCTGTAACACTAATTGTTACACCTGCATTAAATGCAGGTGAGAGGTTGGAGGCTAAATGCAAATCACCGCTAGTAGGTGTTTTGTATAAAGGATCAGGTTCCAAACTATTAACATCACCACCAGTAGCATCCTGCCAATCGGAAAGTATTTTGGGAAAACTAGGATAATACGCACAATATGTGTATACTTGATCGAGATGATAATAAATATTATAATCAATTGATGAAGGTGGGTCAACGAAAACATATGTTACATAAATACAATAATTTTTATTTGATGATGTACCAGTCCCATAGGTGTGAAAAATATTGTTTGTAATGTCCATATTATCAAGCATTCCTTTGAAACAATATTTTTTACAATAAAAAGAATTATTATATAAATTAGTATAATTATTACCTGCTTGAGAAATACCATTCTGGAAATTGGCTATAAAATTATTTACTATTAAATTATTATTATTAGGACCTGATTGAAAATATATTCCATTCAATGGCTCTAAATTAGAACCATTTACCCCATTGATTTTATTTTTAGAAATAGTGTTGTAACTGTGTGTAGCTCCCTGAAAATAAATACCAGATCCGCCAGTATTAGTTTGTGAAATTGTATTACCGGAAATCGTATTGTTGTTGCTTGAAGTGTTAAAATGTATTGCACCGCCTGAACTAATGTTAGATGAAATAGCACAATTTAAAATTTGAATATATTGAGGACTAGTCCAGTTAAAAGCACTATAGGCGGTTGCTGCTGTAATTGAAAAATTTTGAAACGTAATATAATTATTAGAAGATGTATTTGAATAAAATCCTATGCCTGAGCTTGAAGTTATAAATGTTTTTGTTGCGCCCGCACCATTTATTACAAGTTGACTTGCTGAAGATCCTTTATCGTCGCCAGTGAAATTGGATGTTGCCCAGTTGTAAGTGCCAATATCAATGTTAACAACATCTCCTCCGTAAAGCGTTTTTTGAGAAAGCAAATAATTCAATGTTGCATAGGGTTGGCTTGCAGTACCAGTTCCTGAAATATCTGATCCAACTGCCGAGCACCATGCACCTACCTCGCCAATTGTATTATCATTAATATAATATGTTGCAGATGTACGTATTGAAACTGAAACGGTGCCTGAATTCTTGCATCCATAAGCATCGGTAACGCTGACAGTATAAGTACCTACATAACCAGGTGCCATACTCGGTCTTGTAGGATTTTGTAATGTGTTTGTAAAACTACTTGGGCCTGTCCAAGCGTAACTGGAATAAGCTGGTGAACAATACAAGTTCAATGTCTGACCTGCTTGCAATGGACTGTTGCTGGTAACTGTGGGAGCAGCGGCTGTTGTAGTGATTGTTATTACAACATTTGAAGTAGCAGTTAGAGGAGGAGTAGCTGCGTCAGTTACTGTAACAGTATAATTAGTTGTAGTAGTTATAGAAGCTGTTGGATTTGCTAATGTAGAAGAGAAACTTCCAGAACTTGAAGCCCACGCATATGTATAAGGAGCAGTTCCACCACTTGCTGTTGGTGCTCCTCCCAAAGTGAAAGGAGCGTTTTTACACACCGATTGCGGAAGACCTGCATTGGCAGAAGGAGTACAAGAATTAGCAAAATTTACATCAGGAGAAGTAGGAAGAACTTGATACCATCGTGCCATACCACCACCAGAAATGTTCACAGTTATATTATCACTCTTATAATTAATAGGAGTAAAAGTAGAGTAAATAATCCAACTTAAAGTTGTAGTCCCGAAACCAGACAATTTATCACTAATATTAAAATTACCATCACTAGTGGTGATCCAAACATTGCTATTTTGGAATCCGGTTACTACAAAAGGAAAATCCAATTGATACAACCAATGTGTTGGGTCAATTTGGCTGCAAGTTAGTTTAAGAATATAGCCTGAACCATCAGTCGATGTAATTGTTTTAGCACAATAATTAGTTGCCTGAACTTGAAAAATGCCAGAGATAATTAAAAATAAAATTAATATTAATCTGGTGACAGACATTTTTTTGAATTTTATTAACGAATTATTTTTCAATTTCATTTTTAATATTCATTGCGTTTGATGAACGAAATAAAAAACAAAAGTACAAAAATTTTAAATTATAGTCAAATATACAATAAGTATTTTTAATAAAAAAAAATTTTCAACAAAAAAATAATATTAAGAAATGTTTTTGTCTGCATTTTTTAACTCTAAAATCTTATTCGAAAATTAGTGTTTATTCAACAAATATAAAAGATATAGCTTGTTTGAATTTAATTTTATAAAAATTTTTCTCATTTTATTTTGGTAATTGTCATTTTAACAATATCTTTGTAAAAAAAAGTTTATTGTGTTGTTTTTTCTTGTTTTTTAATAAATGATTTTTTTGAGACAGAACCCAATTTAAAATAAATTATGAAAACTAAAATCTGCATTTTTTTCATTTTTCTTTTTATTAATATATCTGGATTTTCTCAAGGGTGGATAAAAGTTTGGTCGGATGAATTTAACACAGATGGCTTGCCTGATAGCAAGAAGTGGAATTATGAGACGACCGGATGCAAATCGAATCCTAATCAAGAATTACAAAATTATACTGCAAAAGATACCAACACTGCACGTGTTAGAAATGGGAATCTTATTATTGAAGCTCGCAAAGGGACAAGCGGATCGTGTAACTATTCATCAGCTCGATTAACAACAAAATCTAAAGGTGATTGGTTGTATGGACGTATGGAAATACGCGCTAAAATACCAACGGGAATAGGCATGTGGCCTGCCATCTGGATGTTGCCTTCGGACAATGCTTATGGTGGATGGCCTTACAGTGGTGAAATAGATATTATGGAAAATGTTGGTTATAAACCCACTCGTATTTATCATACAATACATGCAACTTGTTCGGATGTAGCTCCTAATCCGTGTTCGGGGTATAATGGTTCAAATGAATTAGTAACCACACCTTATAATGTTTTTCATGTATATGCTCTTGAATGGGATTCAGTTCATATGGATTTTTTTGTTGATAGCGTCAAAAAGTTTACTTATAATAATCCAAATAGTAATTCTTCATATTGGCCATTTGATAAACAATTTTTTATAATACTCAACGTTGCAGTTGGAGGAACATGGGGTGGGCAAGGAAATCAGATTGTTGATAATTCTATTTTCCCTCAAAGGATGTATATTGATTATGTGCGTGTTTATCAATGGCAGAAAAATCCTGGGCCATATACTGTAACTGCAACAGCAGATACAACTGAAGGTTCTGTTATTCTTGATCCTCAAAAAACACTTTATCCTAAAGATACTCTGCTCAAAATTACAGCTATTCCTAAAAAAGGGTATCGTTTCGTGAACTGGGCTGTAACTGAAACAGGAATCATAAATACTACAACAAATCCTTTAAATATTACTGTTGATAAAGATTATCATATAAAAGCAAATTTTCTTCCGGTTTGTGAACAAGTGTTAAATGGGGATTTTTCATCAGACAAAAACTATTGGAGTTTAATTACAAATGATGGAAGTGTTGCCACTGCTGATGTTTTAAATGGTGAATTAAAAATTCAAATATCAAATAAAGGTGTATATCCTTATAGTGTCCAAATACTTCAACCAAATGTGAAAATAGTAAAAGGTGATAATTACAAATTATCATTTGATGCATATACCGCGACAAGCCGAAATATTGAAGTTTTTGCTGGACTAAATGTTTCTCCATGGAATAATTATTTGATTCCACAATCAGTTGCCCTTACTTCTCAAAAACAAACGTTTTCTTATAATTTTTTAATGACTTGGGCAACTGACTCATTAGCACGTGTTGGTTTTAGTTTAGCCCAGTCTTTATCTGATGTATATATTGATAATGTTAGCTTGTGCGACATAGGTAATAGGAGTGATATTACAACGTTTAAAAACAAAGAATCTTTATTTAAAGTTTTTAGTAATGAAACCGATAAAATATTAACCATTAATTATTCTCTGCCTTCAAATGAAGAAATAGACATTACTTTATATGATATAACCGGTAAAATTATCCAGACAATAGAACATGGTAGCAGAACAGCCGGAGATCATTATTTAACATATAATTTTGGCGCTATAAAAAATGTTTCGGGGATTTATATTATTAAACTTTCAACGAATCAAGGGAATCAATTTCAAAAATTATTTTTATATTAGAGCTATATTAATTGATTATTTTTAAAATGTAATAAAAGTAATTTTGAGTAGAATTAAATATAAGGACTATTTATGAAAAATATATTGTTGTTTCTTATATCTTTTTATTGTTATCAGTTAAAGGCAGCCATGTATATCAATGATAATTCTACTTCAAAAGATATTTGGCGTATTACAATTGGAAATACTGCAAACATTGGCGAAAATCCAAACATTCTCAAGTTGACATTGCAATCAGTTTATATTTTTAATGGAACTTTTTTCTATGTATTTCAAGGGTTGAAAAGCGAAAAAGTATGAATAAAAAAATAGTTGCTCTGATTATTTTGTTGATAGGAATTAGCATGCAAATAATTTCACAAACTGTTATTCCTGTTGGTGGCGGTAGTTATGCTAGTAAACCACTTGATAATTCTGCAATAGACTCAATATGGAAAACGGAAAAAATATGGGTGTCTGATACCAATACTCGCCCTATTCCCACTAACGACTGGTGGACAGATTTAGTTTTCCGACAATATGGCGGAAATCTTTGGGCACATCCAATCGTAGTGAAACCTGAAAATTTGGGTTATATGTTTTATGGACCCAAAAGATGGTCCGTACAAGACATGGTTCTTGAATATCCATTAAATATTAAAGGAATTGGATTCAACCCAATCAAAGCCATTGCTAAGGATTGGAGCGACTGGACTGTTGTGATGAGCATGGTAGAGAATTCAAACAAATATATGGATGTTACATTCGGTCATGGTTTGCCCTTTACTTGGACTGAAACCAAAGGTATTGTTCCGCAGATCACAATTGGCAATGGATACACACTGTTCGATGATAATGGCAATACTATCACATTACCTTTAAATAAAGATCATTTCGGCATAAGCTACCAAGGTTATTGTTATGGTGTTTTTCTTCCTTCAAATACTTCAATTACAGATGCCGGTAATAATACAATAACACTAAATCTGGGTACTGGCAGCAGTTTTTTTGTTTTAGCTTCATTACCAACAAAAGGTGATTTATCTTATTTTTATCAATATGCTTATTCTATCCCTAGGAAAACAACTGTAACTTACAATTATCATCCCACCCAAGGGAAAATAGATGTCAATTGGAATCTTACTACACAGAATCTTAAAGGTGGATCAGAAAACAAGGTTATACAGGGTTTTATACCTCATCATTATAAAAAAGCTACTTCCACTGATGTTATCTATAATGGCAAACAATATGCTTGTGCACGTGGGCTGCTTAAATGCGCAACAGGTACTAGTTTTACTTTTACTTATAAATTTAACGGTATACTTCCCAATATTCCAGCACCTAAATATAAAGCATTACCTAACCCTTATGACTCAACCAGAATGAAACTGTTGATTGACAACTATTCTACAAATACTGGTTATAATGCTGATACGTATTGGGGAGGAAAAGATGCTCTATACTATGCACAGTATATGCAGATGGCAAAAGAGACCAATAACCAAAATGCTTTTAATACATTACTTAATAAAACTAAAGTTTGTTTGACAGACTGGTTTACTTATACACCTGGAGAAACTGCACATTATTTTGCACGTTACAATAATTGGAAAGGTTTGGTTGGATTTAAAACAAGCTATGGCTCTGAGATTTTTACTGATAACCATTTTCATTATGGTTACTTTATTTATGCTTCAGCATTACTCGGTTTATATGATCATAATTTTTTATTAAACTATGGTCCAATGGCACGACTTGTTGCAAAACAATATGCTAATTGGGATAGGAACGATTTAGACTTTCCTTTGTTTCGAACGTTTGATCAATGGGAAGGACATTCGTGGGCAAGTGGAATCAGTGGAGATAATGGGAATAATCAGGAATCATCTTCTGAAGCAATGCAATCTTGGGGCGGGCTGTTTCTGATGGGCTCACTACTCAATGATACAGCAATGCGTGATGCTGGAGTTTTTGGCTATGTGTCAGAATCAAATGCTGTTGCTGAATATTGGTTCGACCGTGATAAAACCAACTTTCCATCTTCATATACACATACAATGGCTGGAATGGTTTGGAGCGGCGCTGTTAACTTTGGCACATGGTTTTCTGGTGAGCCTAGCTGGATACATGGAATCCAGTGGATTCCAATAAGTCCGATATTAAATTATCTTGTTCAGGATACTGCATATGCAAGGGCCGACTTTATAAAAATGATGAATGAAGCTAAGAATGCTGAAATATCTACATATAATAAAGACTTGGGAAATATTGTATTAAGTTATGTGCAGATGTTTGATCCTGACTTTTCTGCTAAGAAGTTTGATGAATATTGGACACAAAATTTGGGCATCGTAAAAGATAATTATACTGCCGGAATCTCTTATTATAATATTCACTCTAACCGTAATTTAGGCGTAATTCAATGGGATTATTACACCACCTTGCCTTCAAGCACAGTTTACTACGATCCTTTAACAAAAGTTTATACTTATATTGCTTATAATCCTGAAGACATTGAAAGAACCTGTGACATTTATAAATATGATGGTACAAAAATTGGTTCATTTATTGTTCCTCCACATAAGCAAGTGGCGACACATCTTAACGACAGCAAATTAACTTCAATTGAAATCAAAGCACCTGCTCAGATAGTTGATGTAAATAAAACATTGCAGTTTAAAGCGATTGGTTACGATCAGTATGGAGTAATTATTCCAATTACAGAAACTGAAACATGGACTGCTAATACTGGAGGTACTATTGATGGAAATGGTTTATTTACAGCTACGACACAAGCTTATCCTGTTAAAATTACTTTGTTGGTGAATGGGATAACAGCTTATGATACGATACGGGTTGGAAGTAAACCTTCCCTGAATAAACTTAATATTAGTCCCAGCATGACATCATTAACATATGGTCAATCATTTCAATTCACTGCAAAAGCTGAAGACCAATATGGAAACATCTTACCAATTGATAAATTGATTTGGTCAGCTTCAGGTGGTACAATTAATACGAATGGTTTATTCACTGCTGGCAATACTTCAGGAAGTTATTCTGCCAACATTACGTTAGGAGATAATAAAACATCTGCACTGATTATTGTTCATCCTGCATTGCCAAATATAGCTTTAAACAAACCAGCTACCGCTTCTACTCAAAACCAGAACACCGCTGTTATGGCTGTTGACGGAAACTTATCAACACGTTGGGAAAGCGCTTTTACTGACCCTAACTGGCTTTCCGTTGATTTGCAAAACAAATATATCCTCAATCAAGTGATTATTCGTTGGGAGCCTGCATATAGTTCGGTTTATACGATTGATATTTCAGATGATGGAACAAAATGGACGACCATTTTTACACAATCAGCAGGTAAAGGTGGTGTTGAAACAATTAATTTGAGTGGAACAGGTAGATATATCAGGCTAAATGGAACAAAGAGAGGAACTGCCTACGGTCATTCTATATGGGAGTTTGAGGTTTATGGTTCACTGGCATCAACCACCGCAACAAAAATTTTAATATCTCCTTCATCAGCCACTGTGTCTAAAGATTCAAAAACGACTTTCACTGCTTATGGTGTTGACAATAACTGGAATCCTGCATCTTTGAATGGTAGTTGGGCTGTTGATGGAGGTGGAAGCATTGATAGTATGGGCATTTTTTCTGCAACCAATGTTGGAGGACCATATTCTATAACATATAATAATAATGGACTTAATGGAACTGCTCAAATAAATGTTATTGTTGATGCTTCTGTTTCAATAAAGGAACCTGAAATAAATCATTCAACAGGTAATAATGAATTAATTTATTATCCTAATCCGACAAAGGATTTTCTATATATAAAAACTTTCGAGCAAACATTCAATATTAAAATATTTGATTTATCAGGTCAATTGATGATTGAAAAAAAATTCAATGGATATTCATCTGAAAAAGAATTAATAAATTTGAGTAATTTAGCTGAAGGAATCTATATTATTCAGATTTTAGGAGAAAAACAAAATACATTTGATAAAATTATTAAATTAAAATAAAATGGCTGTAAATTATTTAATTAGTTATTTAAAAATTCGAGATTTTATTATGAAACCAATATCTGCCTCTATCTTTTTAAAAGGTGTTTTTTGTGTATTGATTACACTCCAATCATTAACAATCAAGGCGCAAGTGCAATTGACATGGGATCAGAACAGTATAGTCCGGAATCAATCTAATACTTCAGGCAAGATAGATCCTAATGGATGCGTTCAGCTCACCAGTTCTGCCACTGACATGAATAAAACATCAACATTCTGGAGTAAGACACAAGTAGATCTTTCAAAATCCTTTTCAATAAATTTTGATATGTTCTTTGGCTGTCTTGATTCTCTTGGAGCCGACGGGATGGTATTTGTTTTACAAACTGCTAGTTCAAAACCAATTGGTGGTGGTGGCGGGAATCTGGGTTATTGGAGTATTACACCTTCGGTCGGTGTTGAATTTGACACCTATTGGGGTGGTCCCGGATACCCTGACTATTATATGAAATTTGACCATTCGGATATCATGCTGAATGGCGGTCTTGACTCGACAGGAGATCCTTATAATGGAAGACAAACAGAAATGGTACCGATCGGGACTGACCCATTGCACGGAGCAGATGGTAATGTGGAAGACTGTATTCAATATCCATATAACATTACATGGAATGCTACTACCATGACACTTACTCTTACGCAAAGGGCAATGACGATGAACTCAATTTATCAGGCCCCAATTAAAATAGTATCTTATACCGGGGATTTGATAAGTAATACATTTGGAACCAACATGGTGTACTGGGGATTTACCGGGGCAACTGGTGGTCTTGCTAATGAGCAGTGGGTCTGTCCTGAAAAAAACCTTGCTAACTGGGTCTGTAAAGATAGCTCTTGTTGTGCTAGATACGATAAAGAAGTCATACCCAATACGGATAGCGTGATGTGTACTAATAATCTGACATTAGGCGTTAGTGGTAATTATGTAAAATATAACTGGTCAACCGGAGATACTACATCTACCACAACCGTAAGAAAACCGGGTAAATATACCTTAAATGTCATCAGGAATAAAAATGGATATTTGTGTCCGGGTTCAACTACAATTAATGTAACAACAAAAGGACCAACAGCTAGTTTATCAGGAGATGCTGCTATTTGTAACAATGGAACCGGTACTTCTCCAATTTCTGTTGCATTAACCGGCACGTCTCCTTGGACAATCCAATACTCTAAAGATGGGGTGACGCAGCCTGCTGTATTCGGAATCACTACTTCTTCATATACTTTTAATGGCGGGTTGGGTGTTTACACTCTAGTATCTGTTAGTGATGCTTCTGTTTGTAATGGTGTTGTCAGTGGAACAGCAACCATAACCGCTTTCCCTGATTTACCTCAAGGCAAGGATGGAAAATTTTGTCCAACATCTCCTGCAATATTAAGCGTAACGAACAATGGTGGAACTTATAACTGGTATGATGCACCAACCGGTGGAAATTTATTATACACCGGTGCAACTTACACCACACCTCCTTTGACTACTGAGCAAACGTATTATGTGGAAAACTTGGATAACACCTTACTTAAGAAAAAAAGTGTAGGATATTTGAGTACTTCTGATCCTGCGTCAACTCAAAATCCAGGTCCGGGAGAAGGGTACAATACAATTAGTTTTACTGCGAATAAAGATTTTAAAATTACATCTATTGATGTTGTAGTAAAGGATTTAGGTGGCTGTGCAGGTTCTTCTATAAAATTGACATTGACAGATAATCTAACAGTTCCCCAATTTACAACTGTAACATATCCCAACAGTTGTTCGGGGGGAACTCATACTATTCTTGCTGTTCCATGTAATTTTTCAATAACCTCCGGACACAATTATACATTAGCCTTTGACCATAACGGAAACATGGTAC
>Ga0118677_10006951_pt1 | contig 18922 bp, 18 predicted proteins | sample AliMusrvi5mmetaG_FD_86154 | JGI IMG/M metagenome (GOLD analysis project Ga0118677, IMG submission 86154) | reverse complement strand
ACCGATCAAGCGCGTTCGGCCAGTTCTTGGCTGCATACTTTAACTTTTGGCTTACCTTCTTATTGACGGGTTTATCCTTCAATGCTTCGTTGATTTTGTTTATCGTATCGACAACTTTCCGCGAATCGATCTGTTCGAAGGTCGTGGGTGTTGTATCCTGGAGTTCTTCCTGTGCTAGCTGCTGTGTGTAATCCCAAAGGTCTTCTAACTGCTTCTTGATTCTTTCTTTGCTCGTCTTAATCGCTTTACCCCATATGAAGGTGTAACGGTTTGCCTTGGATTCGATCTTGGTGCCATCAACATAAACTTCTTTAAGGTTTACCAACCCTTCGGCAACCAACAGTTCAACAACCTTTCCAAAAACCTGCTTGAGAACTCCCTTTAAGCGCTCACTACGAAAACGATTGATCGTGTTGTGATCAGGGGTGTTCATCCCCGAAATCCACATAAAGTGAATATTCTCCTTCAACGCAGCTTCCATCCTGCGCGAAGAATAAATGTTGCTTAGATAGGCAAACACTATGACTTTAAGCAACATCCTTGGATGATAACTTGAAGTTCCGCCTCCTTTAAACTTTGCAAAGAGAGGATCAATGTCGATCTGGTCGATAACTTGATTGACAATACGCACAGGATGGTTTTTATCTATCATCTCCTCCAGGGATGGAGGTATCAACATGATTTGATTCTGCGCGTATTCTTTGAACTTGACGTTCGAACGTTTGATCTGTTTCATACTGCAAGATAGCTATATCTTACAGACAATCAGATCTTTGTATAAATATTTATCAACTAATTTATTAACAATCAATCCGTTAAATAAGAAAAAGAGGGCGTCTCGAACTTTTGAGACACCCTCTTTTATGATCCGGTAATAATTTACAGAATATTAATGGGCAATATGGTATGCGTCTTCTCCAAATTCTGAATTATCCATACCACTATCTTCTTCGGCTTCAGAAGCACGGATACCAACAGTTTTATTAACAATCCAGAATATCAGTGCGGTTATAGCACCTGACCATACAATGGTAGCAAAAACTGCTTTTGTCTGGATCCAGAGTTGAATAGGGTTTCCATAAAATGCACCCTTACAGGTTGCCTGAACTGCGGCGGTTGCAAATAGCCCGGTAGCCAATGCGCCAACAATTCCTCCAATGCCATGTACACCAAATGCATCGAGCGCATCATCATATCCGAATTTCTTTTTAATAACATTAACCATGATCCAGCAAACCACCCCGACAAGGATTCCAATGATAAATGCCCCGGTAGTATCGACAAAACCTGAAGCAGGTGTTATTGCAACGAGACCGGCTACTGCACCTGTACATATTCCGACAACGGATGGTTTACCATGCATTCTCCAATCAATCATAGCCCATGTGAAGGCTGCCATTGCTGAAGCGATATGGGTAACAAGGAATGCGCTTCCTGCCAATCCATCAGCAGCCAAACCACTCCCTGCATTGAAACCAAACCAGCCGAACCAGAGCAAACCAGCACCGATCACAACTTGAGGGATATTATGAGGTTCGCTAACGAGTCCCTGTTTAACAATTTTTCTTCTTCCGAGCATCAGGCAAACTACCAGCGCAGCAATCCCTGAATTAATATGAACTACAGTACCTCCTGCAAAATCGAGAGTGCCCATTTTTGCTAACCAGCCATCAGTTGCCCATACCCAATGTGCAATGGGGTTATAAACAAATATGGCCCATAAAAATGTGAATATCAAAAATCCACGGAATTTTATTCTCTCAGCGGATGCACCAATGATCAAAGCAGGGGTTATTACAGCGAATTTACATTGAAACAATATAAAGAGAAAGTGAGGAATTGTTCCTATCCTTCCTCCTCCCGGCATTGCCTGGGAATGAGAAATGTAATATGGGCTTAAATCGCCAGGCTTAATGCCATGCATAAACGACCAGTCAAACCCTCCGATAAAAGGAGCCAGAATACCATGTGAAGAACCGAAAGCATTGCTATATCCAAAAGCAATCCATTCAAGGGAAATGACACAGGAAATAATAAAGCATTGCATTAAAGTGTTCAATACGTTTTTACGGTTAACCAACCCCCCATAGAACAGAGCCAATGCCGGAATTGTCATTAATAATACAAGGGCAGTCGCCGCAATCATCCAGGCAGTATCACCTGAATCAATTGTCGGGACTGGAATCGTCGGAGTTGCCCCAGGAGTTGATGCTGCTTGTGCAAAAACTGCTGTTCCAGTAAAAGTAAATGGCAATAACAACCACAAACCTAAATGTTTTTTGTTTATCGATTTCATAGAATATTGATAGTTTAGGTGAATATTAAATGCGTTACAAGGTCACTCCGAATACGAAAAACATACTTTCTGCCTGTGGATTTGAAATTATGGAAACATAGGCCGGCAATTCAAATTCTTTTGTTATCCTGATCGATTTTGAAACGGTCAAACCCATGTTTATCACACCACCATAAGGCCCGTACCAGCTACTGCCAAATGGTATGCCTCCAAGAAATGGCTTCACACCAATACCTTTTACAGTAAATGGATAGGATACTTCAAAATATGTTGAATAGTTATTTTTTGTCCCAAGCCCATATACACCTAAAGAGTCTTTTCCTTTATCAGCTCCATATATAAGTGTAGCAGCACATACCTGTATCGGGAATTTCTCCGGGCCATTGAATGTCAGACAACCTTCAAGGGTGTGTCCTGTTGTGTTTGAATTGTAATTAAAATACTTATTGTTTTCGTTGGGTGATTTAGTATTAGGATAAAAATAATCCGTAACGGTTAACGTAAACCATTTCCAGGTATAAGAAACATAAGGATCAAATTCAGCATAATTACCAGAAACTTCATTGTATATAACGCCATAAGATCCCCACACTCCGATCTTAAATCCAGCCACTGAAAAGGCAACATTAGGCTGAATTCCCGGTGAATTTCCGTAATCTTTCCCTCTCCAGATATACCTGCTTACAAGGTCTGCGCCCAAACTAAACTGACACTTGGCTTTACTCGTTGTGTCCTGAGAGAAGGATGTTTGCATTAGAAATAAAAAAAGACAAATTGGGATTACATACTTTTTCATAAATAATGGGGATTTTAGTTTAACAAGAAAGCAAAACTAACTGGATCAAAAATTTTGGACAATAGAACATTGTCTTATTTTAGATTAGTACTTTGTATTAGACTTATTACATGATTATTAAAAGAATGATTTTGTATATGGGTCTAATTCCGTCAATTACAATTCAGTACCAGGCAATACATCTTCCTGAACTATTCCGCAAAATCTATCTCGCCAACTGAGTGATGACATTCCCTGAATCTGTTATTATTTTGACCCGGGAAAGATTATCAGACTACGTGTTTACCATTTTTATACACTCCTTGTCACTGGAAAGCATAATAATTACTACCCTCCGACAGGGACACAAGTCGTGTCATGGCATTGGCTTTTTTCCCATCATGGAGGCTTTGCATCCGGGATATCTTTCACTTACCTGGAATCGAAGCAAAACAATGATGTGACAGTTTATAGTATTTTTATTAATCCCATTCAGGGCAACAATAAACAGGATCCAGATTAATCATTGTTCCATTGTTCAACTGCATATTGTAGGATGTTATAGTGAACAACGGGGAGAATGGCGCAAACGCGCGCTATCAAATCCTGCGTCTCAGTATCTCTATGGTAAAAATAAACTCTTAAGCAGGAAGGAAAATTCAGACGTATAAATGAATACTCGAACATTCTGCCTGGGCGGCTGGCAGGAACGCTCAAGTATTCAAGTCCAAATTGCTGGAGGCAGTACCAGGCATGAGGGACCAGGCACGAGGCAAGATAAGTCAGTATGCGCGCAGTATGGGCAGGTAATCGTATTTTGTTACTTTTTTAAAAACTGGTCGAACCAACTTTTCTCATGTATCACTGAATAGATGAAAGTTGCACGATGATCGGCTTTATCTCCTGCATAAACAGCCGTTGTCGGTCCACAGCCCAAAACTTTATGAAAAGTTTCAGGAAGTTTTGCTATAACAACCGGAACCACCTCATCTGATCCACCATAATAATTATACATAGGTGTGTGGCTCCGCCAGCGGTATGCCTGACTCTTTTCTAACACTTGCCAATATGGGCTCTCGCATGTGTTTCCGCTTGCCAGGAACTCAGGCTTAAGATAATCCTGGAGTTTATCTTTGGTGAGTTTTCTGAACGTCGTCCAATCTATTTTGCTGTTGTAAAAATCAATGGATGCCTGAAGATACTCAGGGCGAATTGCCAAGGCTGTTAATCCAGTCTGCTGGTGATAATATTCCTGGGCCTGGATCTGCAATGTTATACAACCTGGCAGGTAAACGGCATCAATGGGCTGATAATTATTAAACCAACGGTCATACATTACAAGGCCATCTGCCGGAGCACTGGCCGTTGCAGCGGCTGTAACGTTAATTCCCAAAGATTCCAATTTTTGCAGGAATACGAGTGTAGCCCAGCCACCCTGCGACCACCCGGCTAAAAACAAGGATACGGGTTTAATTTTTTTGGCTGTCAGAATGCTTTTGGCTGCAAATAACATATCAACGCAAGCCTGTTGAGTGCTGTTTAACACAAGGTAGCTGTCGGGAAGGTCAGACGTTCCTTTTCCAAAGTAATCGGCGCATACAACGATGTAACCCTGCGATGCAAAACGGGAAACCATGATTTTTGTCTCCATTGAATTTTCAGGGAACGATGGTGCTTCGGTTCTGGAAAATGTTGTTCCATGCTGATACATCAATAATGGCATTGAATCTGAACCATTTTCAGGAATGGCGATTAACCCGGAGGCAACTACCGGCCTGTTTGAGAGTTCAGGTATTACTGAATTATATTGTACGCGATACAATTTTACAGGATATGTTGCAGCAGGGAAACTGTCGTTGTATGCTTTGGAACCTACCTTAGACGTCAGTAGAAAATTTTCCAGGTCTTTCCTGAAAACATCGTTTAGTTTTTGGGTATCATAGGTTCCGATTAGCTGGTACTGAACGCCGGAAGATACTTTTATATAATCATTGCGGGACTGTCCGAAGGACTGTGGAATGAAGCCTGTTATCAAACTGAAGAAGAGGACACTTGCCAGGAATCCTGTTCTGATACTACCACTTTTAATTTTCATAATTATGCGTTGTTAAGTTGTTTCATTGACAGAGATAGAAATCATAGCATGTATCCTGATTTTTTCCAGGCAATCATTCCATTCTCCAAAAGTAAAGTCAGTTCCTTTTCATTTATCTGTTCCTCTTTAGTAAAATGGAAACAGGTCTTTCCCTTCAAATATTTACAAAGTGACGGGGCAACCTCTTTCAGTTTCGCGTTCATGTAAATTGGGAAAAAATGCATTGTGACGCTATCCTTTCGTTGGGCTAATGAGGCGAAGAACATTCCGGGGACAATCTTTTTACTATATCCGTAAGGAACTGGTTTATTTCCGATAATCTCATAAGAACCAGTTGAGGCATCAACAATGGCAACCATCGGTGGTGTGAATTTCTCCAGGTTCTTTTTCAACTTGTTAAAGATTAATATTCTTGTTTCGTCTGTGATTGGCATATCTTTTAGTTTTTATTTGCAGCATTTGGTTCCTGAACATTATAGCAAAGCTAATAAATATCCTAAGCTGATTTTTGATCTTAATTCTGAACTTCGATCTGATTTCACAAATCCTGTCTGCCGTCTCGTTTTTATAATTTCACGAAGTTCCACGGAGTTAAAATGAAGTTCCACGAAGAAAAGAAATCAATCACTTCGTGGAGCTTCGTGACTCCTTCGTGGAGCTTCGTGTAATAAAACCTTTTTGAGTTTTTCTTCATCGATCTTAAAAAACGCAGCAGTCTCCTATTTAATCATTGGCAAGTATTTTTCTCTGTTCTCAATGATTACCCAAAGTTCTATTCCCCATAGGACAAATGCCATGGGCAGGCCGGATGGTGCAACGAAAATATGGGTTAAAAGAATTCCGGCAAGAACAGGAAAAATAATTATTGCACCAAGTGCCCTGAATTTATTGGTGATGAAGAGTGCCCCTCCGACAATTTCGGCAACGGCAACAAGCGGGAAGAGCCAGCCTATGTCCTTTATCGCGCCCATTAGTTTCATCATGTGTTCGGGCATGTCCTTTGGCATGGGCATGTAATTAAAAAATTTATTAAGGCCCGAGTTAATGAACAACAGTCCGAAAAGGAGGCTTACTACAAACAGAATTGTCTTTTTCATCAGTTTTATTTTTTGTTTCAACAAAGATACTTATTTGCCTCCCGAAATGTTTTTGTATTCCAGGGAGTTTTGACACACTTTATTGAACACCCTCATATCGCAATTCATACTTCACACTTCGGACTTGTCTTTTGCGCTCAGGCCGCGCGGGCCTCGTCATCAAACTGTTATCTGTTATCTTTTCTTTATTCACTTTAAATTATTACCTATTCACTCAGTGATAAGTTAACAGTGAAAAGCTCCTTGTGAACAGATTACAGATAATAGTTAATAGTATTGAAGGAGGATTCCGAAATGGGTAGGAGGCTTTTCAAACCTGGCAGTAGACTTTTCAAACTTGGCAGGAGCATTTTCAAACTTGGCAGGAGCATTTTCAAACTTGGCAGGAGCATTTTCAAACTTGGCAGGAGCATTTTCAAACTTAGCAGGAGCATTTTCAAACTTGGCAGGAGCGAATTCAAACTTAGCAGGAGCATTTTCAAACTTGGCAGGAGACTTTTCAAACTTGGCAGGAGACTTTTCAAACATGGCAGGAGACTTTTCAAACTTGGCAGGAGCAATTTCAAACTTTGCAGGAGCAATTTCAAACTTGGCAGGAGCAATTTCAAACTTAGCAGGAGCAATTTCAAACTTAGCAGGAGCAATTTCAAACTTGGCAGGAGCGAATTCAAACTTGGCAGGAGACTTTTCAAAAAAGTGTCAAAAGTCAATTTATTTCTTTCACCGCGAAGGCGCGAAGGCGCAAAGGACAGATATGTAGCCTTTTGTAATTATGGCGGAACAATTTTGAATTTTAACTTTGAGACTTGTTTGTAATGCGGGCTGGTACCCCCGTATAGGGATTTGACGTAATTTTTTACGGCCAGGGCGCTGTCGACCATGCCGGTATCTGCTTTGTAGAAGATCACATCCCGAGAAATCCGGGAGTTACTTAAGTGGGTTGTGGCTTCGATAACGACACTATTTTTGGCAGTCAGATCGGCGAAGAGGGCTTCCAGGGCAGAGACCGTTAAGTCTGCTTCATTGGGGATATAAAGATCGATGCTGGCCAATAATTTAACCAGTTTATCGAAGTTGTCGAGACGGCTGTCGTAACTCAATTGGGAAACCGAGATTTCCTTTACTTCCTTGCCTTCGGCGGCAAGGGCGGTCTTTTCTTCTTCGGTCTTTTTGGGTTTGGCACGGGTTCCGCGGATTTTACGAACCAGTGTCCGGGCGTTATCATCTACCTGGATCGTGGTATCGGTGGCTTTAAGGGCACTCATCACCCGGGTGACGAGCCTTTTCAAAGGCTCAAATGCAACTTCTCTTGCTGCTTTCGCATTAATGTTGGCCGAAAAGGCGGTATGCACATCGCCGATTGCAGCTTTTGCTCTTGTGGAAAGGGACTGAAGCGCTGCCAGCTTAATGCCAGCTTTTGAAGGATTGTAATCCGTGCCATAACCTGTGACGTATGAAATCAGGTCATCAAAATTTGCTGCATTCTTCGCATGACCGGTTTCTGAAGTGCTTGCCATAATTCTGAATTTTAGAATTAATAAATGAGGAAATTTTTGTCTGAATGCAGGAATTCAGAATTATTTTTTCCCTGCATTCTGAATTCCCGCATTCTAAATTCCTGCATTTTTCTTGTTTTGAGAGTGAACCTTTGTAGCTTTAATAACAAGGATAAATATAATATATTTTTTACACATATAAAGCATTTGCAACAACAAATAAACCTAACTAAACATAACATGATTTGCTTATACCAGGATTCATGCAATTCCGGGGGACTCGGGTTAGGCGAAAAATAAAGGAAATGCAATGAAGATTGCAGGAGGCGGGAACCTAACAAGGGATGTTTTGAAGGGATTGTGTGCGGAATATTTGGCTGGAGATTAAAGGGGGGTAATGCCATTATTGGCCGGAGGTGATGGTCAGAGAAGGATGATGATTTCCGGGGATGCAATTAAAGTGTAGCAGTATACACATGTTAGAAATTAAACACTTCTTTTGCCTTTTTCCAATTCTTCTTAAGAATAGGTTTGCCTACACTTGTTTCGCCGTTTGATGGTTCTCCAGAAAAGTGGCAGAATTTCTCTGCATAATCTGGATCCCCATATTTACTCCACGCTTTAAAAGCATCATAACATAAAGGTTTCTCAACATTAAAAGGTATTGGGACTCCCGTCCTAATACAAAAACCATTTTGCTTCTCGGATGATTTAGAATTTTTTGAATCGATTACAACTATTTTCTTTTCTGCTTTTTTTAGAGTCTCGGCTGTGACTTTTTTAACAGTTACCCTAATTTCTTCGCTGATTGTCAGAAGTCGTTGGGCTTCTTCCAATGTTGAGTTGTATAATTCCGGATCTTGATTTTTGGAAAAATGAATTCCCATTTCATTATTGTTCTGCTGCGAGAATTCATACAAATTCATCGAAGTTATAATTCCTTCATTTTCGTTTAAATAACATTTTGCATGTAAATTTTTACATATACTTGTCCTCACCCCTATCTGACTTTCCAACCAATTATTCTCTTCAATTTGAAGTTTATTCTCACGATATACAATCCTAATATCACGCTTTTGAATATTCAAATTGCTAATATGCTCCTTTATTCTGTCATTAAACTGTAAATAAGGACTAATCAAAATCAATCTGTCTTTTGTCCCCTTAATAAGTTCTTCGAGATGATAAGAGACTCCCGTTGTGTTTAAAAATTTTGCCATAGATTAGCTTGTTTGGTTTGAATATTCAATTAATGGTCATTTTGGATTACTGCTAACGCCGCCGACAGCAGTAATTAAAGCGGTTACATCTTTTCTAAAAGCACGGCTGCAATATGTTTTTTAAATCCTTCTTCTATTTTCTTCTTGCCAGCAATTGTGTTTTCATAAAACAATGTTCTAAATGGTGAAACATCAAAGGGAAGTTTTGTGGCTTTTTCTGCAATTAAAATTGTTGGTTTATTTAAAGCATGCGCATACCCAACCTCATAAAAAACATTTGGGTTCGCTGGAGAAATTTCAGCAATTATTAACCTACTTTCAGTAATTTGTTTAACAATATCTCCAAGAATTAATCCAGGTCCATACGTTTCATCTCCCCGAACAACATTAAGATCAAATTCTTCACAAACTTTCTTTATAACATCTTCGTACAATTCGTTATAAGGAGAGGAATATTGCATTACAACAAAGACTTTTGGGACTTCTCTTTTAACTGTAAAATTTTTAATTACGATGTCGTTTTCACTTTGACACCAAAGTCCAACTTGGGTTATGGGGATGTTAAAAGGTAAATTTGTAGAAATTACATTAATGCCATCAACTGTCAAAGAGACTCTTGATCCTTTTAATTCTATCTCAATTTTATAAGGTTTCTTAGGTTTTAAATTAGAATATTCTCCGGTAAGGACATGATTTGTCCAAGAATTTGTAAAACTTCTTAATGAGTACATACTCCCAGCCCCACCTAATCCTATTGAAACAAAATTTTTTGTTTGAGGATCGTAATAGATTATTACTTCACATGTTGTTGGTATCTTTATGTTTTTAAAAATAATTTGTGCAGTGATTTTACCACCACCAAAATATTGGTCGCATAAAAGATTTCCAATTGCTGCTCCTTGTTGAGATTTTTCATATTCAAACAAACCTCCCTTAAAAACTAATTCATTTGTTTTTAAGTCAAATGATCCAAATATGGATGTCCAATTTGTTGTTGTCATATTGTTTGTTTTTTTAATTATTACCGCCAACGCAGGCAGACTCATGGCGGGTTTTCCTTGATTTATGTTTCTTTTTGTTCCTGAGTTCATTTACAGTTTGAAAGCTAACTTTCCGCGACAAACCCACCTGATCTCATTACGGGATATTAGCACCAGGGTATTATTCTTCGTTTTTCAATTTATAGCCAATCTTTCGTCTAGGTTGATCAATTTGTTTCTGGTTTAGAGCATCAAGCTTCTCAAGTAGAAATTTAAATATCTGGTTGATTTTATCATCCAGTGCATTTAACTCTCTTCGAAAATCCTTACTATCCACCAATAATGCCCGATAATTGGCAAAAGCTCTCATAATTTCAATATTCACTTGAATTGCCTTTTCAGAATTCAGGACGGATGAAAGCATTGAAACGCCCTGTTCCGTAAATGCCATAGGCAAGTATCTTGTTCCACCCCGTTTTGAGGACGCAAATTGCGACCTCAAAGATTCAAATTCATCCTTATTGAGTTCAAACATGAAATCCTCAGGAAACCTTTGAAGATTACGACGTACCTGCTCCTTGAGCCGTTTTGTCTCAACGCCATATAAGGTGGCTAAATCGAAATCCATCATGACCTTATAGCCACGGAATTCATAGATTAGTGTTTGATAATCCGACTTAATCAGTGTATTTTCCATGTTTCAAGTTTGAGGACGCAAATTGCGACTTCAAATCACAACAATTTGATGAACGGGAAAACTCTTTCTTGCCTCGCTGTTAACATCCCCTTTAACCGGCTCCGGGTTTGTTTCAGGCTATTCAGGGAGAAGAACACGAAAAGCAATCACCCTGAATATATAGCAAAGCTAATAAATATCTTTTTATTGGGAAATGAATAATCGAACATTCCTGCCTTCGGCAGGCAGGGATCAACGAGTTTTGAAATCAGATCGGAAGTCAGAAATAAGATTAAAAAAAATAACCGCGGAGACGCGGAGGCGCGGAGAAGATCTCTCGGCGTCTCTGCGCCTCAGCGGTAAAAAATAAAAGAGACCGCCTCAAAGTATGAGACAGTCTCTTTTGTTAATGCTTTGATTCCGTTTTAGAACCCGCCATCCACAGTCCACTTCTTTTCCGGATTGTCATTCCGGACGGCAAGTTTGTGGGTCTTTATCGAGCCGGTTTTCTTGCGGATCGTATAGGGAACGAATTCGCCGGGGTAGCGGCCGGACTTGAACGGCTTGCCGATGGAGATCACCGTCAGTCCACCGTATTCAGCCTTCACGATAAATTCCATCTGGACAAAATTCATAAGTCCGGGGATCAGCTGGCGAACGGTCTTCCAGTCTTCATTATGACAGGCATTGAAAAACATTTTTGCAGCTTCTTCGCCCGTGATACCCGCGATACCGGCTTGCTTGTAAATTTCCTTCGCCGTCACCCAGTTTGTTCCGGCAGGAAGAGTGATCGTGAAAACGGCCTGTTCAACCGGCTCATTGTATTTTATGGTTTTCACCTCCAGGATCTTTGTCTCCTTACCGGCTGATTCAATATACATCTCAAAGGATTTCAGCAGGCTGGTTGACTTTTCGAATGTATAGACCCGGCGGGTGTTTGATTCCGGGATAGACTTGTTCAGTGCATAGGTGTTCCGGAAATCACCCAGGGCTTTTGCATGAACCGTAAGGACGATGGTATTTCCATTTTCACTGATGGTATACGTTCCATTCTCCCCGGAAGCAAACGCTTTTTCCTTCCGCAGGATCTCAACGGGGTCAAGCAGGATCTTCATCCATTCAACATAGCCTGCATCAGGTCCCGATTTAATTGCAATTCCGGATTCACTGGTATAGAGATACTGATTCTTTCCATCCATGACGACAGTTCTTCCGGGCTTCTCGATTCTCCACCGGGCAGTATCACCATATGCCGCCCAGATCTTGTGTTCCACGAAATCTGAATTCCTGTCGATGTATTCGAAGTTATCGCCTTCAAGTGTTCTGACTTCAAATTCCATATACATTGACTTTATATCACTCAATGCATGCATGGAATTTTTTAACAGTGTAGTAGCCGCGCTCGCCTTGATCTGGAATGCACCGGAGCGATTGAACACCGGGATAAGAATAAAAAGCACAACCAGGATTGCGGCGATGGCTGCGACTTTCTTCCAGGTCGGGCTCAGCATCGGGAGAATCCGCCCCCTCCTTGCCTGGTATGGATTCCGGGATTTCAGAACCTGGCCCATGATGCCGGCATGCAAATTCCTGCTTGCATTCACGCTTACGCGGGGCTTCAATTCAGCCATGGCTTTTGACATCTCTTCATACAACGTCCTGCAATCGGAACAATCCCGGAAGTGGGCGAAAAGCTCCTCTTTTGTTTCCTGGCTTACGCTGTCATCAAACAGGCCGGCCATTTTTTCATTTGCTTCAATGCAATTCATAGTTTACCTCCTCAAGATTTTTTATTTTGGTTCTTAATTTTATGATCCCATAAGAAAATCGCGACTTTATGGTGGTTACCGGTACTTTCATGATTTCAGCAATCTCGACAAAACTCATCTCATCAATGACGCGGAGGCGGAGGACTTCTGCCTGTTCCCCTGGAATCGAGCTCAGCAGACGATTGATCCGCACATACTCCTCCCTGGCAATGATCTCACGTTCACAGTTTGAAGGATCGGCTGCAAGCGTCTCTTTTTCCACGAGCTGATCGAAATTGTTTCTTCCTTTCTTCCGCAGAACGTCGATGCAGGCGTTGTAAACCATCCGGAAAGCGTAGGAAACAGGCTGCTCAATGTGTTGCTTGTTTTCTTTTTCCTGGTACATCCTGATCATCACTTCCTGGACAATATCTTCCGCTTCTTCCTGGTTTCCCAGTCTGAAGTAAGCGTGTCGTACCAGCCTGTCCTGGTTCTTTTTAACGAATTCGCCGAGTTCGGCGTGTGTCTGCGGGAATTTTTCAGGATGTTCAGTCATCGGTTTTGTTGTTTATAACGACAATCATTGCAAGAACGAAAATAGGTGATAAAAAGACGTAATTATTCAGAAAATTATGACTTAACTTTGATCTCCTGATTTTTATAAAGTCCAGGAACTTTATCATCCGGGGCAACAAATCCCCCGGCAAAAACTTTTTTCCGGATGTGATAGAATGGTAATCTTCGAAATTGTGTAAAAAATTTAACCACAAAGACCACAAAGAAAGCACAATGTACACAGAGATTCTTCTTATGACCTTTCACCTTTTTACATGAAATGAAAAGTTTTAGCCTGATAAAAGAGATACAAGCCGCACTGAAAAAGGAACGCAGCCGCAGCAAATCAATTGGATTTGTGCCAACCATGGGCGCGCTGCATGAGGGTCATCTCTCGCTGATCCGGCAATCAGAAGAAGAGAACGACATCACGGTCAGCAGTATATTTGTCAATCCCATCCAGTTCAACAATCCCCAGGATCTTATTAAATACCCGCGGACACTCAAGGCTGACCTGGCTTTGCTTGAATCGGCAGGCTGTGATTATGTGTTCAACCCGGAGGTAAAAGAGATGTATCCTGTGGAACCCGACGGATCGCCCGTAAAGGATTTTGGTCAGCTGGAGAAAGTGATGGAAGGAAAATTCCGTCCCGGGCATTTCAAAGGTGTTGCCATCATTGTAAAAAAACTTTTTGACATCATTCAACCGGATACAGCCTATTTCGGGAAAAAGGATTATCAACAGCTGATGATCATACACTCCATGGTTGACCAGTTGAAACTACCTATAGAGGTAATCGGCTGCCCGATCATCCGTGAACCTGACGGACTGGCCATGAGTTCCCGTAACATGCAGCTCAGCATCGGTGAAAGGAAAATCGCCCCGCTGATCTTCCAGGTGCTGACCAAAACAAAACAGAAGGCCGGGAATATGCCGGTTAAAGATCTGAAGAGCTGGGCCATCAAAAAGCTTACGGCTGAACCAACTTTTACTGTTGAGTATTTTGAAATTGTCGATAAGCAGACCCTGCTTCCTCTGGATTCATGGAAAAAAAAGGACAATGCACTGGCCTGTACTGCAGTTTACCTCGGGGGTGTTCGTCTCATCGATAATATTGAACTTTTTTCGTAATTTTGCACCATGATGCAGATTGAAATACTTAAATCCAAGATTCACAGGGCCACTGTGACGGAAGCAGATATCAATTATGTCGGCAGCATCACCATCGATGAGAACCTGATGAAGGCCGCCAACATTATTGAATTTGAGAAAGTACATGTGCTGAACATCAACAATGGTGAACGGATCGAGACCTATGTCATTAAAGGAAAAAAAGGAAGCGGGATCATTTGCCTGAATGGTGCTGCAGCAAGGAAATTTTTTGCGGGAGATATCATCATCATCGCATCATATGCAATCATGGATTTTGAAGAAGCAAAGAAATTCCGTCCATCACTTGTATTTCCTGATAAAAACAACCAGCTACCCAAGGGCAAAAAAAGTAAATAATGGCTCTCTTCAACGCTGAACCTGCGCCCACCAAGAGTAAAATAATTACATTCATTAAATTCGTTGTCTTCCTTGGGGTGGGCATACTGATCATCTGGCTGTCGCTGAGAAACCTCACCGGCGAAGAACGGTCACAAATCCTGAAATCCTTCAGAACAGCCAACTACAACTGGGTCATCGCCGCGATTATCCTGGGAATTTTCAGCCATATTTTACGGGCGCTTCGCTGGAAACTATTCTTCGAGCCCCTTGGTTATAACCCTAAAATCCAGAACGTATTCTTTGCCGTAATGATCGGGTATTTCGCAAACCTGGCATTTCCAAGGCTTGGGGAAGTCACCCGCTGCGGCATCCTGGCCAAGTATGAGAAAATCCCGTTCAACAAGTCGTTCGGAACTGTGATCACCGAGCGTGCACTTGATATGATCATCTTTGCAGGCCTGTTTTTCCTGATGCTGTTCTCACAACTTGGAACCATCCATGGCTACCTCGATAAGAACATTTACCCAAGACTGCATGGAAAAATTGCCGGCTCGTTTTCGTACAACCTGATGTTTGTTTTCATCCTTTGCCTGTTTGCCGTTTGCATTGCAATCTTTTTCATCTTCCGGAAAAAGATCATTCAAACGAAGATCTACCATAAAGTGGAAGCAATCGTGATCGGGTTCTGGGATGGATTGAAATCGCTCAGCCAGATCCGGAAGCCCGTGCTGTTTGTGGTATACTCGCTTTCAATCTGGGTTCTGTACTTTTTTATGTTGTACATCATCTTCTTCTGTTTTACCGAAACAAGCTCACTCAGCCTTGGGGCAGGCTTATCCTCGCTGGTGCTCGGAAGCATCGGCATCATGATCACGCCGGGCGGGATTGGATTGTATCCTGCCATAATCCAGGAAACACTCCTGCTATACGGAGTCGTTAACACTACAGGACTGGCCCTCGGGTGGATTGCTTGGACAGCCCAGACAGTTATGATTCTTATTGTCGGCGGAATTTCATTAATTTTAATGTCCTTTAGCAAACCTGCAAATGAACAAGCTTGAAATTATTGGTTCCCGGATTTACACTTGGGAACAGATCGTCAAACAATGCGCTGTCTGGCGGTTTAAAGATAAAAAGATCGTCTTCACCAACGGTTGTTTTGACATCTTACACCTTGGCCATCTCGAATACCTTGCAAAATCAAGGGAGCTTGGCGATGTCCTGATCGTCGGACTGAATTCCGATGCATCCGTAAGAGGCGTTAAAGGACCCGGCCGTCCGATCAACAATGAACACGCGAGGGCGATGGCACTTGCTTCGCTTACGTTCGTCCAGGCTGTCGTGCTGTTCGACCAGCCTACCCCGTACGAACTGATCAAAATTATTCAGCCGGATATCCTGGTAAAAGGAAAAGATTATGCCATTCACCAGATTGTCGGCCATGATATCGTGACAGAGCGTGGTGGTGAAGTTATAACCATTGAGCTGACGGAAGGGTTTTCAACTTCGGGCATTATTGAAAGGATCAAAAATTCATAATACCCGGAAAGGCTTGCCCTGATAAAAACAATAATGTTCTTACACGAAGTTCCACGAAGAAGTCACGAAGATCCACGAAGGCATTAATTCCTTTTCTTCATGGAACTTCGTTTTAACCCTGTAGAACTTCGTGAAATTATTAAAACCATGAATTAAGGGAAATTATTCGTCACCTCTGAAAAATAATTTATTAATGGCTAAAGTTAAAACCACTTTTTTTTGTCAGAACTGTGGCGCCCAATCCGCGAAGTGGATTGGCAAATGCCCGTCCTGCGGGGAGTGGAATACTTATGTCGAGGAGGTTATTCAGCGGGAAGATAAAGGGAAGAGTGCACTTTCATTCAGCGGATCTGACAAGACCCGGAAACCGACTGCCATTGGTGAGATCACATTTGAGACCGACCAGCGCATCGATCTTCAGAATGAAGAGCTGAATCGGGTGCTGGGTAACGGGCTGGTACCGGGTTCCATCACGTTGATCGGGGGCGAGCCGGGCATCGGCAAATCCACGCTGATGCTCCAGGTTGCGCTGCATTGCAGGAACCTGAAAGTGCTTTACATCAGTGGCGAGGAGAGCGGCCAGCAGCTGCGTATGCGCGGTGACCGCGTAGGAATAAAGAATGAAAACTGTTTCATCTTTACAGAAACCAACACCCAGACCATCTTTCAGCACATTGAAACACTCAAGCCGGGATTGGTGATCATTGATTCCATCCAGACCCTGCATACAGACAATATCGATTCTTCAGCCGGAAGCATTTCACAGATCAAGGAATGTGCTGCCGAGATGCAGCGTTTCTCGAAGATCACGAATGTCCCGGTATTCCTGATCGGTCATATCACGAAAGACGGCAGCCTGGCAGGCCCGAAGATCCTGGAGCACATGGTTGATACCGTCCTGAATTTTGAAGGCGACAGGAACTACGGGTACAGGATCTTGCGTTCGGTGAAAAACCGGTTTGGATCTACTTCCGAACTTGGGATCTTCGAAATGCAGGATACAGGATTGCGGGAAGTATCAAACCCTTCTGAGATCTTATTGTCGCAGCGTGATGAGGATGTCAGTGGGATTGCCATTTCTGCAACCATCGAAGGATTGCGGCCGATGCTGATTGAAACCCAGGCGCTGGTAAGTTCGGCTGCTTATGGCATGCCCCAACGCGCTTCGACAGGTTTTGATGCCAAGCGGTTGAACATGCTGCTGGCCGTACTTGAAAAGAGAAGCGGCTTCCGGCTGGGAACCAAAGATGTTTTTCTTAATATTGCCGGGGGATTAAAGGTTGACGACCCGGCCATCGACCTTGCTGTTGTTGCTGCGGTGCTCTCTTCAAATGAAGATATTCCCATCGATACAAAAACCTGTTTTGCGGCAGAAGTAGGATTGTCGGGAGAAATCCGGGCGATCAACCGGATCGAGCAAAGGATCTCTGAAGCTGAAAAAATGGGATTTGAAAAAAAAGAAAATGATAAGCACTCCGATACATTCCTAAGAAACTTGGCATTGTCTCAAGCAGCCAAGTACGGGGATAAAAAAGTTATTAAATATTTCCAGGAATTATTTAAAGAAAGAGATACTAATCCTATCCATGCAGATATCCGAGGAATAATGTATAGCATCGTCGCCAAAAATGGAAGCATGAAAGAATGGAAACTGTTTGAAAAGTTATACAGAGAGGAGAAATTACACGAAGAGAAAGATCGTTTTGCCAGAGCTCTTGGTGCGTTTTCTAATCCAATACTCTTAGAAAAAACGTTAGAATTCACATTGTCTACTCATGTTCGTAGCCAAGATGCTCCATTCATAATTTCATCAGTTTGGTCTAACCGCCACGGAAAAGACTTAACTTGGAAGTTTGTAAAAAATAACTGGAAAGAAATATCAAAACGTTGGGGACTAGGTGGACATTTTCTCTCTCGTCTTTTAACTCCACTTGGAGGACATACAAATCTAAAAGACTTAAATGATGCAAAAAAGTTCTTTGCTAAAAATACAGCCCCTGGAGCAGACCGAACCCTTGAGCAAGCCTATGAACGTATCGCCTCCAACGCCGCTTGGATAAAAGATGATAAAAAAGTGATAATCAACTGGCTAAATAAGAATTATTAATTAAATACTGCTAGGCAAGACCTAGCAGTATTTACAAAAGCCTTTTCCACAGTTCCAAGTAAGTAAATTTATAGAAATCAGAACATAATGAATCGTGTATTATGTATATTTTGACTTTTCCCCTCTTGGAGATAGAAACAAATGCGATATTATCAGCAAATACAATTATAATTCCCGGAATGGTAATTTCTTCTTTTAATATTTTTAATTCTCTAAATTTTCCTATCCTATCTGAGAACTTCGAATAATCCATCAATGTACTATCTGAGATAGCATATGAAGTTGTATCACCATCCATTCTTTTCCACGTAAGTAATTTATACAAAGACTCTTTGTCTATTGTAGATAAAACAGAAGAAAATGACCCTATCCAATAAAAATTTGACTTACTTGAAAGTATGGATGATATTAAATAATCAACTCCATTTTTTCCATCAACTATTTCAATTGACCCGTTAGGAGTATTGTGTATTTTTTTCTCAAGAGATAATACGAGATTATTTAATATTTCCTTCTTTTCTGTGTTTAATTTTAGCTCTTGATCAATTGTATGATTTAAAATACTTATAGGTTTTGCTTTTAATAATTTTCTTTTTTTATGAACCACATATGTCAAAAGCTTTTTTTCCAAGAGAAGTTTTATTGGCGCATAGAGAGTAGTTCTAGTAATTCCTGTCTTTTGTGATATGTCAGTCACAGACAAATCACCGCTTTCTAGGCAAGCAAGATATACTTGTGATTCTTCTTTATTTAAACCTAATTTAACTAATTTATCTATAATCATAATATGACGACGTTTTACGTCAAATATTATACATTATTTAGTCAATAAACACAAGACTATTT
>Ga0118677_10006949_pt1 | contig 18925 bp, 23 predicted proteins | sample AliMusrvi5mmetaG_FD_86154 | JGI IMG/M metagenome (GOLD analysis project Ga0118677, IMG submission 86154) | reverse complement strand
CCCTGGGCATGCAAGAACCGCATTAGAGCGGGAAGGGAAACACAGCGACCGGCGGCAGGCAAGACGCAAACCTTCGCTCCTTGCGCCGCATACTCCGCTTGGCGGCGCGCCGGACACCGCCTGGTCGTGGCCAGAATGGTGCGGGCGGCGAACTCATCCGAAAATACACGGTGATTCGAGCGCAATTGCCCGGAAGCGGAAACAATGATCCGGTACGGACACCGGCCTTTTGCAGGACGCGGCAACAACGACGGATCGTCCGTCATCACCGTCCCGGCCCCCACCATCACCGCATCAACCCGGCGACGGAGTCCTTGCACGAGCGCACGGGCCTTGGTCCCTGTGATCCACTTGGACTGACATTTCCGGTCGGCAATCCGGCCATCCAGCGAGGCGGCCAGCTTCAGCGTGACATATGGCCGGTTCCTGATCATGGAAGACGTAAAAGGAGCCAACACCTCGCGGGCCTCATCGGCGCCAACCCCGCACACAACCTCAACACCGGCCCGGCGGAGTTGCCTTAACCCCTTGCCCGCGTGGCGGGGATTCGGATCGGGGATGGCCGCCACGACCTTTCTGATACCCGCATCGATGATCGCGTCCATGCAAGGCGGGGTCCGCCCAAAGGTGGAGCACGGTTCAAGCGTCACATAGAGAGTGGCGCCCCTGGCACGGGCTCCAGCCTGCCGGAGTGCGTAAACCTCGGCATGGGGGCCGCCAGCTTTCCGGTGCCAACCCCGGCCCACCAGGCGGCCGTTCTTGACGACCACCGCCCCGACGGGCGGATTCGGCCGCGTCAGGCCCTCCCCCCGGCGCGCCAACCGGATTGCTTCGCCCATCCATTCTTGATCCGTGATTTTCATGGTGCCCTGGCAATCTCAAATTTGAAATTTCAAATCTACAATCCCAGAAATCCCTTCACAAACTCCCCCGGCTCGAACGGCGCCAGATCATCCTCGCCTTCGCCAAGCCCCACAAAATAAACCGGAAGTCCAAGTTCTTTCCGGATCGTGAAAACAAAACCACCCTTCGACGAACCGTCAAGTTTGGCAATGACGACTCCGGTAAGGTCCACACATTCCTTGAACATTCGCGCCTGGATCACCGCGTTATTGCCCAGCGTGGCATCCAGCACGATCCAAGTCTCATGAGGGGCGCCGGGCAGGGCCTTGGCAATCGACCGCCGCACCTTCTGGAGTTCATCCATCAGGGGCTGCTTGGTATGCATCCGCCCGGCGGTATCAATCAGCACGACATCGGCCTTCCGGGCGATGGCGGCCTGGACTGCATCATAAGCCACCGCCGCGGAATCCGCGCCATGGGCGCCCACGACCGCATCGAGTTTCAGACGGTCAGCCCAGAGTTTCAACTGGTGCGATCCGGCGGCCCGGAAGGTGTCGGCCGCCGCCAGCAAGGGAACAAGCCCCTGCCGCTTGGCCAGATAACCCAGTTTCGCCGTGGTGGTTGTCTTCCCCGAGCCGTTCACGCCGGTGATCAGGATCACCTTGGGAACCGTGGCGCCTTTCCAGGCAAATGGCGCCTGGGACGGGAAGGCCGCCTCAAGCATGATCTGGATCTCGCGGGCCATGTCGGCGCCACCGCCTTTTCTGCGGAGTTTCTCGATCCATTCCCCCGCGAGGCGCGGAGCGATATCGGCACGAATGAGGGACCGTTCCCACTCTTCCAGGGCCGCGGGATCCGCCTTGGAGAGGCCGGGAATCAAATGGGCCAGACCGCCCACAATCTTGTCGCGGGTCCGGGCCAGCGCGTTCAGCCAGGATTTCACAGGGGCTTCTCCGGGACTTCCATCGGGGCTTCCGACGGGGCTCCCGACGGCGCTCCTCCCGCATCAAGATCTCGACGGACACGGTCGAGTACGCCGTTGACGAACCGGCCCGATCCCACATCCCCCATGTTCTTGGCAATCGCCACCGCCTCGTTGATCGAGACCGCATGGGGAATGTCCGTCCGGCACAGCATTTCATAGACGGCCAGCCGGATCACATTGCGATCAACGCCCGCCATGCGGGGCAAACTCCAGTTCTGGGCGCATTTCTCGATGACGTCATCAATCCTGGGACGGTTGGCCAGAACACCACGGATGAGTTCCTCGATGAACTGCCGTGACTTGGCCGAGACTTTCCGCTCGCTCCAGAATGAAGCCAGCACCGGATCCAGCTCGCCCGGATTGAAATCCAGTTGAAACAGGATCTGGACCGCAGATTCTCGGGCATCTCGCCGGGATCCCATCGTCAGGCTCCCATCTGGCGCGACAGGTTGGCCATTTCAATCGCGGCCTGGGCGCCGTTCCAGCCCTTATTGCCGGCCTTCGTGCCGCAGCGTTCGATCGCCTGCTCGAGATTATCGGCGCAGACCACCGCATTGATCACAGGCAATTGCGATTCCAGGGAGATGGCCGACAGCGAGCGGGCCACCTGGGAATTGATCAGGTCCGCATGCGGGGTCGCTCCCTGGATCACCACGCCGAGGGCAATGACGGCATCCTGCCCGGCTTTCAAGGCCAGTTTCTTGACCGCGAACGGGAGCTCATTGGCGCCGGGAACCCAGACCACCGTGATGTCCTTGTCAACAACACCGTGGCGGATCAGGCAGTCAATCGCCCCGCCCACCAATTCCTTGGTGAAGAAATCATTGAAGCGGCTCACCACAACGCCGATCTTCAACCCTTTTCCAATCAGATTCCCCGACACTTCCTTCACATTCGCGCTCATATTATCCCTTTCCCCAATTCATTCATAATTCATCATTCCGCATTCATCATTCTCTTCACAGCCAATGTCCAAGCTTCTTCTTTTTCGTCGCCAGATACCGTTTGCTATGTTCCGTCGCCGGCAGCACCAGAGGCACCCGTTCGGCAATGCTCAACCCGTAGGCCTTCAGTCCGACAACCTTGCGGGGGTTATTGGTGATCAGGCGGATGCGGCGCAGACCGAGATCCGCGAGAATCTGGGCGCCGACCCCGTAATCCCGGAGGTCCGCTTTGAACCCCAGCTTAACATTCGCCTCGACGGTATCCAGCCCTTTTTCCTGGAGCTCATAGGCGTGGAGTTTGTTGGCCAGGCCGATGCCGCGCCCTTCCTGCCGCATATACAACACCACACCGGTTTTTTCCCGGGCCACCATCTGCAGGGCCTTCGCCAACTGTTCGCCGCAATCGCAACGCAGGGACCCGAACACATCGCCGGTCAGGCATTCGCTATGTACGCGGACAAGCGGAGCCCTGATTTTCCGGGGATCCCCCATGATCAACGCCAGGTGGTTTTCCTGGTCGATGAGGGACCGGTACAGCTTCAGTTTGAACATCCCGAACCGGGTCGGCATGTCCACCGTGCGGACCCATTCCACCATTTTCTCCTCTTTGCGCCGGTACTCGATGAGGCTGGCGATCGAGGCGATCTTGAGCCCATGTTTGGCGGCGAATTTGCGCAGCGCGGGCAGGCGGGCCATCGTGCCGTCATCGTTCATGATTTCGCAGATCACGCCGGCCGGGTGGAACCCAGCCAACCGGGCCAGATCCACGGACGCTTCGGTGTGGCCTGCGCGCCGCAACACCCCGCCATCCTTGGCTTCCAGGGGAAAGACATGGCCAGGACTGACCAGATCCACCCGCCGGGCACCGGGATCCACGAGTAATTTGATGGTGTGGGCCCGGTCATGGGCGCTGATCCCGGTGGTGACCCCCTCCCGGGCGTCAACGGACTCCATAAAGGCGGTACCGAAATGGTCGCCTCCGCTCCGGTTCACCATGCTGCGGATGTTCAGCCGTTCAAGGCGTTCCCGCGTCATCCCCACGCAGATCAATCCCCGTCCGAACCGAGCCATGAAATTCACGGCCCGGTCGGTGACCTTATCCGCCGCCATCACCAGATCGCCCTCGTTTTCACGGTTTGCGTCATCGGTGATGACCACCATCCTGCCCTTGCGGATATCCGCCAGAACGGCTTCTATCGGGTCGAACAGGTCTTTATTTTCGCTCATCGTAAACTCCAAAAAAAATCCCGAAGACCAAACGGCCTTCGGGATCGTGTACGGCATGGACATGCCGGACTGTCTTCTCCCATCCAGACTGAGAGACGCATTGTGCGTCATCATTACTGTCGGCCACGGCATTTCACCGTGTCTGTTCCGCATTCGCGAAACTCGCGGGCTTTAACCGCCGGTTGGGAATAACCGCCTTTCAGCGGGGCACCCTGTCCCGAAGACAACCTTCTTTATCAAATCGCTCGCAACATTTCTCCGTTGCGGCAAGAACCTTAGTACATTAACTGCTGTTTTTCAACTCTTACTTGGAATGCTTCGCCAGATAAGACGCCACGCCATCGGCAGTCGGCTTCATCGCCTCGTCGCCTTCCTTCCAGTTGGCAGGACAGACTTCACCATGAGTTTCGGTGAACTGGAGGGCATCAAGGATCCGCACCGTCTCATCCACATTCCGACCGAGCGGCAGGTCATTGACCAATTGGTGACGCACAATGCCCTTCTGATCAATCAGGAACAACCCGCGCAGTGCGACGGAGTCATTGATCAACACATCATAATCGCGGGAGATCTTCTTGTTCAGATCCGCCACGAGGGGGAACTGGATTTCGCCAATCCCGCCCTTGTTCACCGGCGTCTGGCGCCAGGCCCAATGCGTGAAATGCGAATCCACCGACACACCGAGCACCTGGGTGTTCTTCTTGGCGAACACCTTGACGGCCTTGTTGAAGGCCAGGATTTCAGAGGGACACACAAAAGTGAAGTCCAACGGATAGAAGAACAACACCACATACTTCCCGCGATAGTCAGACAACTTGATCTCCGCGAACGTATTGTCGGGTAACACCGCCTGGGCGGCAAAATCGGGGGCTTCCTTCGTCACTAATACTGCCATTTTATCATCCTCCTTGCTTGTTTAACTTTTCGCCGGCGGCCTGCCGACGAAATCATTTGCGCTTATAATGCTACCGTAGCGGTATCATTATCAAGATAATTTTTTAGTTTTTTGCGTTTCGTCAGTACACAAATCGGAGATCCGGATATTCTGGAGATGGCGGTCCACCCCGTCTTGAATGACTTTGAATTCGCGGAGAAACCGGCACAAGGGGGAACGCTGACAGGCTTGCGGTTTCGAAACGCAGGCGCTCAGTTCGACCCCCCGCGGCCCTGTGGCCTGAACGATATCAAACAAGGTGATGAGTCGCGGATCGCGGGCCAGAGTCACTCCCCCATTCTTTCCTCGCCGGCTTTCAATCAGACCCCCGTTGACCAGTCGTTTGACCAGCTTGCGCAGGAAACGATAGGGAATATCCATTTCAGCGGCCACATCGGCCGACGAAACGGTTTTTATCCCTTTCCTTTGATGTCCGGCCAGCGCCAGCACCATCCTCATCGAGTAATCCGTCTCACGCGTAATCATGTCCCCTCCGTAATTGATACTCAAAAGGTATCATTACGAAAGCCTGCACACAAGCCCTTAGTCAGATCTGCACTACGCTAGAAATTCCTTCGCCAGGTCGGCAAAAACATGGGGGGCATGGCGGTTCAAGTCCTTCAGCATCTCCAGGCAGACCTCGCGGATCTCCCATTGGGCGCGGCGGTGGCACCGGACATGAAACACATGGCGCCACTCCCGGAAGTTGGCGGAAATGACCAGCTCCGTGGTGCAGGCATTGGGAAGGACAAACCGGGCATCCTCATTCTTCAGCCCCTTGTCTTTCCATTTCTTGTACATAGCCCGCACGACCTCCATGTCGCCCTCGAATTCAGCGCGCGCGGAGTCCGGAACGGACGGGGGAACCACCCATTCGAAATTCCCTTCGGAGACATAGCGCTGGCTTTTCTGCGAGACCGCCAGCAGGCGGTGCCGGACGAGCTGGTGCGTCATGGCCCTTGAGACATCGCTGAGCCTGAACGTGGCGTACGCATGCTCGAAGGGGGATTCATGGCCCATGGCAATGAGCTTGGGTAGAAGTTCACCCAGTTTCTCAGGCACCATTTTATCCCCGCTCTGGTAACAGGTACGGGCGGCAATCTCGATTATCCGTTCGGAATCGGGTGTGATGGCAATGAGTTCGACTTTCATGGCAGAAGGTTTACCACAGAGTTGGCGGAGAAAAAAATCTTTTCGGCGGAGAAGTGGGCCCGGCAGGGTTCGAACCTGCGACCAAAGGATTATGAGTCCTTTGAATTTCGCATATAATCAGGACTTTCCTGATAATTGTGTCTTATTGTGGTTTGAGTTGACCTACCACACTCTGTTGATGTATTAGATATGTCAGATGCCGACACAAACGGACAAGCCGAAGCGAAACGTTATGAAAAAGGCCACCAAAACGACCCACAAGCGTAAGCGCGCATCAAAGGGGGCTGGCAGGCTCTACAAACGCGATACAGCCGGGAAGGAACATCCCGCAGAATGGAACGGAACCGGATCATACTGGCTGGCCTACAGCATTCCGAGCCCCGACGGCGGAATCGGTCAGCGTGTCCGCATAGCTCTACGGGACGAGGTCGGCAACGCAATCACGGATCGGGAGCAGGCTGAGACCGAGCGCAAGCGGATCATGGCACCCTATCAGACCGGGAATCATGCCGAAACCCTTCGCGCGTTACAGGCCAGAATACAGGATGCAACCGCCGCACACATTCAAGCGGTAGATGACGCTACCCCACCCTTACGGATCAAGGATGCCTGGCAGGCGTATCTTGCGGCGCCAGAACGGCCCGATTCCGGCCCGCTGACATTAGAGCAGTACGAAGGTCACTGGAACCGTTTTGAGAAGTGGAACAGCACAGCACACCCAGGATCGGAATATCTGCGGGACGTAACCGCAGCGACTGCGGCGGAGTATGCGGGCGACCTATCAAAGGCAAAGCTTTCAGGCAATCGGTTCAACAAACACGTAGGCTTCCTCCGGTTGTGTTTTCGCGTACTTGGCGACGTGGCGAGGATCACCGCGAACCCCTTTGATCGGATCAAACGCAAGAATCAACGACCCCATAGTAGGCGGGAATTGACCATTCCCGAATTGACCAGCATACTTGCCCAGTCTGACGGCGACCTTGCCCTGTTGCTGTTCTTAGGTGCAACCACCGGGCTTAGGCTCGGGGATTGCTGTACCCTGACATGGGGAGAAGTAGACCTTGCGCGAGGGATCATCCGCCGCATTCCCAATAAGACCGCCAAGAACGGAAAGCCGGTAGTGGTGGGTATTTCGCCAGCATTACATGACCGGCTATCGGATCGGGCAGGCAAGAAGCGCACAGGGTACGTGCTGCCGCTGATTGCTGAACAGTATCGGCGCGATCCGACAATCATCACCAATATCGTCAAGGATCACGTCCTGGAGTGCGGCATTGACGTACACGCCCCTAGCACCGGAAACAGGATCAAACGCGATGCAGACGGCGCTCCGAAACGCGGTGATGACGGCAAGGTAATCACAGAGTACACCGGGAACCCTGCCGTTGTCGAAGTCGGTTTCCATTCGTTGCGTCACACCTGGGTATCCATGCATGCGGCAGCAGGTACCCCCGGCGCAGTCATACAGGCCAGCGTTGGCCATGCTAACCCGTCAATGACGGCGCACTACACTCATGTAAACGAAAGCACTGCGAGAGACGTCGCCAGGGCATTGCCAGCATTTGCAGGAGGTATTCCGAAAAAAGGCCCCCTTCCGGAATGGGCAGTGGAGTTGATCAAACTCCTGACCCCAGAAAACGTAATGACGATTCAGACCAAACTACTCGGAGCCGGATGATATGAATACGCAACATAATAAACTCTCTCGTAACGTTATCAACAAGAAGAATGCCGGACGATCACCATTATCAGCGATTCGATGCAAGGACGACGGTCAGCCCTGTATTCAAAAAGAATCACGCGCACAAGTCTTCCGACTCTGGCGCAAAGCTATAACGGGAGCTTGCCTGATTGTTCGCGATGGCGATGAACGCGATATATTCGCCGTAGACCGCGAGGTCTCGCGTCTCATTCATCAACTTATTCGTCGCGCTGACGAAAGTGATGCAGCAGGCTACTTCGTGTTTATTGTTGCACAGATATGTACTGAAAGGTTCATGCAACTAGCTCTCGCGCCTACTCCACCAACGTGGGTCAAAGATTTCGCGCAAACATTTTACGAGATTCCGTGGTTGATGACCAATGGCAAGCCAGCACCAGGCTTCAAGGTGGCTGATGAGAAGTTGATGTTTGGCAATTACTTAAGACGCGGCAAGAGCTCCTTCGGCGCGAAGCCAACAGAGGCAGTTGCTGCAACAATCGGCCTAGTTCGAACGCAACGAGAGGAAGAAGCGATAGCGAGCGGTGAATCACTGCCTATCGTTCATAAAACCGTTACATGGCATGACATCAAGGAGATAGTGAGGACATTACTTGATGAGGATGCGCACGCTAATATCACCTTGACCTTGAAGGCAGGCAGCTATCGCCATACAGACGCAGCTGTAAAAAAAGAATGGCTCAAGCGTTGCAAGCGTGCATTCAGAAACCTCCGTCCATCCAAGTGACATAGAGGGGTTCAAATCACCGATATAAACCCCCAGTAACTTTCACCGACAGTTCTATCCTGTCTCCATGAATGCGGAACTACCGCTTGGAAGGAGACAAGATATGACAGAAGAAGCTGAAATAATCGAGATGGTGTTGACCGCGCCGAAAGATCGACGACCGGCAATCATCGCTGCAGCAAAAGGAACACAGAAACCACGGCCAGGCACTATCAGGCAGGCCGCAGAGATAGGCTGTTGCGATCCCCGAACAATCGCTCGTTACGCACAGCGAGGTCTGCTCACACCCATTCGGATAACTCAAAGACGAGTGCGATACGACTTGAATCAGGTGGAGCGACTTTTCACCCAAGGTGCAGCGGCGCTGAAACCGATACAGGCTGAGCGACATGCGCAAAGCCATGAGGGGGATGCCTAACATGACCTTCACAAACCGCCAGATTTCAATTTCCACCGGCGCGTCCCCAGACCGTGTGCCTGGCGGTTCGCGGCGAGGGGCCGCTGGTGGATTCATTTTACGAGTTCTCATACGACTGGCCGCACTTGCATGGAGGGTATGCCCATGAAAACGAGTGGAGACGATGCTGAGTTCATGGCTCGACGCGACCGCGTCAGAGACCTTGTGCTCTCTGTGCAAAAGTCCTTGAAAGCTGATTACTCTGTGGAACATGTACGCTCAGCACTTGTTGCGGGAGGGCATCTATCATGTGACGTGGATGAAGCCATTGAAGCCGTGACTGACCCAGAGAGTGGCACTGTCAAACAACTATTGGTAGTTGTCGCTCAGGATTCTACTCCTTTGGAAATGGCACGCAGTGGCACCCCCTACGCCATGACTGATTTGGGTAATGCGGAACGACTTGTCGCCTACTATGGTGATTCGTTCCGCTGGGACGTAGCCCGGAAGTTATGGCGTATCTTTGATGGACGGCGTTGGGCTGTGGACTCTGCGTTGCGCGTGCAGGATAAAGCCGCAGAGACGGCTCGCAAAATTCGACGTGAAGCTGCGGTCTCCCCGCCCGGCAATGGTAAATGCGACCTAGGGAGAGATCTTTTCGCCCATGCAATAAAATCGGAATCGCGGGATAGGTTGGCGGCCATGATCGAAGTCGCAAAATCTCGCCCTGGCATTGCGGCCGCAGCGGACGTATTTGACGCGGATCCCTGGGCATTGAATGTGATGAATGGCACCATAAACCTGAGAACGGGCATACTGCGCCCCCATAATCGCGCTGACTATATTACCAAACTGGCACCGGTCGAATATCGTCCGGGTGTGCGTGACGAACGCTGGGATCGTTTTCTGATGGAGGCGACGTCTGGTGACAAAGATCTCATCGATTTTCTGCAAGTGGTGTCAGGATACACCCTAACAGGTTTAACCACGGAGGAGATTCTCATTCTTATATATGGCCCTCAAGCAAGTGGGAAGACCACCTTCCTTGAGTCATTGCGGTCCTGTCTCGGGGACTACGCCAGGACTATCCAGGCCGATTTGTTGGCAAAGAAGAAAGACCACCATGGCGGAGGAGGTGCGAGCCCAGAGCTTGCCGCATTGGCCGGTGCGCGACTGGCTGCCGGTTCTGAAATGGAACAAGGGCGGGAACTGGCCGAAGCCTTGGCCAAAAACCTGACTGGCGGGGAGTCGATAACAGCGCGTCACCTGTACGCAGAATCTTTCGATTTCCATCCACAGTTTAAACTCTGGTTGGCGTTGAATCATTGCCCAAAGGTCTCTGCGGACGATGGCGCAGTCTGGCGCCGCATTCTCAGGATTGGCTTTGAACATACCGTTCCCCCCGAGCGCCGTGACAAAACGCTAAAACTGTACTTGCGAAATCCTATTGGTGGCGGTCAGGCGGTTATAGCGTGGGCCGTCGAGGGATGCCTGAGATGGCAACGAGAAGGCCTTACCGTACCCGAAGCCGTACGGAAATCCACGGAGGCATACCGCCAGGAATCTGATCCAATGGCGACTTTTTTTGAAGACGCTCTCCATTTTACGCCAGGAGCATGGACGCTCTGGAATGAAATATGGAATGCTTACTGTGACCACTCTGCGGAGAACGGGACCCCCGAGAAATACCGCGTGTCGCCGAAGCGCCTACAGGAACGGCTGAAAGGCCGCGAGTGCAAGGCAGAGCGTCGTAATCAGGGCCGTGGCTGGGCTGGTGTTGAGTTTCAGGATGGGTGGGAAACCGTGAGCCATGTCGGTCATGCCGGTTATGACGCCAATTCCCAAAATTTCTCTAGTGATTCTTCTCATAGAGAAGTCTTGGACAAACCGACATATCCGTCTGACCCGACATGCGAGGCCATTCCTGAACCAGCCGAAGTGGGTGAAATATGACCTGTCATGACCGAGACCTGTTGCAGCGTGTACATGATGCCGGGATAACGCTGATCGTGGATGGGAACCGCCTGAAGTACACGGCGCCGGCCGGTGTGCTGACTCCTGACTTACGGGCCGCCCTTGCTGAACTCAAGCCAACTATCCTTCACGAGTACCACGAGCGGGCTGGCATTCTGGAGTACGACGGCCGCATGCCAAGGCCCGAAGCCGAGCGCCAAGCCGGCGCTTCGACCCTGGCAGGCGAGGAGGCCCCATGAACCTGCGCACCCTCATCGAGGAAGAGTGTCCCAACCACCTGCCGGACGGATCCTGTATGGGGGCTGACATTGATGACCTGGGCAGGACCAACCGGTGCACACCCCGAACCAAGTGCCTGGTGGTATGTGGGCGACCATGTGGGTATCTCGAGCAGCTTGTCCTACGGATGATCGAGAACACCCATGACAAACGGAAAGAGACTGAACTGATCAAAGCACGGGAAAACTATGAGGTGATGAAGCATGAATGCGAACGAACGACTGGACGACATATTGTGGAGCGAACCCCGAATGCAAACTTTGCTGGGCTGTGCGAAGAAACAGCTTCGGCGCCTTACCCTGGAAGAAGGTCTCCCGGGGATCCGACTGGAGCGGGGTCTCTATGTTTACAAGGCCCCGGAAGTCTTGAACTGGATCGAATCACGGAAGACGGGTTGTCGCTCAGTCGTATCTGATTCTGAGGATGGCTTATCTACCCCCTAACTCGATCTGCCACTGGTTGCCAAAAGCATGATCATGGGGATCAATACCAACACCGCGCCCCCCTCAGATTCGAGGGCTCGGAGGCTAACGATTCGATGCTGGCATCGACCGGGAGAATGACTGTCACCTCCGTTATCCATGACGCCTGGGCATACTGCATGGTGATATGTATTCTGTCAGCCCAGAAAACCGCGGAAAGAGACGCCAGGAGTGCCCCCTATAAAAGGGTCTGAAGACCCCCCGAAGTATTATGGTTCGCAATCCAGACATGAATGCAGACATGGGATTGCTCACTTAAAAGGGTCTGTATATAGAGATTATACCGAACGCCGAAAACGCGTCAATACTATTATGCAGAACAGGCGTATTCATTGGCAAATCTTCGCGGTAAGACGGTACTGATGAGGATAGAAGTGCTCCTATCGATGACGTCTCATTCATGGCAGATGTCATCGTGCGCTTTGCCGGTCATATACATGCGGAATGCCTTGGCCAATACCTTGGGATCAGCGATATGCTGCTTGGATGGCTTGCCCTTTTCCGGTAGGCAGACTGGCACGAGCTTGTTCATTGTTGGATTGTCATTCCGTTTCAGTGCCAGATCAAGATGAAAGACTGTGATCTGGTGCCCCTGGCTACCGGGCTGATCGAGAGGACTTCAGACATTCAGGAACAGCCGGGGAATGCGGAGACGCTGACATCGAGGTGCGCCGGTCATTTTGTCTTCTTTGCCGTGAATCCCGAGTCGTCGCCGAGATGGAAGAAGAGGTGGCCCACCATCTGCTTCCCGTCCACCTTGACCCAACCACGCCCCGATGCTGGATCGCATTCGTCTGATCCATCCCATGTGAACGCAAGCAGATGGCTACCGCCACTATCGTCTATCCGGCAGTCGATTTCACCTTGGACCGCGCCGAACTGGAATCCGCCGGTTCCATCCTTCCGGATCGTGACATGCCCTGACACCTCAAGGTCCACGAAGTCTTGATCCCACTGGTCCATGTGGGTGATCTGCCACTTGCCAATATACGGTACTGGTATCTTCATGCTTCCCTTTCGTGAACGTCACAAATTTCGGGCAGCGAAACCTCGCCCAACATTCTTTCGGCTTTCAGTCTGTCCACTCCACGCGGATCTTGTTGTCGAACGTGCCGCATGCAACCACTTTCCGTTTGTCGTGTGGATAGTGCCGCCACTTGTACGCCACCAACGCCGCAATCAGGCCGGACGCATCTGCGGATTTCAGTTCCTTCCAGAGATCGGATTTTGCTTTCTGCATCTCAGCCATCGGCATTGAGTAGGCGGTATCGGCGAACTCGTCTCCATTTGCCCGTTGCCACGCCACGTGGGACAACAACAGAGCAACCGCAGCTGCTTCTGAAGAAGGCGTCCCTTCTGGATCAACAAGCGTGGTCAGCGCCATTTCCTTGAGGATCACTGACATCTGCTTTCTTACCACATCAATCATTTGATCTTTCCTGTTCAGACATTTTCCGGGTGCGTCACCCGTTCGGGTCAATCTCCATGCCATGATCCTGCATGTTTCATGTACTGAACCCATGCGTTGTAATCATCCTGGAGCATCGCATCGAGTTCCTTTTGTGTCTCCATGCGCTTAAAGTAGAAATACGTCTTGCCGCCACGACGGATCTTCTTCCCCATGTCCAGTACCCATAACAAGTCGCTCGCATCCTCTTCCTCCAGCAGATACTTGTCTTGCCTAAAGCATTTTGCGACCGGAAACAATTTGTATGCCCGCAATGGGTGCGCCGGCTGGAGCTCGCGGTCAAGAAGCGCAATGACATCGTCCACGCAGGCAAGCGGAACCGATTCCCATGCATCATTGAACGTAATACTTGGTTGCATTTGCGTTATTCCTGCTTGCCTACCTGTACCAGTGGCGTTGGCGTGACACTATACGTCTGGCCATTTGGTTCGTCCAACGGATTTCAGCACGGTAGGTTTTTTATTTCCTTTTGTGTTCTGATTCCGGGAAGTACCCGGAACGTGCAGAAACCATTGAACAACCCCAACAAAAAGATAGGATGGAACCATGAGCGATGACATTGAGGACATTGAGACTGATGACTATGAAATGACCGAAGCCGACTATGAGGCAGCCGAGCAGGCCTATGCTGATGGCACGATTGCCAGGCAGGAGGAAGAATACCGGAAGGAGTTTGATGCGCTCTGCGTGAGGGCCCGGGAAAAGGCCGAGTTAGCCTTGCAGTCCGCCAGCCTGAAGGATCCCTCGATTGCCGCCCTGCGTTCGCGCAAATGGTTATACGCCGAAGCGTTCACCGTGATGGCTATCAGTGCTGACGATATACTCATCTGTCCCGATTCAGTTATGCCCATGGACATTGCCCAGGTGGAGGTGATTCTCCGTCATGAATGGGGACATGTGGTTCTCGGACATGGGGAGCGTGGCAAGGCATTCGTCGCCGAGATGAACGATCCCGACAATGCCAAGATCTGGAAATCAGCGTTCAACTGCGGGGCTGACCTGGAAATCAATTCCGGGCTGATCCAGGAGATCGTGGCTGCTGGCCTCCGGGATGAGTGCTTCCTCCCCGGCTATGGCTCTTGTACGGCATTCCCCCCTGGCCTCAAAGCCGAGGAGTATGCCCGCCTTGTCATGGCCGACCAGGATTTGGTCCACGCGATGGAATGGCATGCCCTTGCGGTGATGAAGCCCAAGACTGCTGATCCAGCCTGATCCCCCCCCACCTCAGCCAGTGGTGCCTAAAACCATCACAAGCGGGGAGGTGGGCTTTCAGGGGTGCACACAGTAACCCGTATTCTGGAGGTGGGTATATACAAATGACCCCCATGACGCCGGGGACACTGGGGGTGGTCGGTCGGTCGCTGTCGCTCCCTCCCTCCGAAAAAGAATGCTTTTATTTCCTCTTGGCGATGAATCACATTCATCAGTCACTTCCGGCTGCAATGCCGGCGTTGTGGGTTACGGGCTTCTCACGCCTGCCCCAGACGAAAGCTGAAATGAGCGCGTCCGTGAGATAGCTACGTCGCCTTGAGCAAGCGCGTACCATGGCAAGGAACATGCTTGACCGACACCCTTGATCAGGGGTGTTGGTCTTTTATTTCCTCTTGGCGTGAGGTTATCGCTCCGGTTCCAGCAATGGACAGGGTACGAGACCAGCAGCTCCCGTCGAACGACACAAAGGAGTTCACGCCTGCCCATGCTTGCCACACCGGTTGGCCGCCGGAGGATGTCGCAGGTAATCGCCCAGCAATGGGTATGGATCCGCCTGAGTATGACGGCATGGGTAGGCCTCTTATTTCCTCTTGGCGGTGAGACACCGTCCTCTGATCCAGCCACGGTCGCATAGGCCATGCGGTCGTCGGATGAGTGCTGGGCTATCTCCCCCTGATAACGCGAAGGGGGACATCTTCCCTGGGTAGTATGCCCAGAATGGTTCCCGTACCACTTACGGGGTGTTCCGAGTATGGAGGTGTGTATGCTGTGCAGGTTATCGGTTGGACAGGTGAAGAGCGTTGTGGGCGGTATGGCGGATGACGGTGAGATCCTCGTGAGCTTGCCCGATCGGTCGGGGGTCGTGAAGGTGGCGCCGGCGGATGACAAGCGGCTGGTGTTCATGACCACGCGGTCCAAGCCTGGGAACAGTATCCTGGGTGATCCGGCCATCGTGAGCCACAACATCGGCGTGGTGGGCGGCTTTGCCTGGGCGAAGAAGGCCACCGTCGCTGCTGAAGAAGCGTGATGATAATGGCGGCAGTGCTGGCGGGAGAAATCCGTCCAGGCTGCCGAGCTTTTCTTTTTTCCTCGGACTTATCCCGGAACCGTCGGTCTATGAATCCGGACTGTGTTATCGAATATGCCTCTGGATTCCGGGGAATGACCGTTACGCCCAGGACATCTGCCCGTTGACCCCCCGTAAGGACCCCCTAAAACATGCTGTGGTGAGCTGTGGCGTGTTCCCACGGGCCATGGTTTCCGGGTCCATATGGAGACAAGGGGGTACCGTAGTTCGGGCCTTCCAGGGGTCCAAATCTGCTTGCCTGGATCACTTTTTCACCCTGCATGTGTGCCTCCCGGCCACAGGAACCGCGCTACCCTTCATCGGATGCCCGGCACACTGTCTCCCACAGCCATCATGCAGGGCTCTATTTTGTCCATCCATGCCACCTTACCGGGAAACCGGGGCCGTGGTCGGGCGTGCCTGCATCGTAAAACAACTGCCTATGGTGAGAAGCATACCATGGGGGAACGGTTGAGCCTGGGCGTCTATGCATGACGTGACTCGGGCCGTGGATGGATCTTCTCATTTTCGAGACCGGTGGGGGTGCATCCCTGTCCCCGTAATCCTGGTGGGAACAGGTTCCGGTCAGCCATGGCTACACCACCGTCCTGCACGTACCGCCTTTCTGAGGTCAAACTGAGAAGGCCTGTCCCCGAGAAATGAACCTAAAAAGCCCGATCGGTGGTTGGGACGGGTGTTGGTATACCCCTGCATAGTCAGGGGAAATTGACACCCATTACCCACAGAAAACCGTATGGACAGCGACAATCACGGAGAATACATTACAGCCCATGGGTGGTGGCTTTTAAAGGGATAGTCGGAATAATCTAGGATTAACGGCTTAGGATGTCACAAAAATGAACAAACTTGAGGAAAAATGCTACGAGATTGCGGCACGCGAAGTGGCATCGCGTCGGATGCATCCAGCGATGATGGCAAAGGCATTTAGTGACGCTGATGGAGACGAGAAGAAGGCCATCGCCCGCTATATCAAACTAAGGGTTCAGCGACTGGCGGAGGAATATGCTGCGGAGGCACAAACGCGCGAAGAACATCGACGCCAGGAGGAATCAGAATACCGAGAACGAGCAACGAACGGCAAGGCATCGAACCGACCATGCTGTAGGACATGTAAGGAATTTTCCGTAATTGGAGAGATGGACAAGACAACAGGCCAGTGTGCAAGGACCAACGCAGAAACATTTGCGTTTTCTAGTTGTGGTCAGTACGCGAGAAGGGAATAGCTGATTCAACCGGCGGACTATTTTCCAAGATCGAACCACTCAGAAGCACTATTGGGACCAAAGACATGACGACCAACACAACAAACGGCGACTGGCGGATTGCCATCAATGATCGGTATCAGAAGGTTGTTGATACCGTGATGACATTAGCGACCAGTGCGCTCGTCCTACCTACCTTCTTTCTTCGTGAACTTCTTGCCATTCCCCCTGGTCAGAAACTCATCGATTCACTCAACTACAAGGTCTTCATTTCATGGAGCGCACTCTCGCTAACGATTCTCTTGGGAATCATTTTTCAGTTCACCTCGGCGAAATGGGTCAAACTGGCAGTTGGCGGGAAGGTACATTTCTTGGAACAGACACTCAGCCTTATTCTCGATTGGACCTTCTGGATGATGGCATCCGGATTCGGAATAGGATTGGCATCGTTGCTTTGGTTCATGGTCACGTGTTAATAACACTTACCAATAGCGTAGTGCCGTAAACGTTCCACTGCCGGTCACGACGCGCGTTCCGACTACGTAGGCCGAAGGCGTGCCCGATGGCAAGGGCTGGCTGGGCAGAAGGAGCGTTATGCGAGCGTGCCGAGCCGTATTCCGGCGAGGGGATTTCGGGAGGGACCCGTTGGGAGGGAACCGAAACACGTCGCATAACGACGACTTCTGTTGGGCCAGGTGAGCGGAGCGAACGAACCCAGCATCGGGCATGACTGAAGGCCGGCCTTCTTCCTTCTATCTTGTTACCTTGGGGTCAATCTTCAGGTATTTCTGAATGGCGTCAATTCGTTGTGAGGCTGCTTCCCATTCGGATGTATTAGACAGACCCATCAATTCAACTGATGCATTGTCGGGTCTTTCTTCGATCTTCATCAGGTAAGAGCGGTAGAGACAAGGAAGTTCGTGAAAACAGGCCGCCAAATCTGCTGAGTGCCGCCTGTTGGCAACCATCCGATCCAATACCCTCTGTTTGAATGCATCGTTCATCCCATCGGCTTTTACGGCGTTAGCGTAAAAGATTATGTCTGAGATGATCTGGCTTCTAATCTCGCGATACTTGAGGATTGGCTGAAACCAGAAAGTGGCAAGAAGATAACCGCCGGCGCCAGCTATGATTCCAATAAATGCGGCGACCAATTCAATCATCTTACGCTCCATTCGTTTGAGTCCTCTACTCTTGAACATTGCCAGAAGATCGTGTTTTTTGCCCTATGGTGATCCTATTGTTGCGCGGGAAGAATGACAGGTACATCGAAGCTAATCCGGCTGATCATACTCCGTTCTTTGTCGCTTTGTCCCTGCGATCCAAGCCCAAAAGCTCCGACAAATATACCGACGCCACCTTTTTTCTCGGTCCCTTCGGTTGCCGTTACGGCAATGTCAAAATGAATATCCTGTGCAATCAGACGCGTCTCAGCATCATACAATTTCACAACCCCTTGGTCTGTTCTGAAATTTAAGTGACTAGGATTTACGCGAGCACCTTTCGTCCTCGCATGCGCCTGTGCAACAGCAACACCGTTGATAATATCTGTTAGCGTCTGGGTAACAAATGCTTCGAGTGTGATCATGTTAATCCTCCAATACCGGCGATATTTATCCTGCCTGATGTCTGCTTAAAACGTTGCTACACGCGAAGCCGACCACTTCCAGCGAATGTCGTGAACTATATTCCCCACACACTGGGGCAGTCCATCCTTTTTCAGACTATGGCCATTTTCAAATCTTTTTCAACCCAAGGAGCCCCCATGCACATCATCTATGCCGAAAAGTATGTCAGTCCCCGTGAACGTCCCCTCACCCCCGAGGAGCAGGAAGTCAGGCGCATTGCCTATGCTCTGAAGGTGGCAACGGTGGGCGCGTTGTACGTGGCCAGCCGGGCCTTGGCGCCGCTGGTGGATGCCCATGCCTCCCCGGGTGCCGCCATTGTCCTGATGCCGGTGCCGTCCAGTATCAACACGCTGTGTGCAAACCGTGCCCTGGCCCTGGAATTGGCCGGGGAACTCCGGCGTATGACGGACCGGGCTGTGTTCATCAAGGCATCCGTCTGCCGGAAGGATCCCGTGGAGAGCTCCTGCTTCAGGCGGCGACACGGCAAGCTCGGTCTCACCCTGGAGGAACACGGCATGATCCGGATCACGGGGCCGATGACCATCACCAATACGGTGTTCTATTTCGTGGACAACGTGGCCACCACGGGCACCACCCTGGAAGCCTGCCGCCAGGCATTGGGTTTCGGGGATGGCATCGTGTACGCCAATGCGGGGAAGGCCTC
>Ga0118677_10006639_pt2 | contig 18926 bp, 12 predicted proteins | sample AliMusrvi5mmetaG_FD_86154 | JGI IMG/M metagenome (GOLD analysis project Ga0118677, IMG submission 86154) | reverse complement strand
TCGCGGTTCCCTTGCGGGTGGAGACAAAGACCAGATCTCCGCTTGGCAGATGGCGGGCGTCAAAGTCATCATACTTGCCGTGGGTGAGGGGATGGCGACCGGAACCGTCGATGTTCATTTCATAAATGTGATAGAAGGCATCCTCGGGCACGTTGGCCTTGTTAGCCTTGTTCGGTTCGGCGGCGAGTTCCGGGTGAAACCGGCAATAGGCGAACAACAGTTTGTTGCCGTCAAACGAAAGGTCCGGTCCCATGAAACTTCCTTCCGGCATGTCGCTGGTCAGGCAGCGCAGGCGCGGCGCGACGGACTTGAAACCCTCGAGCACACAAATGCCGCCGCCGCCGCGCGACCACCAACCGTAATGCTAGTCGCTCATGTGCGGAAACATGCCCGGGGCGCGTTTGACAAAAAGCAGGGAGTCAAAGTTGAGCAGCGGGTTTGTTAGGGCGAGTTCGCGCACCGCCCAGCGGGCGCGGAAGTAAAGCGTGCGGCGGGCGTTGGCGGCCATGTCGGCGCTGGCGCCCAGGCTGGCGATTTCATGGAGATCGGCCTCGGCTTGGTCGGTGCTGGCACCGAGGCGCCGCAGGCTGGCCGCGAGTTTGAGTCCGCGCCCGATGACTTGGGCGAGCGGCAGGTCGGGTTGTGCGCCGGGCGGCGGGTGGTCCACCGTCCATGGGCTCACACTGCTTTGGGTGGCAGGTTTGCCAAACGCCAGATTATCGTTAGACCCGGTCGCGTCCGCCGCGCAAGTCACCAACCGCGCCGGCTTGGTTGGATTCCGGGCATCCTGGAGCAGCCAGTCGGCTTCGACCCGGGCCTGCCACGCGGGGTCAGGTGCCGCGCCGGGAGCGTTGCCGACGGTCGCGAACAACAGGGCAAGGAAGGGCAGCAGTCTTGATTTCATGGTTCCTGGTGAATTGTGGTGGAATTCTCGCAGGCTGAATTGGTGCGACAAGCTTTACTGATGCAAAGCACGGATTTTGTCGTCAGATTCCGGTTGCATCTGGAACGTCTCGCCAGTCGTGGTCTTGAGCGGCAGGCCCCGTGGGGCAGGACAACTCTCCCGCTCCGCACCGCTCAATAGCCGCCACCGGCCCAGTCAAGGCATGACCGCTTACTCCGACTCTGCCGATTTGGGCATCCCCGTTGCAGCCACCCAACCTCGCAAGCACTTTCCTTATTATTCCTCAGTGGCCCATTCACGCTTAAAGGCTTGGAGGTCGAGGAAACAGCGTTGGTCTGATAGATATTCCGGGCCATGCACACCGCTCCTGAGGATGCTGAAGCCGCCCCGGAGAGCGGCTTCGTAACTCCTTCCACAACATGGTGGGCGAGATGGGAGACAAGTAGCAGATACACACCCCGAGTCAAGGGCCAGGGCGCTTTGGCTGCGAAGAAATTGCGGTGGCCGAGGTCGTCGCCCGCTGGAATTCGAGCACAGCCTGGCATTTTTGCCAGCGGACGATCCTTGCCAAGGGGCAATCCAATGAATAGCTTTCCCCATGCTGTTTGAGCGGCAACGCGTGCTGCTGACCCTGCTGGATGCCTTGGGTGGGAAGGTTGCGCCAACGGATTTCCAGAAGTTGCTTTTCCTCTACACCCGGCAGGAAGAGGAACCGAGCTACGAGTTCGTACCTTACCGGTTTGGTTGTTTTTCGTTCACCTCTTACGCCGACAAGCGGCGTTTGATCGAGCGGGGACTGTTGCAGGATGACGAGCAGCAATGGTCGCTGACGGTCGCCGGGCGGGATTCGGCCCGGAGTCGTGCGGTGACGCCGGTGTTGGCAGGCCGATTCAGCCGCGAACACGCCGGGTTGCGCGGCAATGCCCTGGTGGCAGAGGTATATCGGCGTTTCCCCTACTACGCCACGCGCAGTGAGATCTTGGACAAGGTGTTGCCGGACAGGGTGGACCGTGAGCGGGTCGAGCGGGCGCGGGCGCCGAAAGCCGCAGCCGGGCTGCTGACGATTGGCTACGAAGGCAAATGCCTGGAGACCTATCTGAACCAGCTTTTGCAGGCTGGAGTCACGCTGCTGTGCGATGTGCGGCGCAATCCGTTGAGCCGCAAATACGGGTTCTCCAAAGGCACATTGAGCCATGCCTGCGAGGGAGTTGGCATCCGCTACGAGCATCTCCCGCAACTCGGCATCGCCTCGGCCGAGCGGCGGGACTTGAAAACCCAGGCTGACTACGATGCGCTGTTTGAGGATTACGAACACAAGAGCCTGCCCCTGCAGAGCGAGTCGCTGGCGCAAATCCAAGCGTGGATCAAGGAGGGTGAACGGGTTGCCCTGACCTGCTTTGAACTGCATCCGCATCAGTGCCACCGGCATTGCGTGGCGGAAGCCCTGGAAAAGAGGGTCCGAAACAAGCTTAAAGCCCAGCATCTTTGAAACGGTAACAAGGTGAAACAGAAATACTTCGACGCCTTCCTTAAGACCGATCTGCACTTCTTCCTCGGCACGATGAAGGAGTTTCACGGGTTTTCCCCTAACCCGTGGGTGATTATCGGCGTGCTGCCCATGCCCTATCCACCAGATGTGGAACAAATGGAACTGCTTTGACCCATGTCTAAACCGAGTATCACTTTGTCGACCACGCACGCAGAAAACCGAACAAGAAATATGAACGGAGACATCCCAGGTGAAAAATGAAGGCCGACGCAGAACAACGGCCTAACTCCTTCTACCGTGGGTAGATGAGCTGCCAGACAGGTACGCCTGCGACCTGCGAGTCGTCAACCGGAAGATTTGTTTTTTTGACGGGTGTAGTCTTGGATACAGCCAGCCGCCCCGGATGCCTTTGGACAAAGCGCCCCGAATCAGCCAGGGGAATGGCAGAGATTGGCACGGGCCAGAACGAAATTCCGTGAAATCGCCCGTCTGGTGGCCGGACATGGAAATGGACACGTAACGCGGAAAAAAATCTTGATTTTTTCCACAAGTCATTTATTTTCTGTCCTGAAACAGGACAACTCATCGGACGTTGATGCGGACATTTGAACGGACACACGGGTGGATTTCCTATCGCTGCGACCTTGGCAAGGCGGGGGTGCTGCTGTGGCTGGCGCTGGGCGAGGCGGCGTCGAAATGTGAGCACATTTCTCGGGTTCCGCTGCGCCCGGCCACGGCGCAGGCGTTGCATCAGTTGTATTTGGCCAAGGGTGCGGCGGCGACGACCGCCATCGAGGGCAACACGCTTTCGGAGGAAGAGGTGTTGAAGGCGGTGGAAGGCAGGCTGGTCGTGCCGCCATCCAAGCAATACCTGAAGCAGGAGGTGGAGAACATCATTGCGGCGTGCAACAGCATCAGCAACCAAGTGGCGGCGGGCACGCTGCCGGCGTTGTCGGCGGATCTCTTCCGCGCCTACAATCGCCAGGTCTTGAACCAACTGCCCGTGAAGGACGACGTGAAGCCCGGCGAGTTGCGGACGCATTCGGTGATTGTCGGCAATGTCTATCGGGGAGCGCCGGCGGAGGATTGCCCGTATCTGATAGACAGGCTGTGTGAGTGGCTCAACGGCCCGGATTTCCAGGCACCGGAAAGCCTGGGCCCCGGTGCGCCCACCGTGTATGCGATTTTGCGCTCGGTGGTGGCGCATTTGTATCTGGCGTGGATTCACCCGTTCGGCGACGGCAACGGCCGCACGGCGAGGTTGCTAGAATTTCACATCCTGCTGTCGGCGGGCGTGCCGTCACCGGCGGCCCATCTGTTCAGCAACCACTACAATCAGACACGGGCCGAGTATTACCAGCAGCTTGATCACGCGAGCAAGTCGGGCGGGGACATCGTGCCGTTCATCGGTTACGCGGTGAGGGGCTTGGTGGACGGTCTGCGGGAACAGCTTGAGAAAATCTGGGAGCAGCAATGGGATGTGGTGTGGCGGAATTTTGTGCATGAGCAATTCCAGAGCCGTAACAGTCCGACCGACACACGACAGCGGCATGTGGCGCTGGATCTTGGCGACGGTGACGCATGGGTTGAGGTGGGAAAAGTCGCGGAGCTGACGCCGCGACTGGCAAAGGCCTACGCGGGCAAGACCGCGAAGACATTGCAGCGCGATCTGAACGCACTGGTCGAGATGGGCTTGATTGTCCGTGACGGCCGGAAGGTCAGGGCTCGCCGGGAAGTCATCCTTGCGTTCTTGCCGCTGCGGAAGAAACCCGACGCACCAGCGAATTCATGAAACCCGACCGACGCCTTATTGAGTGGGAAAGTCCCACCCAGCGCAAAGCGTTGGAAATGAGCGAGTTCTTATTTGAGTAGAAAACGTCCGAGCCATGTCCCACGCCTACACCGAAGACCATCTTGTCGAGCAACCTGCCATGTTCGACTGCTTTGCTCCATTGGGGTGGCCATTGGCTGCACCACGCGACTATCCGCCAGAGGTGGCCCGTGACGCCAAGCTGTGGGTGGACGAGACCGGTATGTTCGGACGCGAGACGAAGGGCGAGGTGGTGTTGGTGCCACGATTGCGGGCGGCGTTGGCGCGGCTGAATCCCGCGCTGCCGCCCGAGGCCATCACCGCCGCGGTGGATGAATTGACCCGCGACCGTTCGGCCATGAGCCTGGAAGCGGCGAACCGCGAAGTCTATCACCTGCTCAAGGAAGGTATCAAGGTGTCGGTGCCGGACCGCGAACGCGGCGGGCAGAAGGCAGAGCGGGTGCGGGTGGTGGATTGGGAGGTTCCGGCAAACAACGATTTCCTGCTGGTCAGTCAGTTCAGCGTCACCGGTGCGCTCTACACCTGTCGGCCGGATTTGACCGCCTTTGTCAATGGGCTGCCGCTGGTGGTCATCGAGTTGAAGAAGCCCGGCGTGCCCGCGCGTGCTGCGTTCGACGAGAACCTGACGCACTACAAGCAGCAAATCCCGGCACTGTTCTGGTATAACGCACTGCTCATCGCCTCGAACGGCACCGACAGCCGCGTCGGGTCGCTCACGGCTGACTGGGAGCGATTCTTCGAGTGGAAGCGCATCGAGCGCGAGGACGAGCCGCGCCGGGTGGCGCTGGAAGTGATGATCCGCGGGACCTGCGACCGGGTGCGGTTGCTCGATCTGGTGGAGAATTTCACGCTGTTTTCGGAGCACAAGGCCGGGTTGGTGAAGATCATCGGGCAGAATCACCAGTTCCTTGGCGTGAACAATGCGATCACCTCAATGCTCACCGCGCGGGAGTTGGGGCACGGACGCGCCGGCGTGTTCTGGCAGACCCAGGGCAGCGGCAAGAGTTTCTCGATGGTGTTCTTCGCACAGAAGGTGCTGCGCAAGGTTGCAGGCGACTGGAGGTTCGTAATCGTGACCGACCGGGTGGAACTGGACGACCAGATAGCGACGACGTTCAAGGCCGCGGGCGCCGTCAGCGAGGCCGAGGGCGACCAATGCCACGCTGCTAGCGGGGCGGATCTGCGGGAGTTGCTGCGCGGGAATCATCGCTACGTCTTCACGCTGATCCACAAGTTCCAAACACCGGAGATGCTCTGCGAACGTCCCGACGTGATCGTGCTCACCGACGAGGCGCACCGCAGCCAATACGACACACTGGCGCTGAACATGCGCGCTGCACTGCCCAAGGCGCTGTTCCTCGCCTTCACCGGCACACCGTTGATCGCCGGCGAGGAACGGACGAAGGACGTGTTTGGCGATTACGTTTCCATTTACGATTTCCAACAATCGGTCGAAGACGGCGCGACCGTGCCGCTGTTCTATGAGAACCGCACGCCGGAGTTGCAACTGGTGAACCCGGACCTGAACGAGGACATCTACGACCTCATCGAGGCGGCGGAACTCGACCCAGAACAAGAAGCGAAACTCGAGCGAGCATTGAGCACGCAATACCAGATTCTCACCCGTGACGATCGGTTGGAAACGGTGGCACAGGACATCGTGCGGCATTTCCTCGGCCGCGGCTTTGTCGGCAAAGCGATGGTAGTGTCCATCGACAAGGCCACCGCGCTCAAGATGCACGACAAGGTGCGGAAGCATTGGGAGGTGGAGCGGCAACGGGTGGAGCTGGAGATTGCGGAGCTTGCAAAGTATCCTGAAGGGCGACGGTCACAGACCGCCGCCCCAGAAGAGAATGCCGCCCGCTTGCGGGAACTCAACCAACGATTGGACGTGATTCGGACCACCGACATGGCGCTGATCGTGTCGCCAGGTCAGAACGAGATCGAGCAGATGAAGAAGCACGGCCTCGACATCGTGCCGCACCGCAAGCGGATGAATGACGAGGAGCTGGCCGAAAAGTTCAAGGACACGAAAGACCCGTTGCGGATCGTGTTCCTGTGCGCCATGTGGCTGACCGGCTTCGACGCGCCGAGTTGCTCCACGGTGTATCTCGACAAACCGATGCGCAATCACACTCTGATGCAAACCATCGCGCGGGCGAACCGCGTGTTTCCCGGAAAGCACAGCGGCATGATCGTGGATTATGCGAATGTGTTCGCTTCGCTGGAAAAAGCGCTCGTCATCTATGGGCCGGGCGGCGGTGGCGGCGGCGGACCGGTCAAAGACAAGGCGAAGTTGGTCGAGGAATTGCGCAAAGCCGTGGTGGCGGCGACTGCATTCTGCGCGGCGCGTGAGGTGGACCTCCCCGGCATCGAGTATCTCGTCAAAGGCAGCATGGAACGCTTGCAGCGGATTGACGACGCCGTCAACGCGCTGATTTCCCCCGATCCGTTGCGGCGGGAGTTTTTTGGCCACGAACGGCTGGTCACCACTCTTTACGATGCGGTGAAACCTGACCCGGCGGCGGTGGAGTTTTCCGGTCGTGTCGCATGTATTATCGCCATCGCCGCGGCCATTCGCAGCAAGCTCAATCCTGATAAGCCGGACATCACGGAAGTCATGGGCGACATCGCCAAGTTGCTAGACGCCTCGATCACGGGCGTGGACATGCCCGCGAAGCCCTCCCCAGTGATGGACCTGTCGAAGATTGCTTTCGAGGCGCTGCGCGGCCGGTTCAAGGAATCCAAGCACAAGAACACCGACCTCGAAGTCCTCAAGGCCGCCATCCGCGCCCAACTGGAAAAGCTGATCCGTCTGAACAAGACCCGTGCCGACTTCGCCGAGAAGTTCGAGGAATTGATCGAGTCCTACAACACCGGCAGCCGGAATATCGGGGATCTGTTCGAGGAGTTGGTGAAATTGAGCCGCAACCTGAGCGAGGAGCAGCAACGTCACGTCCGCGAAAACATGACCGAGGAGGAACTGGTTATCTTCGACATCCTAACGCGCCCGGCGCCGGAACTGAGCTCCGAGGAGCGCGCCGAGGTGAAGAAAGTCGCCCGCGAGTTGCTGGACCGGCTCAAGAAGCTACTCGTCCTCAACTGGCGGCAAAAGTCCGCCGCCCGCTCGCAGCTCAAACTCACCATCGAGGACGTGCTCGATACCGGCCTGCCGCGCGCCTACGACAAGCCGCTCTATCAACAGAAGTGCGCGGTGCTTTTCGAGCATGTTTACGAGAGCTATCCCGAACGGGACGCCGGGGTCTATGCGGAGGCTGGATGAGCGCTTGGATGCTTTTTGATCATTCAAATTGGCGGCGGGCAAGGATGCCCGCGCCACCGTGGTCCGGGCATCTTTGGCCTTCGTAACCTTGGCGAAGTAGGCCTGCCCGGATTCACGCGGACTCCCTCACTTTTCCTACTCATCCTCATTGCCTGGCACGCGTCAGGATGTCTGAGCCTGAATCTCCACTGATCGGTACGCTCCAATTTGCGGGTCACTGGCCCGCGAATTTGAGGCACAACGAACTTGAGAATCCCGCAGGGAAAGCACGCGCAAGGGCAATGCTGGACCCGCGTGTTGCTTGGCGCGATGAAATTGTCGGGCCGCGTGAAAAATGTTGAAAAATCCGGGAAATGTCCTAAGTAGGGGGCGTCCTTGCGGTCCGCTGCAAGGAATGCACGCTCAACACCCGAACCCAATGAACAACTACCCCAAACTTCACAATGCCATGTGGCCCGGCCTCGTCGGCAAGGGCAGCCCCGGCGCCGAACCCGGCATCGACCTCGACACCATGCTCGATCTAACCGCCAGCGCGGAGGTCAACGGCGTCAAGTTCGACGGCGTGGACCTGTTCCTGTTCGATCCGCATGTCTCCATCGACAGCAGTCCCGACGACATCAAGGCGCTCGCCGCCAAAATCCGCGCGAAGGGATTTGTGGTCGGCTCGCTGGTTGCCCCGGTGTGGCCGCCCACCGGCGGCGGCTCCGCCATGGGCAGCGCCGAGGACCGCGCGAATTTCGTCGGCCAAGTCCGCAAGGCCTGCCGCATCGGCTCACAACTGCGCGAACTGGGCATCCGCCCCAGCGGCGTGATTCGCATCGACTCGTCCTGCGGCATCGACGAGTGGGCAGAGGATCCAACTGGAAACACGACGAAGATCGCCGCGACTTTCCGCGAGGCCGCCAAGGTCGCCGCGGACCACGGCGAACAACTCGCCGCCGAGGGTGAAATCTGTTGGGGTGGCATGCACAGTTGGAAGTACATGCTGCAACTGCTCGAAGAGGTCGGATGCCCCGAAACGGTGGGCTTCCAGGCTGACATGGCGCACACCCTGCACTATGCGCTGGGCACCAACGCCCCCGAGCATCGGCTCGTGCCGGAAACCTTCAACTGGGAGCCCGAAGCACTCGCCGCCGCCTTGCGCGAAATGACCAGCGCGCTGCGCCCGTGGACGCTGGATTTCCACGTCGCCCAGAACGACGCCACCGTCAAGGGCAGCGGCAGCCACGACAAGACCGGGCGCCATTGCCTGGCCAACGACCCCAACGGCAAGCTCGACATCACGCGCGACGCCGGCTATTGGCTGCGCGACGACGCCGGCGAAGTGACGCGGCGGATCCGCCATATATGTTGGGACGGCTGCATGTTCCCCAACGAGGTGATGATGCAGGCGGACACCTGGTCTAACATTCTCACAGCGATGCTCAAGGTGCGCGAAGCCCACGGCTGGACGGAATGAGCCCCCGCGGCTTAGATGACATGCGGACATGCACAAATATCCCGGCAAAGAACGCCACTGAGACACTGATGGCCACTGATACCACTGAAAAGAAATCATGAAATCAGTCTGCTCAGTGGATCTCAGTGCCATCAGTGGTTGGATTTGGCCGGCGACCGTTGCATAGTCCATCCAACGGAACCATTTGCAACCCAAATCAAACAACTATAACATCATGAAAAAGCTCAATATCGGACTGGTCGGCTACGGCTTCATGGGCCGCGCCCACGCCAACGCCTTCCGCAAGGTCGGCAACTTCTTCGCCCTCGACCGCCAACCGGTGCTCAAGGCCGTGTGCGGCCGCGACGCGTCCAAAGCCCTGGCGTTCGCCGCGCAGTGGGGCTTCGAGTCCATCGAAACAGACTGGCTCAAGCTCATCGAGCGCGACGACATCGATGTGATTGACATCGCCGCGCCCAACGACGTTCACGCGCCCATCGCCATCGCCGCCGCCAAGGCCGGCAAGATGATCCTGTGCGAAAAACCGCTGGCGATGAATGCCGCCGAGGCCCTCAAAATGGTCGCCGCGGTGGAAAAGGCGAAGGTGCCTAACATGGTTTGGTACAACTACCGGCGGGTGCCTGCCGTGACGCTCGCCAAACAACTCATCGACGAGGGTAAGCTCGGCCGCATCTTCCACTACCGCGCCAAGTTCCTCCAGGATTGGACCATCTCCAAGGACCTGCCGCAGGGCGGCGCCGGCCTGTGGCGGCTCGATGCCAAGGTCGCCGGCAGCGGCGTCACCGGCGACTTGCTCGCCCATTGCATCGACACCGCGCTGTGGCTCAACGGGCCGATGGACAAGGTCACCGCCACCACCGAAACGTTCATCAAGGAACGCAAGCACACTCTAACAGGAAAGGTCGAGGCCGTCGGCATCGACGACGCGAGCTTGTTCCTGGCGCGCTTTGCCAACGGCTCACTGGCCAACTTCGAGGCGACGCGCTACGCCCGCGGCCACAAGGCGCTCTATACGTTTGAAATCAACGGCGAGCATGCCTCGATCAGTTGGGATTTGCATGACCTGCACCGCCTGCAATACTTCGAGCATCGCGACGAAGGCCGGCTGCGCGGCTGGCGCTCCATCCACGTCACCGATCCCGACCATCCCTACATGGACAAGTGGTGGGTTCCGGGTTTGCAGATTGGCTACGAACACAGTTTCGTGCACCAGGCCGCCGATTTCATCCAGGGCCTCAACTCCGGCGCGGCGACGGCCCCGACGTTCCGCGACGGCCTGGCCACCGATTATGTCACCGACGCCGTGCTCAAGTCCGCCAAGTCCGGCCGCTGGGAGACGGTTAAGAAATAGCACAACACAATCAATATTATCCCATGACCAAAGACTCCACCACCATGCACAACGCCCTGGACCAAGGCCAGGGCATCCTGCGCCTGACTCCCACCTGGGTGCCCCGCTCGTTCTGTGTACCGGGCCGCCGCATCAAGCTGCATCCCGACGATTACTATGCGCTGGGCGGCGAGCGCGGCGGGCTTGACGAGCGCTGGTTCTCCTCGACGACACCGGCGAAGAACGGTCCACTAACAGGCGAGTACGAGGGCCTGAGCGCCATCGTGTTCAAGGACGGGGCAGCCGAGTCCACCTTCCTGTTGCGCGATGCCGTGGCGGAACTCAAGGGTGCCCTGATCGGCGAGCGGCTATGGCAGGCCCACGCCGCGTGGCCGATGTATTCAAAGTTCTTCGACAACCAGGGGGCGCTGCCGCACCACATCCACCACCGCGACGAGCACGCCAGTCTAACCGGCCAGCAAGGCAAGCCGGAAGCGCACTACTTTCCGCCCCAGGTCAACAACCACGGCGGCGATTGCCCCTACACGTTCTTTGGTTTCGCGCCGGGCACCACCCGCGACCAGGTTCGCGAATGCCTGGTCAATTTCACCAAGGGTGACAACAAGATCACCAACCTGTCGCAGGCATACCGGCTCGAGCCGGGCACCGGCTGGGACATTCCGCCAGGCATCCTGCATGCGCCGGGCAGCCTCTGCACCTATGAACCGCAGCGCGCGTCGGATGTCTATGCCATGTATCAATCGCTGGTCGGCACGTCCATCGTGCCCAGCGAGTTGTTGTGGAAGGACACCCCGCCCGAGCGCATGGGCGACATCGACTATCTTATGGAGGTCATCGACTGGGAGCGCAATGTGGACGCTGATTTCCGCACCAATCACTTCATGCGCCCCAAGCCTGTCAGGCCGGTGGCCGAGATGCGGGGCTATCAGGAGAATTGGATCTGCTACAATTCCGAGGCTTACAGCGCCAAGGAACTCACGGTCCAGCCCGGTGCCACCGTCACCATCAGGGATGCCGCCGCTTACGGCATGATCCTGATGCAGGGCCACGGCCGGATGGGTGTGTGGGAGATTGACACTCCCGCGCTGATTCGCTTCGGGCAACTGACTTATGATGAGTTTTTCGTCAGCGAACAGGCAGCCAGGGACGGTGTGCAAATCACCAATCCGTCGCTGAGCGACCCGCTGGTCATGCTCAAACATTTCGGCCCGCTCAACCCGGACCTCGTGGTCGGGGCTCCGACGGAAGGCTAGGAGGGTAAAGCGGGAGGATGCGACCACGGATGAGGAGGATTACGCCGATTAAGACGGAATTCAATCCCATGATGAGTTGTCGGATGGCCGACTCCGTACGAGCGCTTGGCGCGCTGGCCTGTGGTCTGGCCTTGACCTTCGCGCCAGGGGTCGCGGGCACTGACATTCCCGCAGCCACCGACGCCCAATTCCATGCCGCCCTGCGTGCAGCCAAAGCCGGTGACCATATCCGTTTGGGCCCCGGCCCCTACAAAGGCGGTTACTACGCGGTTGGTCTAACTGGAACCGCGGCGCAACCGATCCGCATCACCGGCCCCGCCGCCGACAAGCCTGCGGTGTTCGCCGCGGAGACCAGCGGCGTGCTGCAACTCGTGCAGGCCTCCCATATCGAAATCGAGAATATCCACATCACCCGCGCCAAAGGCAACGCCCTGGCATTCGACGATGGCGGCAAGCTGGACTTCTCCTGTCACCACATCGCAATTCGCCACGCGTGCATCGAAGACATCGGGCCCGAGGGCACCGCCAATGCCATCAAGCTCGCCGGGGTTGCTGACTTTGCCATCAGCGACTGCGTGTTCCAAAAATGGGGCGAAGGCGGCGGCTGTGCCATCGATGGCGTGGGCTGTAGAAACGGCAGCGTTGAGCGCTGTTCATTCTTGTCAGGGCGCGGCTCGGTGGGCATCCAGTTCAAGGGCGGCTCGGAAGGCATCCGCATCCGGCAGAGCATTTTTGACGATCCCGCCCCGCGGGGCATCAACGTCGGTGGGTCCACGGGCTTTCAGTTCTTCCGGCCAAAGCCAGAGGGCTTTGAGGCCCGCAACATTGTCATCGAAGGCAACACTTTCGTCGGTTGTGACGCCCCAATCGCCTTCCCTAACACCGACGGGGCGCTGGTGCACTTCAACACCATCTATCAGCCCAGGAAGTGGGCCTTCCGAATCCTTCAGGAAACCGTCCGCGACGACTTCACCCCGTCGCGCAACGGTCGCATCGAGGACAACGTGATCGTCTTCAAATCCACCCAATGGTTCGAGGGCGGCATCAACATCGGCCCGCACACCGCGCCGGAGAGTTTCACCTTTGCAGGCAATGCGTGGTTTTGTGTCGATGCTCCCGCCAAGTCGAGGCCCACTTTGCCATCGATCGAGAGCGATCCGATGATCGGCAGAGACCCTCTCTTCGTCGATCCGGTCAGGCACGACTTCTCACTCCGGCCGCGGAGTCCGGCCCAGGGCAAGGGCCACACGGCGTGGATCGGCAAACCGAAGTAAGGAGCTCATCACCTCCCGATGCCAGCGGCCCGCGGTTTTTCCGATGGTTTGCGATGAGTAACGTCAGTGGTTGCATGGTTTTGGTTGTAAAGATGGATGGCTTCCTCGATTGGGTCTGTTGATTCCCTAACGCGTCATTGCGCGGTTACAGTCAGCCGCACGTAGAGCTGTGGATTCGTGCCGATAGGGACGCTGAAGAGGTGCTCAGGTGGCATGGCGAGGTTGCTGCCGGTGTCGGGGATTTCATGCCAGTCGTTGCCTTGCAGAGTTGCGCTCCACTGCGCGCCGTAGGTGATGCCGCTCACTCCGGTGGGTTCGGTGAAGCTGAAGAAAAGGTTGCCTCCGCTCATCTGCATCTGCGGGAGTTGGGCGATGCTGACCGTGCTTGGATCCTGATTCGGCCCGAAAAAGGCGAAGACCTCGACATTTGGGACGCCCGTGTGATAAGGGTCCGCGTCAGAGGCGGCGTTACTGTTGCTCGGGCTGGCATACCACGTCTGCTGCCAGCTTTGGACAGTCGCCGGCGTGGCGAAACCGCCGATCGCACTGTAGCCGGTATCCACGCTGTTGGTCGCGTAGGCCGCAAACGAGTAATCCGTGCCCGGCGTGAGGTTGCTGACGTTGACCGTGATGACGCCCGTCGTGCCGGTTCCGGTGGCGATGCTCACGCCTGCGCCTCCGATCTGAGGGTTGCCGTTCACCGCGGTTGGAGCATAGACCACACCGATGGCGGTGACCGTTGCTCCGCCATCGCTGGCCACGTTGCCACCGAGCGTTGCCGTGGTAGCGGTGACACTTGCTGACATGGGCGTATCGACGCTCGGAGCGGCGGGTGCTGCCACGTAAATACGCACCTGGGCGATATTGCTTGAGCCGTTGGTGCTTGCCAAATGGTAGGTGAAGCTATCGGTGTGGTTGCTATAACCCGTCTTGGGCGTATAGGTGAACGACCCGTCCGCGTTCAGAACAAACGAGGAGGCATGGGACGGATGGCTGTTGAGGATTGCCGACGCGCCGTTGTTGAAGTCAGCATATTGAATCAGCGTTCCAGCCGGCTCCTGCAGCGTCGTGGCATAAGCCGTGGACAATTGCAGGACACTCGGCGGAATCGGCGCCGTCCTCAGGGGGAACGGCAGCGGGACCTGCCATGTGCCATACCAGGTGCGTTCCGTTAGATAGACATCGGGGCCGAGTGCCGTGATTGCCGAACCATCCGGAGTCATGGTGACTGGGCCGCTGGTTGTGCCGAGCGCCTGCGGTGTGCCGCTAGCGGAAAGAAGATGGTCGAGGTAACCGCCGCCGTTGCCGACCGACCAAACCGCCGGGAAATACATGCTTGCGATTCCAACCGCTTCCGTTCCATCCGCCGTGCAGGCGCTTGGCGACAGGTCTCCGATGTCCTGGAACCCGCTCGTTGTGTTGTAGCGAAAACCCACCCAGCCATTCAGCTCCGTGAGCTGGCCAAACAAAGTCGTTCCGTCATCGCTGATGCACGTGGGCTGCAGGTAATACGTGTCAGGGTGGCTGGCTGGAATGCCAAGGTCTGTCAGTCCATTCGAGGCATTCCAGACAAAGCCGCGACTCTGTCCGTTGTCGAGGGTGTAATAGCCGGTAACAACGACACCATCGTTGCTGATCGCCGTGGCATAGGTTTGCTGGGTCGTGCCTGCCATGAAACCCAGGGTAGTAAAGGTGCCGCTGGAGATATTGAACACATAACTTGCCACCTTGTTGGAGGCTTGGTCCTGCACGATAAGCGTCGATCCATCTCCGGAGATGCCGGTTGCGCTCATCGTGGTGGCATTTGGGTCGTCCGGCGGGGCGGGAACCAGCGACTCGACGCCGTTCACCCAGTAAGCCGCATATTGTGCTGAGCTTGCGCCGGTCGTTACGCCAGCCATATAGCCGGCGACGACGGAGCCATCGTGGCTGATGCCTTTCGGAGAGCCGAAATAAGGACTTGCCGTATTGAAGCCCGTTGCGCACGGCAGATCGACCCAGCCGGTGCTGGGTTTGTAAAGCGCAGGCGTGGCATATCCGATGACATCGTATCCGGCATAGACTCCGCCGTTGGCGGCCGCTACCGCATAGTGAAGGTACTCGCCCATTTTGACTTCCGAGTATTGGGCCAGAAGCAGCGCAGGGGCTTCTGCGATGAGCAGGGCGAGGCTGCGAAAAACGGTGCGCCGCATCCGATTCAGGCGGCGAAATGCTTGGGAACTGTTCGTTTTCATGGTCGGGAATTTTGGGCTTCTGATTGGCGAACGCTTTCGCCACCACGCTATCCATACCCTAGGCGCAGAAGGATGAATTTCAAGAAAACAACCTGCGAAATTCCGGTTGCATTGCCGGTTGGCAGGGATTATAGTACGCGCCCCCTGTTTCCGCGCATACCATCATGAAAACGGAAGTTCCGATGAATATGACTTCACATTCTGTCGCCGATCCGCCGTGGGCGGGCGTGGCGCAGCGAAGCCCCCGCCTTCGCTTTCTCATGCGCGTCGGCCCGCAACGGGATTCTCTAGCAGCAAGGCGGGTTCCTAGCAGGAAAGTTCCGGCGGTCGGTCGGTTGTTTCCATCCATTGGCCTGTCCGCTGCCTGGATCATGTCACTGGTTGCATTGGCCCTTGGGGATGATTGGCCGCAGTGGCGCGGCCCGAACCGGGATGGAGTCTGGCATGAGACAGGCATCATCGAAAGGTTTACACAGCCGCAGATCGACTTGTTGTGGCGCACGCCCATAGCGAACGGCTATTCAGGACCCACCGTGGCCAACGGGCGGGTCTATGTGACCGACCACCCGGAAGCACCGGGGGACAGCGAACGGGTGCTGTGCCTTGATGCGAAGACCGGCAAATTCCTTTGGACCAAGGAATATGCCTGTGCCTATGCGGGGCTGGGTTACCCGGATGGACCCAGGGCCAGCATTGCCATTGACGATGGCCGGGCCTACTCGCTTGGCGCCATGGGACACCTGCGCTGCTATGACGCAATCACCGGCGATCTGCTTTGGAAAAAGGATCCGGGCAAGGACTACACGATTGCCAAAGTCACCTGGGGAATGGCCGCTTCGCCGCTGGTGGAGAAGGACCTGCTGATCGTTCAACTCGGGGCGCGGCCCGGCGGATGTATGGTGGCGTTGGACAAACGCAGCGGCGAAGAGAAGTGGCGGGCTATGGATGACAAGGTCTCGTACTCCGCGCCCATCATCATCGAACGTGCGGGCCGGCGCTTGCTGCTGTGCTGGACCGGCGAGAACATGACCGCCTTGAATCCCGACACCGGTGAGTTGATCTGGAAGTATCCGACTCCCCAGAGCAAAATGGTCATCAATGTGCCCACACCGGTTGTCGCTGAAGACCGCATTTTTCTAACCTGTTTCTACGACGGTTCGTACCTGCTCAGAATGAAGCAGGATCCGCCATCGGTGGCAAAGATATGGCGTCGGCAGGGAGCGAGCGAGAGGGAGACGGACGCGCTGCATTCCATGATCGCCACGCCGATTTTTCAGGAGAACTATATCTATGGAGTGGACAGCTACGGGCAGTTGCGCTGTCTGGATGCCGCTACCGGCGACCGGGTGTGGGAAGACCTCACGGTGGTACCCAGCGACCGCTGGGCGAACATTCACATGGTGCGCAACGGTGATAAGGTCTGGATGTTCAATGAACGCGGCGAAGTCGTCATCACCAGACTCTCGCCCAAAGGAGTCGAAGTCATCAGCCGCGCAAAACTCATCGAGCCAACCAAGGGCCAGTTGGGAATGCGCAAAGGCGTGTGCTGGGCGCACCCCGCCTACGCAGGCAAATGCATCTTCGCCCGCAATGACAACGAGATCGTCTGCGCCAGCCTGGCCGCCCAACCCGCAGACAACCCGCCGCCTTCCACCTGGAAATAGGTTCCGCTAAGCAGTTTCCCAGCCGTTTCATCCCCCCATGCCGGCACCCGACGCCGTCCTAAAGCTCTGCGACACGTTCGCCGACCACCGCGACCATTTCCGCTCCGGAAATTACAATGAGGCGCAACTCCGCAAGGGATTCCTCGATCCTTTCTTCTCCGCCTTGGGCTGGGACATGGACAACAACCGAGACCTTCTGCAACGCCGATCATCGCAACAACTCCGGCCTGTTCCATTTCTCACGGGAAAGGGGCCAGGCCGGGGAACCCGACACGCTCACGCCCCATCTCGCCCTCGACGACAAGGTCCTCAAGGACATCATCATCGATCTCTACTATCCGGATAGTCCTTACGAATTCTCCGTCCTGCCCGCCGACATCCTCGGCTCGGTCTATGACCAGTTCCTCGGCAAGGTCATCACCCAGACGGCCGGCCACCGCGCCGTCGTCGAAGACAAGCCGGAGGTCAAGAAAGCCGGCGGTGTCTTCTATACGCCCACCTACATCGTCGAGTACATCAAAGTCCTCGAAGGCGAGACCGCCCAAAGCGTCCAGCTCGAACTCATATACCTCAAGCGCCAGCACATCGAGGACGTTCCCTTGCCTGACGTCACAGGCAAGTCGCCCGCGCACGACGCCATTGTCGCGCTGGTGGAGCAGATGCTGGAGCTGCACCGGCAGCGGGAGGCGGTGCAGACACCGCACGAGCAAACCGCGCTCGACCGTCAGATCGCCGCCACCGACGCCCGGATCGACCGCCTCGTCTATGACCTGTACGGACTGACGGAAGTGGAAATCAAGCTGGTGGAGGGCCAATGAGACGCTTCAGCGCAGGAAAACATCCGGGGGCAGTCCGAAACAGGTGCCAAGGCACAACGCATGATCGGCGGTGATCCTGCGTTCACCGCGCAGAATCATCGGGCCGAGCGAGGCCGTCTTGCCAAGGATGCGCGCGAGCCCGGCCCCGGACAACGAGTGTTCATCAAACAGATGTGGTTGCTTAAACGCAGGACCAAGTCCACATATCATCCTTGCCATGCGCAGCGACTCTTATGCCCCCTTGCGACGCCCCGCGTTCCGCCGTTTCCTGACCGGTGCCCAAGCCATCACCCTGGCCAACCAGGTGCTGGCCATCACCGCGGGCTACCATCTTTACGACCTGACCCACTCCGCCTGGTCCCTGTTGTTGGTCGGCTTGATGAGCTATCTGCCCATCCTCCTGCTCAGCCTGCCCGCCGGCTGGGCGGCCGACCATTTCGACCGCCGCAAGGTGTTGACCTTAACGCTTTGCCTGCACCTGGCGGCCAGCGTCGGCTTGCTGGCCCTGGTGTTGTCGGGCGGTCCCGTGTGGTGCTGGTACCCCCTGCTGTTTTTGGCGGCCGCCAGCCGCGCGTTCCACACCCCGTCGGCCGTGTCGCTCTACCCGCTGCTGATTGAACCCGAGGAGATGCCGCGGGCGGTGAGTTGGAACAGCGCCAATTATCAGGTCGGCGCCATTGTGGGCCCGATCCTGGGTGGCTTTTTGCTGCATCAGTTCGGCGTGGCCGGCGCCCTCACATTCGTGGTGGCCGGGGCTGTGCTGTACCTGTCGTTGCTGCCGGGCCTGGTGCTGTTGCGCCACCCGCCCGAGCCGCTGGTCGAGCCGCTGAAGCACAAGGTGCTCAAAGGCTTCGGGTTCGTGTGGAACGACAAGGCCATCTTCGGTGCGCTGTCGGTGGACTTTGTGGCGGTGCTTTTCGGTGGGGTGGAAGGCATCCTGCCGATGTTCCAGAAGGACATCCTGCATTGCGGTCCGCTGGGGCTTGGGTTCCTGCGCGCGGCCATGTTCGTGGGCGCGCTGGTGATGAGCGTTTTCCTGGCCCACCGTCCGCCCATGCGAAAACCCGGCAAGACCATGCTTGCCAGCGTGGGCGGCTTTGGGCTGTGCATGCTGTGCTTCGCCGCTTCGGGCAATCTCTACCTGTCCCTGGCGGCGTTGATGATCGCGGGCATGTTCGACCAAGTCAGCGTGCTGGTGCGTCAGACGCTGGTGCAAATGCGCACTCCCGAAGCTCTGCGGGGCCGGGTGCAGGCGGTCAACTTCCTGTTCATCGGTTCGTCCAACGAACTCGGCGAAGTCGAATCCGGCCTCACCGCCGGCCTGCTGGGCCCGGTGGGCTCGGTGGTGCTCGGCGGGGTGAGCTTA
>Ga0118677_10003082_pt2 | contig 18930 bp, 25 predicted proteins | sample AliMusrvi5mmetaG_FD_86154 | JGI IMG/M metagenome (GOLD analysis project Ga0118677, IMG submission 86154) | reverse complement strand
TTTTATAATTCCACGATTTTATCTCTTTCGCTGTTTTTTTAAAGTCACATTCCATTTCCGCTCTAATTCCCATCCGGCTACCCATCCCTCTTCTTCCCGATCTCCTGCATAACACACTTCCCCGCCTGCACCGAAACCATAATATCCCAGGTTGTTCCATTACTATCCTCCCCCGAAACATGATGCCGACCAGTAGACAAGACTCTTGAAATGGTTCCATTTTCATCACATTTAGCAGTCCCGGAATTGAAATTCTGGGTCAATGTCCCTGCATAATTACCATCAATTGAAATTTTAACATCCGAACAAGAATTGCAGGTTTTGAAGATTGTCAGTTTCCCATTTCCGGCGCCAAATGGATTCACCTTTTCAGACTCCTGCGTGGATGTTGTAACGGTATTTGAAACATTAATGACAGGTTCTGACGGAGGCGGGGTTGACGGGGTGGTTGCCGGAGGATTCGTTACAGGGGTATTCGTTACCAAAGTATTCACTGAAAGCATAACTGATGGTGCAGTCTTGTTAACAACATTATCTGCTTTTCGGGATTTTAAAACTCCACTCATAAATACAAGAGCAAGGGCTACTATAACTACAATACTTCCAATGGAAACCATCGCGAGAGTCTTCCGTGATTTTTTTTGCTTTGCCTCAACTTTCGATAGTACAACCGTCGGAGAAACATTCAATTTCTTTTCTGCAATTACTGCTGGTTCGGGTTCAGGAGGGGGTGTGGTGTAGAAGGAAATTATAATGTCATTAAATCCGGTACTGAATTTATCTCTCAATACTTTTAACAGTTCATTCTCTCGCCTGTAGTAATTTGCAAGTAACGAAACAGCCGATGAGGCGTTGACAGGATCATGCCTCGTTAAAATTTCCTTTACTAGATTTAAATAATCAACAGTAATATATTCCTCTAATTGCAGATTGTATTTATGAGATAGTTTCGTGAGCATCTCAGCTTCATTGCCTTTGTATTTCTCGAGGATGCCCGGAACATTGGAAATCTTTTCCGGGTTATGGTCCCGGTAGATTTTTTCCATTATGATTCTGATATCATCCAAGGTTTTATAAAGTTATTATGGCAAAAACACTCTGTAACACTTGCCCTTAGTTGAATTTGCCTGTAATATCCGAAATATCAAATTTCCCCGAGATTTCCTGGGCTTCTTTTCTCCCCGATAATATGTCGAAGAAGAATTCTTTGATTTTCTCAAATGATAGTGTTACAGGCTCTCCTTTATCGTTTACTCCTAAATCGTAATTTTTTAGCAACTGTGAGCCTAAGCTGGCCGCGGTAATTAAAAAATGATTCTGGAATTTATCAAAGTCCAGGAGGTCTGCGGCAAGCACTTTTCCCACGACAGTGTAACTCCGGATAGTTTTTTGCATATCTTCATTAGACAGGGTGGTTTTAACTTCATCCGTTAAAAGGTTCATTTCAATCTTACCTGAATTCGGAGACTGAATGGTCCCTTTGTAAAGAGATCCAAGATCAGCCAGACTCAGGTTGAAAAACTTTGTTCCTGGAATGATTGATATCTTTTCAATGGTGAATGCACTTGGAAGCAACAGCCAGATTGTCTGGGATGCTTTAACGGACGGGCTGTTGAATGTACCAATGATACAATTTGTGATATCGATGTTCTGGGTAGAAAACACTCCGCCCACAACGACACAGTTTTGCAGAATGACTTCATCCGCGTATATACTGCCGGCTACAAAAGCATTATAAAGGGTAACGCTCTTTGCATTGATATCGGAGTAAAACATTAAATTACAATCCTGGGCCCTGGACACAATAGAATTAGCAGAACCAACACTCTTACGGAATGAAATGGTGCCCTTTGCTTCGCTATTGACATACAATTCAAGTTGCGTGAAAACTGCTCCCCGGATTTCTGCATCTCCCTGTTGAATTTCTAATTTATGGGCATAAACTGCACCCTCAATGACAGCATTCCCCTGGATGGTAATGGTCCGGTCTATCTCAGCAATTTTCTCCGGCAATATGGAACCCTTTACGAGGTTGTCCTTCAATTGGATGTTGGATTCGTTAAAACGAAGTTCTTTTAATTCTTTCATGATTTATCTAGTTATGATCATTTACTGTAAACTCCCTGAATTGTATCTATTGCTGACAATTTCTGAATCATTTCCCTAACCCGGACAGAATGACTATCAGTTGCAGAATAAGAAGTATTAAGCTCATTGTCAAGGTACATGCTGATATTCTTCTGGTCCTCTTTTGATAGTTTTTGCCATTTAAGCGATCCGGATGAAAAATCCGCTATCAGTTTCTCTTTTATTCTCTTATCCACCGACTTTAAATAATTGGAATTGAATATGTTCTTTTCAACCTGGTTAGAAGTATTGTTTACTTCAAGAAAACATACAGGATTATAAATCGAGCCTGCAACATTTTCATTCAGCATGCTTTCCTGGATTGTTCTGCTCATTGATTTCTGCTGGCAAAGGAATAGCCTGGCTTTGTTTAAGGTATCCAGCGCCCTCTTCTTTGCAATTGATGCACTGATCTTCGACTGCAGATCACCGCTCTCGGAACCAAATACCGTTACAATATTTACCATATCGTTATCGGAAGACCTGTATAATACTCCCCAAATTTAAGACAGTAGGTTAAGGTGTACAAACAAACCTTTAAATTTACTGTCATTATGAGAAAAAAGAGACAAAATTACAGTGCAGAGTTCAAGGCCAAGGTGGCCATAGAAGCTCTGAAAGAACAGAAGACCATAACAGAACTGGCCCAGCTCTACGAGATCCATCCGAACCAGATTAGTACCTGGAAGAAGGAATTTTCGGAAAATGCCTCTCAGGTATTTGATAAAGTCCATAGAAAGCCGAATGAAAATGAGAACATGGCCAAACTCTACGAGACCATTGGCCAGTTAAAGATTGAAAACGACTGGTTAAAAAAAAAGCTACTGTAGGATTTACCCTTGAAGAAAAGCGATCCATGATCGAGAAAGACAATGAGGAGTTGAGTGTGGTAAGGCAAAGTGAGTTGCTCTCAATTCACCGATCAGGCTTGTATTATAAGCCTTGTCAGGAGAATGAGTTCAATCTCAATCTGATGCGGGTAATCGATGAACAATTTTTGGATAAGCCATTCTATGGAATATCCAGAATGACGGAGCATTTAATCAGGATGGGCTATTGGGTTAATATAAAACGTGTACGAAGGCTTTATCGGCTAATGGACCTGCGAGCTATTTTTCCTGCACGCAAGACAACCCAACCCAATAAAAATCATAAGAAATATCCGTATCTGTTACGGGGTTTGAATATCACCCGAGCGAATCAGGTCTGGGCCTGCGATATCACATACATTCCAATGAAGCACGGCTTTATGTACCTGGTGGCCATTATAGACCTCTATAGTCGCTTTGTGGTAAACTGGGGTATCTCCAATTCACTTGAGGCAGATTTTTGCGTAGAAGTGCTAAAAGAGGCAATTAAGCAACATGGCAAACCTGAAATCTTTAACACCGATCAAGGCGTCCAGTTCACTTGCCAGGAATTTATTGAAGTACTTGAAAACAATGGGATCGCAATCAGCATGGATGGTAAGGGCCGAGCCATTGATAATATTTTTATTGAACGACTATGGCGAAGTGTTAAATACGAAAATGTATATTTACATGCCTATGAAGATGGATTAGCTTTGTACCGTGGATTGAAGGAATATTTTGAATTCTACAATTATCGTAGGGTGCATCAATCGCTTGACTACAAATTTCCGGTGGAGCTGTTTCGTCAGGCAGCATGAGTTATGAACATATTAACAGAAATGAACAAAGAAAAAAAGAAGCAAAAAAAGAAAGATGTTGATCCGAGAATAACTCTTCGAGTTATTTCCCGTCTCAACATCCCTACACAACTAACATCTTTAACTTTTCTGTCTTAAGAATGGGGAGTAGAATAAAATGGATGCCTTACAACACCTAGTATCCCGCTTGAATTGAGTTGGCCGGTTGTGTTAATGAGGTTATGGGTTATTGATTCTTTAATCTGTTTCAACCCTAAGAAAGTTGACATGTCATATTGCCGGGTACCGGCGTATAATAAAAACAAACCTGCTGCCAGCAATAGGAACCGAACCGGAAGGAGATAACCTTCCCACATGAAGAATGGTGTTTGCCGTATCGAATAAGTATAGAAAACGACCGGGATCAGTAAAACCAGGGCAACTGCGTTATAGAACAGCCTGTAGTATTTATATGATTCCTCCAGCTTTATCCTGAGAAAATTAGTGATTCTCGGTGTGATCATTGCACTGTGTAGTGTGCAATAGGAAATCCATAATATGGCCAGTATTATATATTTCATATTGTGAAGTCAGGTGATGTAAAGGTATTGGTTTATTCTCTTGAAATCAGGAAACAGTTGGATGAAGAACTGAATATTCTGAAAGAGACAATGGCAGATATGTGGGACTTACCTTAGAATTTTACCTCAATATTAATTTTCGTCATGTGGCTCCTTAATTTGTCATTAATCCCAATTGATTCCTGAAGGCGAGGATTTACTCCTATTGGGTGGATTACAAACTTTCCTGTTTTTTTGTGGCCTTGGCATTTTTCATCCTGTTAAACATTTGAATTATCTCCGGGACAATTGACCCCAAAAATACAATTAAAGACAATCCCAAAATTGTTTTAGCCAATATGCAATATGGACCGCAAAAGAAGCCATTGCCCAATCCCAAAAAAACACCGGCACAACCTATTAATGCTATCAGAATAAAATCTAAAAATAGTATTATCGGAGACACAAAAAAGACTTTTAAAATAATTCTGCCAATTTGAGTTAGCATAATCTTATATTTTAATGATAAATTAGTATCACAAATTTAATGAACTTATGTTCATAAACCAAGTGTTTTTTAACTTATTTTCAAGATATATTGAACACATGCTCATTATTAATTAGTTAAGGATAACATTTATCATGATAATCAACAAAGATTTGTTGACGGGTATTAAAACTGTCAATGTCAACGCAATACTTGTAGGAGTCGTGCTTTCTGAAATGAATTGTAACACCGGAACTAAATGGGGGATGAGGTGATGGTTCAGCCAGGTTAACAGGTCAAGATCATTCAGGGGAATAGCAGGTTCAGATTGTAAAAGAATTATGTTCCCCTCTGGTCACCTGGTTATTGTAAAAACGTCCCAGCCATTCTCCTTTATAACCTGCATGGCAGCCTGGTTTTGCATAATGGCCCCGCCCCAGTAATTAAAGTCGAATACTTGCGGGTTTGCAAACCATTTTTCAATGTTCATTGAAAGGTTGAAGGTCAATGTGCCCTGTTCCTTCATGGTGAAACCCGAACCTGGTAAATGAACCGTGAAATAATTCTGTACAAATCCATAGATTGAATCGACATTGGTCGTGTTTCCCTGGTAGAGTTGTCCGATCCCGAGATGGAAATTAAAGGGTTGAGTGACCCCTGTTGTATCTTTCCATTTCCCATTGATCATCATGTAATGATAACCTCCACCAAGCACTTCCGGCCAGAACATATTTACCTCCGGCGGGTTCACAAACATAAAAGATTTGTTTTTCTGTTCGGAGATGCCGAAGACAAACGTGATTGAATCATAGGTGCCTGCCTGGATTTTATCATAGAACCGGATTGTTTTTGTCTCCTGAATATTTTCATCCACATAAAAAATATCCTTCCAATCCCCGATCACTTTCTTTGATCCATCATGCCGGTAAAAAGTAACATCTGAAATAAAGTATTTTACCTCGGAGATCAGGTATTCATTGCCGGCTTCATTCGTGTAAATCAATTCATTTTCTTTGAGTGGTAGTCCATTTACCTGGTGATTCATTGAAAAAATAATTTTCCCGGTAGTGGTTTCAGTTGTTGTTTTATCCTCTTTTTTACAAGCGGATAGTATTTTCACCAGAAATATCAAGATTAGAACGCTCATGAAAAACTGTAATCTTTCCTTCATAATTTTCAGATTTTAACAATCATGGTAAAATAGAAAACACGACCCGGTTCATACAATCGTTCGGTGCTGCCGACAATTCTCCGATTGAGATGCTCATAATAGGGCGTATTAAAGATATTTTCAATACCGGCAACGATGAAGGCAAATCTGCAGGGGGCATAACTGACCGATGCTGCAGCCGTTATAAACCCGGGCGTTTTTAATTCGCCATACGATTGTGAAATGCGATTTTGCTCACTAACAAGTCTTACAGATACAGTGGGCGTGAGTTTCCCGCTGAAGAATTTATAGGAGACCTTCACTTTGCCTTCCATTGGGGGGATTTCCGGTAAAGGATCATTCTTCACAATTTCTTCGCCAATAACCTGTCCGCCCGACACGAGGTATTTAACCGCTTCAGGTTGGGTTCCGTAAGTTGCAGCCACCTGTGCCAGAAATCCCAATTTTTTTGCGGTTGGAGACTGATACGACACTTCAAACCCGGTGAGATACACCTTGTTGGTATTGGAAAATTGCTTAACACCCGGTGACCCCTGGGTGGAGGGTTTGATAACCGATGGTGGCACCACCTTGCCAATGATATAATCAGTAACGAGTGAAAAGAACCCTCCAACCGACAAACTGCCAAGGTCTGGTTCAAGAAATTCAAAAGAGGCATCAGCCTGGTAATTGTTTTCGGGTTTCAATTGGGGATTTCCCAGGTAATCGTATGAATCATATTGAACCGGCATGAGTTTGATAAAGCGTTCCAGGATAGAGGGACTGCGTGTCCCTTTGCCAAGTGAGGCACTGAGAAAAAGCCATGATACAAGTTGTTTTTTCATGCCCAGGCTGAAACTTACATTGATATAATTTGAATTCAGATCATCAAAATAAGCGATTCCGTTTTTAACCAGCCGAAAGGTGTCTTCAGAAGTTGCCTGATTATAGTCAAGCCTCAGCGCTACGGTAAAATCAAGCTTCTTAAAGGGAATTCTGTATTCTGCAAAGGCCCCGGTATTGTTAACCATGGCGTTCAACCATACATTGGCATGTTTTACTGAGATAAAGGTATCACCCTCCATGATCATCTTCATGGTCATCTGTTTGTCGCCATCCTTGTAAATATGCTCAAAATCAATTCCGACCAGGAATTTATGGGCACCTTTTTGCAGATTACCTGTCAGTTTTCCCCCGCCATTCCAGGCATCCACCGTGGTGACCGCCTGCATGGATTTCCGGTTTTGCGTACGGATGCGGCAAGTTTGTTTCCACGTTGATCAGTGCACCCAGCACAGGACCGTATTTCAATACATAGGGCCCTTTGATGATCTCCATACTTTTGATATTCTCACTTTCCACATGAGATGCAACAGGATCCATTCGATTTGGGCAACCGCCTTCAATCTTCACGCCACTATTCAACAATACGGTGACCTGATTGTATTTGAATCCCCTTACAACAGGATCAATACCAATACCGCCCTTGCGGATTCCTGAAACGTTGGTTTCCTGGCGCAGGAAATCTCCGATATCCCTGATTGCTATACCCTCAAACGTTTTTGCAGGTATGACCCTGGTTGGGTAGAAGTTTACGGATTTGCCATACACTTCCACCTCATTCAGTTGCAGGGTGTCTTTGTTATTGAGTTCCTGTGCCGCTATTACAGTTGGCAAACAAGTGAATAAAATGCCTGCCAACCTGATGTAAAAAGTCAGCGAATTACCATTCTTCAACAGGTTCATCCGGGTAAATTGTCTTTCTTAAACTTTCTCCAATGCCTGCCTCAGGTCGCTGATGATGTCCTCCGGGTTTTCAATTCCCACGGAGAACCTTACCAGATCGTCGGTGATGCCGGCCTGCGCTTTATTTTCTTTGGATACCCCTGCATGCGTCATGGAAGCAGGATGCTGGATCAATGTTTCAACACCGCCCAGCGATACCGCCAGAACAGCAAGATGAACATTGTCCATTAACTTTTTCCCCGCTTCAAAACCACCGGTCAGCCCAAAACTGATCATGGAGCCGGCGCCCGTCATTTGTCGCTTTGCCAGTTCATACTGAGGGTGGGATTTTAATCCTGGATATTTGATCCAGGCTACCTTGGGATGATTTTCAAGATAATCGGCCACTTTTACTGCGTTTTCCTGATTTCGGTCAACGCGCAATGAGAGGGTTTTTACACCCCTTAATACCAGGTATGCCTGATGGGGATCCATGTTGCAACCCATATAGACCATGCAATGCCTGATTCTCTTGTAAAGAATGGCTTCTTTGGTGATGATAATTCCACCTACAATATCAGCATGACCATTGATAAACTTGGTGACGGAATGAAGCACGACGTCTGCACCAAGATCCAATGGTTTCTGCAGGTAGGGGGTACAAAAGGTATTATCCACCACCAATACCAGGTTATGCTCCTTTGCAATTTTGGCACAAGCGGCAATGTCGGTAATCTCCATTGTGGGATTTGCAGGCGTTTCAATATACAGCACTTTGCTATTCGGGCGGATTGCTTTTTTAATTTCTTCAATATCAGCAGTGTTGACAAAGGAGGCTTCAACGTGAAACCGTCCAAAATCCTGCTCTAAAACACCCCTTGCGGGTCCATAAACTGCATCGGTACTGATAATATGATCTCCTCCATTTAACAATGCCATGTAAACCGTTGTGATAGCGCCCATGCCCGATCCGGTGGCGATCCCTCCAAATCCGTTTTCAAGGGCAGCAATATTTTGTTCCAGGGCATGAATTGTCGGATTTGCGATCCTTGTATAAATATAGCCATCACTTGCTCCTGAAAAACAATCAGCGCCATGCTGAGCATTTTTAAACCGGAAGGTGGAAGTTTGATAAATGGGAACTGTTGCACTACCGAATTGATCGTCGATTTCCCCGGCATGAATGAGTTTGGTGTCGAAACCAGCATTTTTTAGATCCATTGTTGATTTGTTTAGGTTTATAGTTTTACTTTAATATTCCATTTCCGTGTTTAACAGGTTTTTCCAATTCTTAGGTTGGCACAAGTGGTGTTATAATACACGTGTAAATTTAGTGAACATATGTTCGCATTGTTTAAATTTGTAAAAAATAAATTAATGGAACATAAAATCGAAAATGCCAGTCCCTCAACCCAGCAATACCGTGTTGTATTTCCCAAGCACCTGAATTCAAATGGGACATTTTTTGGGGGCGAAGCCATGCAATGGCTTGATGAAGTTGCATTTATTACTGCAACAAGATACTCCCGTCAACGGATGATAACAGTTAAAATTGAGAACATTCGTTTTATTAAGCCTATAATGCCTGATACGATTATTGAAATAACCGGGAAAATTGTCAAGGCAGGGAATGTGAAATTGTATATTAAAATAGAGGTTTTCTCCGAAGAGATGTATTCCCAATACGTAGAAAAAGCCATGGAGGCAGATTTTATTTTTGCATCATGCAATGATGATTTATTACCAACTCCACTCAAATTACCACATTCCCTCTAACTTCACACATTTTCTTATGATAAGAACGCGAATCAGCATTATAGTCTTTTTAGTATTTGTCTGTTTTATAATGGTTCGGGCACAGATTGCTCCGTTTCAAATTGTGATTGAACCTTTAAATGTGAGTGATTTAACTGGTATCCAGGCATATGCTTTTGGGCAATACCACGGCAAGTGGCTTATCATTGGAGGGCGGACAGATGGACTGCATCGGCGTCAGCCCTGGGCCACATTTGATTCAGCGGGACAAAATAAGAGACTTTTTGTAATCGATCCTGCAACACAAAAAACCTTGTCAGCGACCTTATTAGAACTGCCTGCCGGAATCCGGGAACAATTGAGTTCCACAAATATGGAATTTCACCAAGAGGGAGTCTATCTGTATATCATTGGAGGATATGGATACAGCATTACAAAGGATGACCACATTACCTATCCAAATTTGACGATTATAAAAATATCGGATGTTATCAGTGCCATTATCAGCAAGACTTCATTCAACTCATCTTTCAGGCAGATAACGGATGAACTTTTTGCTGTAACAGGAGGATACCTGAATGAAATATACGATACATACTACCTCACAGGCGGTCAACGGTTTGATGGCAGGTATAACCCAATGAACCATCCGACCTTTTTACAGAAATACACAAATTCTATCAGAAGGTTTACTATTGCTGATAATGGAACAAATATTTCGGTAACGCATCTTGCCTCAATTATAGATTCGATCAATCTGCACCGACGCGATTATAATGTTGTACCTCAAATAATGACTGACGGTCAGGAAGGCTTGACCGCTTTTTCCGGCGTATTTCGGGTTGGGGCAGACTTGCCATACCTGAATTGTGTAAATATTGATAGTTCCGGGTATTCCCCGAATTTTGCTTTCTCGCAATTCTATAATCAATACCATTGTGCCCATATACCCTTGTATAGCTCAAGTGCCTGCGAAATGCATACCTTGTTTTTTGGCGGGATTGCACAATATTATGACAGTTCTGGTATTCTGGTTCAAAACAGCAATGTCCCATTTGTAAAAACAATTGCGAGGGTAACAAGAGACAGTGATGGAGTTATGGCTGAATATAAACTACCTGTTGAGATGCCGGGTTTTTTAGGTGCAAGTTCAGAGTTTATTCCTGCCGAAGATTTGCCTGAGTATAGTAATAAGGTACTGAAATTAGATGACATTACGGCTGATACAACCCTGATTGGTTACATATTTGGGGGTATTCAAAGCTCGACTGCCAATATTTTTTGGTTGAATAACGGCACACAAAGTAATGCAGGCAGCAAGATTTTTAAAGTCTTTCTCGTAAAGAACTTCAGTGCCGGAATGCACAAACTGAATACGCAAAGTACGGGCACCCTGCATCTTCAGGTACAAGCAGATATTGAGAAACAAAATTTTGATTTTCAGTTTAATCTGGAGAATAAATCGGACGTTTGGCTTACTATTGGGGATGCTAACGGAAAAATATTGACAAGTTCTGTTTTGAGAAATCTGAATCCAGGCAAAAATTCAGTTACACAAAACATCCTGAATCTTACAGTCGGTACATATTTTATTACCCTTGAAACAGGTTGCGAAAAAGCAGTACAGAAAGTAATTGTTGAACTTTAATCTTATCCCAACAGTTAAAATAACGATATTTATTGCAGAAAACGAGAATTGTTTTGTTGAATTCAAGTTAATATGGATGTTAATTTCTGTCAACTATGCCACGACCTAAACGAAAACGTGTTGTAAACCAACCTCCCATGATGGAAGGATTCAAGCCCTTCGGTATTCCAATAACTGATCTTGAGCCGGTTATTCTGTTTTTCGAAGAGTATGAAGCTATCCGGCTTCTGGATTATTTGGGTATGACCCAATTGGAGGCAGCCAGCGAAATGGCGGTGTCGCGACCCACCCTGACCCGGATTTATGAAAAAGCACGCAGGTCCATTGCCGAGGCATTTGTTGATGGTAAAGCGATTTTCATTGCCGGCGGAGATTATCATACCGATGAGTTCTGGTACCGCTGTGAAGAATGTCAGAAACTTTTGATCAGTAAAAAAGCCTTAAAATGCTGTTCCTACTGCGAATCCGTTAAAATCAGACCCCTCACGGATAAACCGCATAAGGTGGAACAGGAGCATTGCGAAAACCTTCCCGGGTTTTGTATTTGCCTCGAGTGCGACACAAAGATACCACATCAGCAGGGCGTGCCTTGTAAGGAAGTTGCTTGCCCCGGTTGCGGCAAAAAAATGATCAGGGAAAACAGCTATCATCATCAATTATATTTAAGTAAGAAAAAATAAAATCAAGGTTGCCTGTAATATCAAAATATGAACTTTGTTGAATTGCTGAAGAACGATGTCCGGTTTCAGGAAGGGTTAATTGCCTGTATGAACTGTGGTACCTGCACAGCTACCTGTCCTGCTGCCCGTTTTTATGATTACGATCCAAGGATAATTGTGGAAACGGTTCAACGAGGAAATGAAACTGATATTTTGAACTTGCTTGAATCCAATACTATATGGTACTGCGGTGAGTGCCTGAGTTGTAAAACACGTTGCCCAAGGAATAACACACCGGGCTATGTCGTCCAGGCCTTACGAAGCCTTTCCCAGGAACTTGGTTATTTTGTAAAATCCGAGAGGGGCAGGCAGCAGTTGGAGGTCAAACGAACTGTAGGCGAAAATATGATAAAGTACGGGTATTGTGTTTACCTCGATGAAATTGATTTGGAAGGTCATCCTGAACAAGGCCCTGTTTGGCAATGGTATAAAGACAATGCCGGTAGCATTTTAAAAAAACTCGGAGCTAACTATAAAGGTGATGGACCGGGTACAATGCGAAAAATCAGTGAGGAGGACCTGCTTGAACTGACCCGGATTTTCGAAGTCACCGGGGCTGTCAAACGATTTGAGGAGATAGAAAACTATTGCAGGAATGACATTTTGTAAAATCGTTGAAGAATGAAGATCGAAGGGAAACAGAGGCTGTGGAATGAGTATCAAAAGAACGTTGCTGACGACCACTACTATTTTGCACGCAGTTGTATCCGGCAAAATTTCTTTCCCGGTTCTGAAATCGCATTTCTCAGAATATTAAGAGATTATTTGCATAAGGAAATTTATGATGATCCCCACCAGACAACATGCACAGGAATAGCCTATCATTCTGCCCTGATTCCGTTTGAGACTACCCGGGCAGTTGTTGCCCGGCAGTTTTCCCTGATGAATCAGGCCGGCTATAAAAATTTTGTTCCATCCTGTGTCACTTCCTTTGGGATTTATTCTGAAGTAATGGAAACCTGGAATAATTTCCCGGAAACACTCGAAAAATCACAAAAACAGTTGTATGAAGCGAATCAAAGGGATTTTTCCCTTCCTGAAAACCTTGTGCATACCAGTGATATCATCTATAAATTCCGGATGGAAATTGCCAGGCAATCCAAATACAGGCTTATCAATCAGGTAACAGGCGAGCCATTGAAGGTGGTGGAACACATCGGATGTCATTATGCCAAGATGTTCCCTAAAAAAGGGGTGGGAGGCGCTGAATTTCCTGCGGTCCTTTCAGGGATGATTGAAGCTTGGGGAGGAGAGGTAATTGATTACCCGGAACGACGGCATTGCTGCGGCTTTGGATTCAGGAATTATTTGATTAAAGAAAACCGCGGCTACTCCTTATCCAATTCTAAAATCAAATTTGACTCCATGGAGTCATATAAGCCTGATTTTATTGTAGCCAACTGCCCGGGTTGTACCTATTTTCTTGACAGATGGCAATATGTACTGGCAGAATCAATCGGGAAAACATATGACGATAAAGGATTTGGAATTCCCGTTTTAACGTATGAAGAGATGGCAGGATTAGTTTTAGGGATGGATCCCTGGGATTTAGGAATGCAGCTTCACCAGATTTCTGTTGAATCAGTTCTAAACAAGATCGGAATAGAATATAACCCTCAAATGAAGTATACAGGATATCAAAATGAAAATATCGGAATTCCTGATAAACCAGACAACCTGAAAACTTAGAAAGGGCCCTTTTAATCCTTGTGGTCTCCACATCCTTCATGGTGGTTACATGTCAGGCCGCCATCATTTATCTCTCCTTTTAAATACATGAGAACTGCGTCTTCGGCTTGGCCCGTACATCCGCGCACTACTTCAATACCTTCTGCATAAAGATGTTGAATGGCCCCTGCCCCAATATTCCCGGCAAGCATAATCGTAACACCTTCCCGTGCCAATCGGTCACCAATACCTGATTTACAGCCACATCCTTCCTCCGTTCTGATCATCGAACGACTTACTATCTTGTTTTCCGTGTCAATGCTAAAAATGGCATAGTTTTCAGAGTGACCGAAATGTTCATTTACAAATCCGTTATGAAACGGGACAGCTATTTTCATATTGAGTTATTTTGAGATTATCAATTTTATGCAAAGATAGAAAATATCTGGGAATTATGAACAAATGTTCATATAATTTTGTTCACAATTGAAATCAACCGCCCTTCCTGCATCTTTTCTGCCTGCCTTCTCCGTCGCCCTGCTTGCAGCAGCCCATCATTTCAAAATAGAGGGAGGAAAGTTTTTCGCGCTGTGCAGGGGTGCACACCTTGCTGATCAGCAAGTAGCGGTCGATGGTTTGGTTCGTCAATCTGGCCTGAAGTTCGCCGATCTTTTGAGCCATTTGTCGCAACAGAACCGTATCGGGTGCATCCTTACTGAGTTCTGTAACCAGGTTAGCGCGGTTAAGCTGAAGAGAATCCGAGATAACCATTCCGTTCATCCGGCAGCTTGCTCGTATCTGTTCAACTTTTTGCTCCTGTTCTGCAGACAAACCAAGTTCTTCTGACAAAAGATCGCATTTCCCACTGCAGGCCTTCCCTTCGGAGGTCGCAACCGGTGCATTCATGCGGTAATACATCATTGTTCCCAGCGCTGAAAGTGTTATGATCAGCAGTCCGGTGAGCACCCAGATTATTACTTTGTCTTTCTGAAAGAAATTCATGGCCTTGCTATTTTGATAAAAATTGTTCTTCGGGGGAGTGGTTTATTTCGGTGATGAAACTCTCGTTTGCCAGTTGTTCGAGGCGAACGGTGCGTTCGGCAACCGGCCCTGCCGGGTTAACCGTGCTAAGCCGGCTGGCTGAAAAAATTCCGATGAAGAGGCCAAGGACTACAACCGCAATGGCCAGTACCGGTTGTTTATTGATCCCGAATCGTGCGAAACCGTGCTGCTGCTGTCCGGAGGTAAAATAGTGCTCCGTGCGCGCCAGCAGCCTTGTACTGAAGAAGGGATCTTCAGCCAGCAACCTGTCCTTTTCGATGTAGTCGAGAACCTGGTTTACTTTTTCCTGTGTTTCCTTGTTCATATGCTTAAAGATTTTCCCGATAAAAAATTTCCAGTCTGTTCCTGAGGTTTGTTTTAGCCCGGTGGATCAACGATTCCACAGATGACACCGAAACATTCATCACCTCTGCGATTTCCTGGTATGAGAGTTTTTCATACTTACACATTGTAAAAGCGATTCGTTGGTTTACCGGGAGTTTGCCGAGGGCAAGGTGCAGAACCATGCGGATCTCTTTTTCAGTCATCGCCTCTTCTGCATTCAGCTGGTTAATATCCGCAGGTAAATTACCATGATCTTCGTCGGAACCGGCAGAACGGAGGCCGATCCGGCTAAGGAACTGCCTCCGTTTTTGCTGTTTCACATAGTTCAGCGACTTGTTGATCGCGATCCGGTAGATCCAGGATGATAGTTTTGCATCACCCCTGAACGATTCCGCCGAATTCAGGATTTCAATGAACACCTCCTGCGCAAGGTCCCGGGCGTCCTGATCATCGTGTACTAATGAGTAGCAGGTTCTGATAACGTTATTCTCATAAAGGCATACAACCTCTTTGAAAACCTCATTGTCCCGTTGGATGATCCCATGGATAAACTCCCGGTCTGTCATGCAGGTAAAGGTACGGTATCTTATTTCTTAACAGGCTGTGCAGTCTTGTTTATCTGACAGGGTCCGTTACCATGGTGCTGCATCCCGCAACCATTTCCTGATCCTTTACCGCAGCAATCACCTTTCGGTGCACCTTTTCCGCTGCATTTCCCTTTGCTGCAGGTTCCGCCTGTGCAGTTGTCGCACTTGCCATCTCCGTTTTTGTCGATAAATTTATCGCAGTTGCCTGCTTTGCCTTTACACTGTTGGTAGTTGCAAGCCCCTTTATTGGGGTTGTTTGCACAATTTCCATTCATTGCCGGCCCCGTCTGCTGTGTCTGAACCTGTGTGGATTTATCGGCAGATGTTTTAGTCTGTGCTGAAACGTTAAGGGTCATCACTGAGAAACTCAGGATCATGGTTGCAAGAACAAATAGTTTTTTCATGGTCTTTTAATTTTAGGTTAGCGTTTTGTTTCCCATAAGACAACGAAACCCGAAAAAACTTGCGGTGGGGTGAAAATTATTTTGCACCATGCACATCGATACGGTGAACCTCTAAAGCGATGTTGGAAAAACTATTACCGCAAGATCAAACCGGAAATTGTAAACGTATTATCGGATTGAAGATGAATCGTGAATTTATACCAGGATTTAAGTTAAAACCTGTAAACTTTTTTTAGGACGAGTCACTTTATGCCATAAAGGTTCTTATCCGATGCATTAGGGACTTTAAAACCAATGTATTCATGTTTTTTTCATCTAAACTAACCTCAAGAGTAAGTCAAATTATGGAGAGGTGTATGTTAATGATTGATCAATTAATTTAGATATAATTTTCAAATTATTATTATATATTTGACTTTCATTAGTAATTTAATTTTAATTTTACTATAAAATCCTCAGACAATGAAAAAACTATTTACGATTCTCACGGTCCTTGCCGTCGCACTGGGATGCAACACGCTCTTTGCACAGTCACCCAATCCCCATAGTATGATACCACAAAGTATAACAGGCGTTCCTGTTAATACACCGCCCAGGCAGGTCAGTATATGCCCTCCTTGTGCCATTCTTGAAAATGAACCTTATATTACTTCAGATGGCATCGATGATGTCAACGGGGGCTGTTACGGAACTCCCCCACGGTATTCACCCATCAGTATTGGAGATGTTTATTGCTCAAACACTAACACGTATGTGATAAATACTGGTTTAATGTATTCAGACGAGGATTGGTATCAGGTTGTCCTTACGGAAGCAAAAACCGTTTATTTTTCAGTCTATTCACCCATAACTGGCAGAATGTGGATTAATACTCCTCCTTGTAATAATTTAGGGGCTAATGCATTTGCACAAAGTAATCCCGGTGTATATTCTATTTCTGCAACCTTACAGCCGGGAACCTACTGGATGGTTTACGAGGCATGGCAATCCATGGGAAATGGCGGAGGTGTACAATACCTGGCAACAGTAACAACCACACCTCCGGGTGATCCTTCTACATGGTGCCCGCCGGCAGCAGTGCCGACATTGTCGCAATGGGGACTGATCCTGCTTGGAGCTGCCCTGCTTGGTATGGGTACTGTTTATATTATCCGTATGAAGCGGGCGTCCGTGTAAGGAAGCAAGACTTGAACGGGGCGAAGCCGAAGGGACCGGTCTTGACATCCCTCTGGAGAGAAAATCTGGCTTTCACATTCGATTTCCTCCCGGATTGCCGAAAATAGAGGATTGTCTCTCTTTTTTGAAACGTCGCCACGCAGTACCAGCCGCTATATTGCGACATTCCGAAAGGCCGGGTTCATTGTGGATTGCAGGAATGCCGGCTACAGCATACGGCAGATGGAGACACCATTCCGGCAATGTTCATCACCTGAACCATGCAATGCGAGAGAAAAGGCTCACTATCTTTATGAACTTCATCATAAGTCACAAATTGTTTAATCATTCCTATAACAACAGGTGAGCCACAATTATCACATCTAACCGCCCTGCCAGCAAACTCAATTGTATGTTTTGTGGAAAGCCTACAAAACCGACAAGTACTTAATATATATCTATCATTCATAGTATAGATATCCTATCTTATAAAGGTTTAGAAAATTGAAAAATTGGAAAGATTAGGTATTCATCTTGTTGTTATTTTCTATTTAATAGGGTATCTAAGGTTGTTTTAATAAATCCTTAATAAACCCTGCTATGTCCCCCCACAGTAGGACGACTCCTTTGTTTGTTTACTGCCGTTGCTCTGGAAGGAGAAAAAGTCGAAACAAGTTCTTCCATAACCTGGCGTACTGACAAAGTCAGGTGCATCTGTAATGACATGCCAGAAAATAACCCCAGGATAAATTGCGAAGTCGCCGCCACTGTCAGCACAATTCGTACCTAAATCGTACCTGAAATCAAAAACCCTTTATCGATTAGCCATTTATTCATTTTCTACTTAGAACCTACCTGGATCCTGCCTGGTCGCTATTTAAACAAAAGGAAAAAAAACATTTGCGCAAGTAGCGAGCAAGTACAATGCAAGTACAAGCTAAGTAGGAGGAACAAAAATTTCCGGGTAATTTGATCACATATCATTAAATAACAGTTAGTTGAAAAAAATACATGTTAGGGCAGGCAAAGAGTCCGAAAATGGAAAAGCCTTGTCAGCCGCGGTTTAGGAGTTGCAACCCCAGGCATTATTTTGTTGAAAAACTTCAATTTTCGATTCTGACATTTATTCACAATAAAGGTTATAATATGCTGTAAATCAGATTTATGATTTGTGATTTGTGATTTGTGATTTGCAGAAAATCGACTGCCGACTGCCGGCTGCCGACTGTTGTTAGGGTTGCACAACCCTTTGCAACTACCGCACGCATTTTCCACGAACTACATTTGTCGAACAACTGATCATGGCCAGGATCGCATTTATAAACCTTTAAAAATTAACAAAATGTCAAATTCAAGCACAAATGTGGTCGTACGCGGATTAAAAGGAAAATTCGCCGACCAGGTAGTTTTCAAGAAGTCAAACGGACACAGCATTATGGCCAACGTGCCGGAGAAATCCAAAAGAAAGGCCTCGGCAGCCCAGGAGGAGGCGCGGGATGAATTCCGCATGGCAGCCAGTTATGCCAAAAACGCCATCCGGGACCCGCAGTTAAAGGCCTATTATGAGTCGAAAGCGCAGAATGGTCAGACTGCCTTTTCGGCCGCCCTGGCTGACTTTCTTACTGCCCCGACAGTAAGAGACCTCGACGTTTCAGGGTATAATGGTAAGCTGGGAGGGGTTATCGCGATCAGGGCAGTTGATGCCTACTCCATCAAGACGGTAACTGTAAGCATCAAGGCCGCAGATGGCACCGATCTTGAGGAGGGCCCGGCCGTCCTCGACAGCAACGGGAACTTCTGGAACTACACCGCGACGAAAGATGCTGTTCCGGTGGCCGGAACCATCGTAAAGGCTATCGCCAAAGACAACCCGGGTAATGCGGGTACGCTGTCTGTAACGCTGTAGTCAAG
>Ga0118677_10006947_pt1 | contig 18931 bp, 9 predicted proteins | sample AliMusrvi5mmetaG_FD_86154 | JGI IMG/M metagenome (GOLD analysis project Ga0118677, IMG submission 86154) | reverse complement strand
AGCTCACCACAAAGTCACCCGGCACGATATTGGTGAAGCTGTAGGCGCCACCAGCGATCCCAAGCTGAAGCGGGCGGAGGACAAGCTCGCCGAGTACCTCTGCCGGATCCAGACCCGGTCGCTGAAGCTTCCCTATCTCAACGGCACATGGTTCCGAGCCTTCGACGACTGCCGCTGGGAAACCTGGGCGAGCTCCGCGGACATCGGCTGGGGTGCCTGGTCCGTTGAAAGCGGCTGGGGCCAGGCCTGGACCACCACCGTCTTGGCCTTGCGCGAAAAGGGTACCACCGTCTGGGATTTCACCGCCAAAAGCCGCGTCCGAGATTTTTTCCCGCAACTGAGGGCGCAGATGCTGCCCGACGAGCAGTAGCAACCGACTTGAAGGCGTGCAGCCCAATCGCCAACGGCTGCCGCAGAGCCGCCATTGATCAATTACCAGGATCATACTACACGGGTATTCCGTGACAAACTGGAAGACCATTGCTGGAATACTGCTCTTGAGCCACTGTTTTCGCTTCTTATTGTGTCGTCTTACTTTACAGACTTGAGTTCAGTGAGGTTTGTAATGCAAATTACGTATCTACAGATGTTTACGCTGTCAGTCCGGATTCTGCATTGCTATTAGGAATCAGATGTGTCGGAGGAGCTTACAGTTCCACACGCTTGAATACTCCAGCGTGATTTCTTTCGTAATTGCATAATATCTTATGGATATTACACTTAACGTAACGTCTCAAGTGTCGCTTGATCTTGTGGCACGTTTTTAGCTTTGTTAGCGTCGATTTATGACGAAATCGAAGACCAGTGTTGTACTGCTTGTCGCGGGAGTTTTGTTGCTTGCCAATAAAGCCATGGCTTTCCCGATCATGTTCGCGAAAACCGAAGTGCCAGATGGCGGTACCACGGCGCTGCTCCTGGTCGTAGGGTTGGCTGGGGTGGGCTTGCTCCGCCGGTTTGCCCGGCGACAGTAGGTTGGAGCTGTCTTTGCCACGGGCCCGATGGGCGGGGGATTGCCGCGACTGAGTGGTTATTCGGTGGTTTTCTTTGGTGAGGCCGTGGTATTGTTGATTCGGGAGTGGACGAGGGAGGCAGATCAGAGGAGTCTAACTTGTGGGCTGTGTGCCGCGCTTCAATAGACTAGAATCCCAAGTCAACTCGTCTAACCTGCCCCGATAGGTATGCTTTTGACTGAGCGGCTGATTCGGTTGGCGAAGCAGGCCGGGACTTTATCACACAAACTCGCCGGATTGGCTTGTTTCCGTCTGTTCGCAACCTCTGCGGCGCTAATCGTCGCCGGACTCTCCATTCCAGCGGCGGACTTGCGCTGGCTGCATCTTTCCAGTTCCACAGGGGATCTGCCAGTGCCCGGACCTTCCACACAGCAGACCGGGGCCGTTGTTGCCGATCCCGGCCACGACGGAACCAATGGTTTTGTCTTGAGCTTTCGGCAGACGGCGCCCGCTTTGGTCTGGTATCGCCGCACCGCCCATGGTTGGGATCGTTATGTCATCGAATCTAATTACCTCCCCGTCGAGGCTGGCGGAGTAGTCTGCGATGTGGATGGCAACGGCCATCCCGATATTATATTCGGCGGCGATTGGCAGAGTGATGAAGTGTGGTGGTGGGAAAATCCGTATCCGAACTTTGACCCCAAGGTCCCTTGGAAGCGGCATTTGATCAAGAAAGGCGGAGCCACGCAACATCACGACCAGGCGGTCGGCGATTTTCTGGGCACGGGTAAACCGCAGCTAGCGTTCTGGAATCAAGGGGACAAGTCGATCTTTCTGGCGGAGATTCCTGCTGACCCGCGGCATGCAGATTCATGGCCGCTGACGAAGATCTTTTCCGGAGCAGCCGGGGAAGGGCATAGCAATGCCGCGCACTACGCGGAAGGCATGACCGTCTGCGACATTGACGGGGATGGAAAGATTGATCTCGTGGCGGGCAACTTGTGGTTCAAGCATCGCGGCGGGAAGAAGTTCGACGCCATCCAGATCAGCCCCAGCGGCGGCAGGATCGCGGCCGGCAGATTCAAGCCCGGCAAGTATCCACAGGTGGTCATCGCGCCAGGCGATGGCAGCGGGCCACTTCGCTTTTATGAATGCGTCGGCAATCCCGAGAACAGCCACGACTGGGTGGGGCGCAATCTGCTGAATCGGGACATGATCCACGGCCACAGTCTGCAGGTGGCAGATATTGACGGAGACGGGCATCTGGACATTTTTGCGGCGGAGATGGCGAAATGGACCGAATCGCGCAAGGACCCGGACAACCCAAATGCCACCGCGTGGATTTTGTTTGGCGACGGCAAGGGCAACTTCCGTGAGACGGTCTTTTCCACCGGGGTGGGCTTTCACGAGGCCCAGGTCGCTGATCTCAATGGCGACGGTCTGCCGGACATCCTGGAGAAGCCGTACAACTGGGAGGCTCCGCGGGTAGATGTGTGGCTGCAGATCCCGTCCGCTCAAAGCACTCCCGCCGTTCCTGAAAAATAAGCCTTCCTGCCCCGAGCATTTGGAGCACCGCACGGTGCTATTTCTCCGTCAAATTCCAAATACCATCCCATGTTTGGGACGGTAGATATTTCCTGCACTGGGCGGCATAGGTGAAGCTCGGCGGGTCTTCCGGGTGACGATCGAAACGCTCTAGCGCCTCCTGCCATTGGCCCGCCAAACAGAGTCGGAGGCCTGCTTCGAAGTCCGGCAAAAACGCCGGTGCCGGCTCACTCGCGAAACCAAGAATCTCATAAACCCGCACGGGCTGCTCGCGGCCAACCACCCGAATACGCCCAAGTTCTCGGCCAAGGAATTGGCCTTGGGTCTGCAGCCAAGTCGTCTCGGAGATCATGTTGTAGGTGCCGAACACCTTATTGGCTCCCTCAAGCCGTGAGGCCAAATTGGCTGCGTCGCCGAGAACAGTGTAATTGAAGCGGTCGCGCGAGCCCATGTTACCCACCGTCACCTCGCCCGTGTTCATGCCGATGCGAGCCTTAAGAACCACGCCGGTCTTCTGCTGGTAATGCGCCCGTCGCTCGACCAGCATACGTTGACAACGCAGCACCGTGCGCGTGGCACGAACGGCATGGTCCACTTGGCTGGCCGGCGCGTTCCAAAACGCCACGATGGCGTCGCCGATGTATTTGTCGAGGTATCCCCCTTCCGCCAGGATGATGTCCGTCATGTCAGACAGGTACTCGTTTAACAAGCTGGTCAAGGTCTCGGGGTCCAGCTTTTCGGAGAAGGAGGAGAACTTCTCGATATCGGAGAACAAGAGCGTCAGCTCCCGTTTTTCACCGCCGAGCTGAAGTCGTGCCGGATCGTCGATGATTTGGTCGATGACCTCGGCCCCAAGATAGTGCTTAAATGCCCGTTTGAGGAACGCCTTTTGGCGGCCCTCGGTAGCGTAATTGAGCACGACGCCGCCAACCAGCGCGGCGGCGACTGCGCCTTCGGTGACCACCATCGGCCACCACCAGCCCAAAGGATAGGCGGCAAACGCCGCCACGACGGGGAGCGGCAATAGAATAGCGAAGGTCAAGACGCTCTGCCGCGCCTTGCGGCTCAGCGCGATCAGAACGCCACTCAACAGGCCCAAGAACAAGGTGGCCAACACGACGCCCGTCCCCGGGATCTCCCGCAAAGAGTGACGGCGCAGCAAGTTATCCAGAGAGGTCGCGTGAATCTCGACGCCTGGGCAGGCGCGGTTCACCGGCGTGGGGTGGGCATCATGCAGTCCGGGCGCGCTCAGTCCAAAGAATACGTAAGCGTTGGTGAAGACCCCCGGTTCCAGGACTGGCTTCTCGCCGGCCCGTAACCGCAGCTCAGACTGGATTATCGCTGCCGCGCCGTAGCTGTCGTGGGTGCCGTTCTTTCCGTTGAAATGCAGCACGGCACAACCGCGGCCATCAATCGGCACTTCATGATCTCCGATATTCAGCCAGCCGGGCACCAACCGCAGGGATGGCGTACGGCCCGCGGTCTTTTCCGCCGCCAGGTACGCCGCCAGGCCCAGAGATGGTACAGTCTTGCCGTCGAAGACACGGAATTGCGCCGCGCGCCGGAACACGCCGTCAGAGTCCGGTTGTTCACTGACATTGGCGAGCAGCGTTGCGTTGGTCGCCACCTCTGGAATGGGCCAAGTGGTTCTGGGCATTACTACCTGCTTAGAGGGATGCCCGCCCAGCCATACATCCAGTCCAAGGAAAGAACTGGCGATGGGGAGATCACCCGCAGGCCAGTTCGTCACCTCGCCCGACTGTGAGCTCAGGAAGAGAGCGCCAACAAAGCCTGGAGTTCGGCGGATGGCATCGCCCAGGGCTTTGTCATCGTCCACCCCGTAGGAGGATGGTTCCGTGTAAAGCATATCGAACACGACAGCCTTTGCTCCGCCTCGCTTGCAGAAATCCAAAACCGCCGTATAGACCGTACGCGGCCACGGCCAGGCCCAACCGTTTTCTTTCTGGCCCCAGTCGAGGCTCGCTTGATCCAAGAGGATGACTTTGACGTCGGAGGAGGGGGAGCTGCGGGGCGCGAACGACCTCACGCGCCAGCCCCAAGTGGGAAACTCCAAGGTGTCGAGCACGCCTGCACGCCACAGCCCGAGGAAGACACTGGCTGCCAGCAATCCCAGGGCGCCGCCCTGGATCATTCGCTTGAGCTTCCCGCCTCGGGCGTTGAGGGCGTTCATCGACGTTTAACCTCCCGCGCGACGAGCAGAGGTGAAAGGGGCGTCACGCCGCCTCAGACGCCTCCCATGGCTTTCTGGAAACGTTGTTGGCGTACTGTCGAGGTTGCCGGTGGGGCCTCGTTGCCAATGACCTTCTTAAGTTCGGCGATGCGCACCTCCGGTGAGGGGTGCGTCTTCCCGAAGCCATGGCTGTCCGGTTTGAGCTGGCCCTGCATTTGTTGCAGCATGGTGACCAGTGCGGCCGGGTTGTAGCCCATCTTCTTCATGATCGCCACCGCCCCCTTATCGGCTTCAAATTCGGTGGTCCGGGAATAGCCACTGTTCATCATAGTCGAAGTGATATCGGTGATGCTGCCCTCGAACGCCTTCGTTACTTCGGCAAGTTGACCGCCGGCCAGTGAACTTCCCGCTGCTGCCCCGAGCGTGGTCAACGCCGACGTGAGACGGCCTTTGCGGATGGCTTTGAGCCCGTGCTGGTGATCCACGTGGGTGATCTCGTGCGCCAGGACCGCGACCAGCTCGTCTTCGTTTTTGCAGCACCGCACCATGCCACGAGACACCAGGATCAATCCGCCGGGCGCCGCAAATGCATTGACCTCGTCGGTCTCCAGCAGCAGGAAATGATACCCTCCGAAGGTTTCAGGCTTGGTGGAGAATTGGGCCGCGGTTTGTCCGAGGAGGTTCAGATAGGCGTTGGCCTCCTCGCGGTCGAAAGGCTGGTAGGTGACGAGCACGGTGGCGGCCACCGCGCGTCCGATGTAGTATTCTTGTTGCGGGGTGATGTCCTCGAACGTCTTCTCGATCGCCTGAGCGCTCTTGGTCATTGCCTCGGCTTGATCAGCGTTCATCACACCGGTCGCCTGCCCCACAATCCCGCCCACTTGGCTCACCGTCGAACATCCACTGACAAAGACCAGAGCGGCGCCAGCGGCAATCGCCCTCAACGTGGGCGCGAGCGATGGAATCCGGCGGCTCATCGTTTGCCTCCTTCGGCGGGTTGGATGCCTCCGTCCTTCAGAAACTGTTGCATCGACGACGCCGGCACCTTGATCTTCTCCATCTTGTCCACCCAGGTGAAATTCACGTTTTGGTTCTTGGCCTTGAAATCGGCCTCGACGTCGGAGTTGAAACCCTTGCCAGCCAGCGCCAGCTCGTCGCCTGAAGCGCCGCTTTGCGCATTCTGGCCACCCGCTTTCATCGCAATCTTCTTCTTGGTGAGCGCGGAGTTGTGTATCCAGCCGATCTGGCCGTCCGGGGCCGTGACTTTGGACCAATCGCCCTGCTGCTCGATGACCGGTATGCGATCCCCGTAATTGACGCGCGCGATCACCTTCCCGAGAAAAGAGGGCGTGTCGAGCACCTGCCCACTCTTGACCTGCACGCTCATCGGGACCGGCTCGCCGGCCAGGGCGGCGGAGGCCAGCACGATCAGGCCCAGACTTAACCAGCGTTTTCTTCGTCGTTTCATCGCTTTCCGAAAGTAGTTATCGCTCCTGGCATGGTGTGGCATGGCCGGGAGAGACCGAGACTATTTTGGAAGTGCCCCTGAGTTCAACGAAAATGTTCGGAAAACTAACGGGCCCGGATAGTTGCCCGGCGACAGCGTTACTGCTAAAAAGAGCCCATGACGTTTTTTGCTGCCTTGAGTCCAGTGCCAGACCCGCCGCTTAACCTCACCGACGCCGCGATCAAGCTGGGGGCGCTGATCGTGATTTACCTTTGCTTCACCGTAGCGCAACGCCTTCTGTCCCGCAGACAGATGTTCCGTGTGATCGAGTTGCAATTGAACCTGCTGGTGCTGGTTTCACTGGCGTTGCTTCTCCTGGGGCCCGTCCTCGACCAGATGCACAAGTATGTGTGGGATGCGTTCAAGGCCGCGGCTGTTTTCCTGGGGGTAAGTATTGCGCTTAAGCTATTCGACCTCGTAGTGTTTGACCGGCTGTCGCGATGGCGCCAGAAGCCGCCGATGCCCTTGGTCTTGCGCCACATTGGCCGCCTGTGCCTGGCCCTCATCGCCCTGGTGCTGATCGTGCGCGGCTTCTTTCCGGAGGTGAACCTGAACGTATTCGCCGTCTCATCGCTGGTGATCGGATACATCGTCGGCAATGCTACCCAGGACACGCTGGGGAACCTGTTTGCCGGCTTGGCGCTCAATGCGGAGCGGCCGTTCCAGATCGGCGATTGGGTTACCGTGGGCGGTCACACCGGGATTTTGGTCGATACGACCTGGCGGGCCACGCGCTTGCAAACCAAAGCGAACGACTACATCGTCATTCCTAATTCCTCCATTGCCAAAGAGTCCATCGTCAATTACTCACGCCCAACCCGCACTCACGCTACCAATATTCAGGTCGGCGTCAGTTACGACACGCCTCCGAATAAGGCGCGCAACGTGATTTTGGGGGTGCTTAGTGAGGCGCCCGATGTGTGCAAAGAGCCTGCACCATCGGTGTACTTGGTCAGTTATGGCGATTCCGCCGTGAATTTTACCATCAAATTTTACCTCGAGGACTACGCCCGACTCGACCCGATCCAGAGCGGGGTAATGGACCGCCTGTGGTATGCCTTCCAGCGTGAGGGCATCTCCATTCCGTTCCCGATCCGGGATTTGCGGCACCGCAACGCTCAGGCCGAGGAACGAGCGCGCCACGCCGCCGGACAAAGTGCCATCCGGCAGTCGTTGTCGGGTGTGGAATTGTTTCAGTCTCTTTCCGCCGAGGAATTGGAGCGGCTGGCAAACGCCGTGAGCGTGCAACTTTACGCTCGTGGCGAGAGTCTCTGCCGGCAAGGCGAACCTGGTGACACCTTCTACATTATCCGCGAGGGCCGGGTGGCCATTTCAGTGAAGGGCCCTGACGGCCAAACTGTGACCGTAGCTCATCTTGCCGGCGGCGCGTTCTTCGGAGAATTGTCACTGCTCACCGGCGAACCGCGCTCGGCAACCGTGACGGCAGACACCGACGTTGAGGTGTTGCGGGTTTCTAAACAGGACTTCGCCAGCCTGTTGCAGACGGACGCCGATCTGCCCGGTAAGCTGGCTGCAGTGCTGGAGAAGAGGAATGAGGGGCGGCGGACGGCTATAGCCGCGTCCGTCGTACGCCAAACTGCGCCGGAGGCACGCTCGGCACTCACCGTTCGCATCAAGCAGTTCTTCGGACTCAGTTAGATGCTAGCGACAGCCTCATGTCAGGCAACGGTTCAGTCGCTCCACGGTCACCTGCCCTGCCAACCGTTGCACGTCGTCGCCGTGTACCTCGCCAGCCATTGGCGTCAAGGCATTAGCCGTGCCTACGGCCGCGGCCCAACGACAGGCCTCGCCAAGGTCTTCCCCGCGCAGCAGACGCCATAGCAGCCCGGAGGCGAAGGCATCGCCAGACCCGATCGGATTCACCGCGTTAATCCGCGGGGCTTGAATTCTCCAGAAGTTCCGCCCATCAAACGCGAGCGTAGGCTCCTTGCCGGCTGTGACCACGACGTGCTGGGTGCCGCGTTCGCCCAGCTCTCGCATTGCAGAGATGACGGCAGCTTCGTTCTCAAGCTCGCGCTTCACGGTTGCCGCCAACTCCTGCCGGTTCGGTTTAATCACCTCCGGCCGGGCTTTAAGGGCTTCGATGAGAGCAGGCCCCTGGGCATCCACCACCGAGATGACACCGGCCTTGTGAGCCAGTTGGGTACCCTGAAAATACAAATCCACCGGCACGCCGGGGGTGATGGTTCCTGACATGATGACCGCGCGGCAACCCGCGAGGCGCCGCCGAATAATGGCCATCAGCTTCTCATAGTCGGCGGCAGTTACCGGCCGGCTCTCCTCGACCAATTCGGTGTGGGTGCCGGCGGCTGTATCAAGGATCGTGATACATTGGCGCGTGCGGGAAGCGACCGTCACGAAATCCATCTCGATTCCTTCAGCCGCAAGCAACGTCCGCAATTCCTCCCCGCGGTCCCCACCCAGGAACCCGGTAGCCACTGGGTGCTCGCCCAGCGCCTTCAACACCTTGGCAACGTTAATCGATTTACCCGCAGCGCCATCGAGGGTCGTCACGGCGCGATTCACGGCGTCGAGCGTGAGTTTGCGAAGCACCATCACGCGTTGCGCCGCCGGCGTTGTTCCAATGCAAAGGATCATATCAGCTTCCGGCTATTCTTCAAAATCCGGGGGACGCGTGGAAGCACAAAGAAGCGTGCTTGCTTTCCAGAGGAATTGTCATAAATGTCGCGCATGGTGAACTGCTCATGTCAGAGACTGACTTTAACCTTCCTGGGCCTGGCGCTCACGATTGCACTTGCCGATGTTGTTTGCGCCCAAGAGGCTCTGCTCAGACCGGGGCAACCGGTTTATGCCGGCCCGGCACTGCTCGCACCTGGAAGCTACGCCATCCCTTGCGCAGCCGATTGGAATGGTGACGGGCGCAAAGACCTGATCGTCGGCTATCAGACTGCGGGAAAGGTCGCTTTGTATCTGAATGCTGGTTCGGACGCCAACCCGGTGTTTACGAGTTATGCCAATCTCCAGGCTGGCGGGGTGGACATCTGCCTTCCGTCCTCGGGTTGCGGCGCTCCCGCGCCTTGGGTCTGCGACTACGACCACGACGGGAAGCGCGACCTGCTGGTGGGGAGCGGCGCCGACGGGTGTGTTTATTTCTATCGGAACATCGGCACAGATACTGCCCCGGTCCTTGCCGCGGGCGTGAAGCTCATGGTGGGCGGCAGCGCGTTGAGTGTCAGTTACCGGGCCACACCTTACGTATATGATTGGGATGGAGACGGATTGGACGACCTGCTCTGTGGAAACGGCGACGGATATGTCTATTTCTTCAAGAACATCGGGACGGCCCAAATCCCGGCTTATGTGGCGGGAACGCGGGTTCAGGCCGGGGGCGCCTACCTGAATTTGGGTATTCGCTCGGTTGTCCGCATATTCGACTGGGATGGGGACGGGGTAAACGATCTCGTGGGTAGCTCAGACACGGGGGTATATTGGTGTCGAAACACCGGTACCAGGACCTCGCCTCTGCTGCTGGCCCCGGTGGCCCTGCGCGCACCGGTCACCAGCGGAAACTCGGCACCCATCTACACCGGACCGCGAATGCGCCTGGACCTCGTGGATTGGAATGGCGATGGTGTGATTGACATCCTCCTCGGCAATGCCAGCGGCACTCTAACCTATTACGAAGGCTACCGGTTTGCTTTCAAGTCAATCTCGCTTCCTTCCGCTGGCCGCTGCGCCGTGCAGTGGAACAGCGCCCCGTATCTGAAGTACCATGTGTTTGCCGGGACATCGCCTGGTTCACTCACGAGCCTCGTCGCCTCGAATATCCCCTCTGCGGGAAAGACGACTTGCTGGACCAGCCCCCCGTCGGGTGGTTCGCAATTTTATCGGCTCCAGGTCGCCCCCTGAGCCGGTCAGCGCTCCAATACATCGAACCAGGTCTGCAGGTGGGCGCCGGTCAGCGCATCACGAACGGTGATTTGGTGTCGGCCCTCGGTGAGCAGGGCAATTTGACGACCGTCCTCCCACGCGACTTGTAATGAGTCACTCTGCCATTGGAGGTTTTCGGGCCCCTCGGCACGCAAACCGATGCGGCGGCCCTGATCAGGCAGGTCTGGGTCCAGGTAGAAGATAGTGCCGGGTGGAGGGAAGATGATACGTAGCGCACCGGGCGTGACGGCGAGCACAGCGCGATCGCCGAGCCAGTTGTCGACGCTGGTTAGCCAGTCGCGGTACTCGTTGCCTAGCCGCACGACGGACTTGCGATGGCTGCGGGCAGCGTCGTAGTCCTCCGGACTCTCCGCTGGTGGGAGGTTAGACGCCAGGAACTTCTCCCTGACGGCATCGGAGCTGTACTGAGTAGAGGCTGGGTCCAGGCGCTTGCCGGTGACAGGATGAACCCAACACTCCACAATGTTGGTCGGCGCTGAATACCAGGTCGTACCGTATTGCTGATGCAGGTGTTCGACAACCTCATGCAGCAGCGGCGCTGCGCCAGTGACGCCGGAGATGTGTTTCATCGGTGAGCCGTCGAAATTCCCGACCCAGACCCCCACCGTGAATTCCGGCGTGTAGCCGAAAGCCCAATTGTCCCGGAAATCGGAGCTGGTGCCGGTCTTGCAAGCGACGGCGAAGTTGAACCGAAGAGGGGACTCGGCGCCAAAGGCTAGCGCGCGCGCAGCATTATCGCTCAGGATGTCGGCGATAAGATAGGCCGCAGCAGGGTTGGCAACCTGGCGAATGGTCGAGAGCGGCTTGCCGGAAAGAGGATTGTCTTGTGCACCCCTGAACTCCCGAACCAGCCGACACGGCTTGTACTCTCCCAGGCGGGCGAGAGTGGCGTAGGCGTTGGCAAGTTCGAGCAGCCGCACCTCGGCATTGCCGATGGTCAGACCTAGTCCATAATGTTCGGCCGGGCGGCCCAAGGTGCAGAGACCGCACTGCTGCAAAAGTTGTTGCAAAGGCCCTGGCCCGCCGATAGACGCCAGCACTTTGACGGCAGAAATGTTCAGCGAGTTGGCGAGCGCCAGCCGGTAACGCATCGGCCCGTAGCAGTGCCGGTCATAGTTCACCGGACTAAACAAGCCAGTAGCGGTGGTGAACTCCGTCGGCACGTCGGCCACGATTGAGGCGGGCGTCGCTCCGCGTTCCAGGGCGAGCAGATAAGTAAACGGTTTCAAGGCCGAGCCGGGCGAACGCGCTGCCCAGGCGCCGTTCACCTGCCCGGCTGCAGGCGCAAAGTAGTTTTCTGAGCCCACCAAGGTCAGCACATCTCCGCTCTTGTTATCGAGCACCACGATTGCGCCATTGGAGACGTGCTGTTCCTTCAAGCGGGATAAGTGCTGGCGCAAGGCCGTTTCGGCGAAGCGGTTGAGAGGGAGATCGAGGGTCGTGCGGAGGGTCGGGGCTGAGAGTGCGCGCCAGCGTCTTGGAGTGCGCCAGTCCTCTGGCGCTTTGCTGAGGGCGCGCTCGGTTCCTAAAGCGCCAGAGGACTGGCGCACTCCAAAACCTTGCGGACCGAGGAACCCGGCATCCGAGAGCAGGAGGTCAACGAAATGCGGGGCCTCGAACACGCGGCGGGCAGCCGCCAGATGCAGCGGTTCCTGGATTGCCCGTTGCCACTGATCTTCTGTCAGCCACTGGGCGTGCCGCATCCGGCCAAGAATCCACTGCTGGCGCTTGCATGCCTGCGCGAAGTGCGCGTGCGGATTTAATCGCGTCGGCGCCTGAGGCAGGCCGGCTAGCAGAGCACACTCGGCGGGGCTCAGGTCGCGTAGCGGCTTGGCAAAGTAAAAGTCCGCGGCGGCCGCGCAGCCGCGGTTGAAATTCCCGTAATCCAGACGGTTGAGGTATGCGGCCAGAATCCGTTGTTTGTCCCAGACCTGTTCTAGTCGCAGGGCTTGCACGGCCTCGATGAGCTTCGTCGGAAGGCGCCGCGGACGCGGCTCCGCAAGCTTGATAAGCTGCTGAGTAATCGTGGAGCCGCCCGAAACAACGTGCCAGTGGAGCGCGAACTGCCAGGCCGCCCGGGCGGTGGCCCGCCAATCAACCCCGGGGTGGCGCCAGAATCGCCGGTCTTCCGCCGCCAGCGTCGCCTGGATCAAGGGCTGTGGTATTTCTCCATACTGGATCGGGCGGTGAAACGCGCTGCCACCAAGGCGCACCGCACGCAAGGGCTGATCATTCCGATCGAGGAGTTCCAATTCGGGAGCCTGTCCGGCGAACAGCGCCGAGGGCAGCGGCACCAACGGAAGGGCCAGCCAGCCCGCCAGCAGAACCAGGCCGCATACGAGGGGGGCGCTGGCGGCCCAGAGCAGGAGTCGGAGACTAAAGCGTTTCCGGGCGGCGCGTGGACCTTGTGGGCGCACGGGAGCGTCCGGTGTGGTCGGGGCCGCAAATCCGAAAACCGAAATCCGAGATCCGAAGGAAATCCGAAATCCGAATACCGAAAAAGCTGGCCTGGTCGTTTTGAAGGGAGAAGAGAGACCTTGCGGGCTGTGGCCTGAGGGCCTTTGAGCCTGAATGTGCGGAGCTCCAAAACCGGCCAGGGGCCGCTTCGGACTTCGGCCTTCGGCTTTCTTTCGGACTTCGGACCTCGGACTTCGGACTTCCCCAGCCACTTGCCAGTCCATTGGAGTGGTGGAGGAGCCCACTGTCTCTTTGTTTGGCGGTTTCATGCCTAGCCCTCGTGATCGTATGATCCCCTCACTGCATGCCTTCACTCGATATCGTCTGCGTGCCTGAGAGCCCGTAGCGCTCCGGGTGGTACATCTCCTCTATCTTCGCGGCAGGCGCGGTCACCGTGCCGGCAGCACGCACTCTCGCTACATAGCGTATCGTATAATTCCCCGGGCCAATCCAATCAGCGAAGTACAAGCAACGGTCTTTGCGAATCTCCCGGAAGCTGCTTAACCACTCCGCATCGTTGTCGGCGGGGATACCCCGTTGGCCGACTTCTTGGGTCTTGAACTCGGGATTCACAGCTTCCAGGATGGATGGCAAGGCGTCGTCCACGGCGACGTAGCGGGATGCTTCGTGGACGGCCAGGTCCAAGGTGACCAGCACGCGATCCCCCACACGCAGACCTCCCGCGTCACGCGGGTGGTTGTTGTCGTCCAGTCGCTCGTAATGGCGCTGCAAACCGAAGCCCTGGTCTTGTCTAGGTTGCTGCGCTACCAGAGGCCGCGCCTCAACCAGGACGCTGTTATAAAGACGATTGGTGGTGGTATTGATAAGGATCAGGCCTTCACCAGCCAGGTTTGTCGTCGCGAGGGTCTGGGTAAAGATGTTGGTCCGGTTGTCCAGGTGAAAGGAAACGGATTGTCCGCCCCATTTCAATTGGCCCTCGGCTGGCTGGAGTCGCCCTTCGACCTGACGCGCGTATTCCGTCAGTGCGAGCAGCGACCAGGCGTCGCCCTGGGTGGTGCCCCAGTGCGCCTGCTTTTGGTCCCGCATCAGGTCGTCCACGAACCGGTCAACCATGAGGTCGGCTGGCTGAAAACGGATCCACGCCAGCAAGCGGATCGCCTCTTCGCGTGCCGGGCAGCCAAAGGAAGCCTCCAACCGTCGGTGGGAAGCTGAGCCGGAACGCAGCAGTTGGCCAATCATCTGGGTCGGACCCTGGCTCTCCGCAACCGCCAGCGCCAGTAATGCCCGGTCCTCGGCGCCCAACTTCTCGCGCAGAGAGTAAAGCTTCTCATGATAGGCCGGTTCAGCGCGGCCAGCCAGCGCTAGCGCGTAGAGGCCCAGACAATGGTCACCCAGGTTCGTCTCGTCGGCACTCATTGACCGCAACTGCTGCTGCAAATAGTTCAGCAGTGAGGCAAAGTCCTCTTTGGGCACATCGACGCCATGGCGCTGGGCCAGAGCGAGCACCATACCCCCGTATGCGCTGGCCCAGAGCATTGGTTCCTTCGACTGCGGCCAGTACCCCAAGCCGCCCGACCGCGTCTGCATCGTGAAGAGTCGAGCCACGCCGGCGCGAATGGCTGCCTCGACATCATTGGTGCTGTGGTTCAGGAGCGGGACCAGGCTGGTCGTGTCGCGCAGGACGATCCAGGGGAGCAGGCTTGAGCCGGTCTGCTCGGCGCAACCATATGGGTAGTGCAAGAGCTGCGACGTCGCCTCGCCCAGTTCAATCAGCCGCGTGTTGGCGATATTCACGGTGATTGTGCCCTGCCCTGCCAGCAGTTGAGGGTTCGCGCGAGCCAGCAGGTTGCTGTGCGAATCACCGGTGGCATGGCTTAGCAGAACCTCTCGCAGCATGGGGACGATGTGGCCGACCTCAATGACACTCTGGACAGCATCAGTGAACGCGCCCGCTGCGGGGTCAGCGAAGCGCGCTTTCCACAGCCAAGTTGAGTTGCCCGTATCTGTCAGTTCAACCGGGAATTCCGCTACGGCTGAACCATTGGCTGGGATGGTCACCTGTCGCGCTAAAGTTGTGGTGGTCTCGGGCGCCTTCGCTCTTCCGTCCAGTTCGAGTGTCACGACTACCTCGCCAGCCGTGGCCGTTTGATTCTGGACCAGGCCCCGCGCAATGAGGCGATCGGTGATGTTTGCGAACGCCGGCAGAGCGGGCTCGATCACCAGCGGCTTGCTCACCAGGAAAGCAGATTGCCCGCTGCCAAAGTGGCTCTTGGCGGTATGGGCCACCGCGAAGATCCGGTAGCGCGTGAGGCTGTCGGGCGCCACGAAGTGGGCGGTGGCCTTGCCCAGGCTATCCGTGGTCAGCGCGGCGTTCCAGTAGGCGCAGGCCAAGAATTTCTTCCGCACGTGATCCATCCCGCCGCCACCGCCCAGGTAGCCCTTATTCTCGAAGCGCAGCTCTTCCGGGTTTTCCGTTAGCAGGTTGGGGAGCGAGATGCTCGTTTGCACACCGAGTGGGCGCGTCATGCAAAAGAAACCGTGCGGATCCGGCAACCCGTAGTCGGTCAGTTGCAGTATTCCCTCATCCACCGCATACAGCACCAGGTCTGCTCCGGCCACGGGCACACCGCCGGCATTCGCCACTTGGACGGTCACCTCAACGGGCTGGGCAGGAAGGTAATTGGTCGCCCCCGGGCAAACAGTCACCGCCAGCCGACTCTGCGGATCCTCGATGCTGAGTTCGCAAGACCCCATGCGATACTCCGGTTCCTTGATCTTGCGCGGGCATTCGTCGGCCCCGCGCACCAAGGTGACCGAGACAAACACGTTGGGTACGTCGTGCGCCTCCAGTGGCACGCGAATCGATGGCGCGTTTCCCTGCAACCGGACCGTGAAAGAGCGCAGCACCTTTTCCCGTTCCACGCTTACGTAGGCCGTGCCACTGAACGGTTGAGCAACAAGGATCTCCGCCGACTGGCCCGGGGCATACACCTTCCGATCAGGCTTGAGCGAAAGCTGCACGTCGTTGCGATAATCCCAGCCCATCGCCGCGGGCGCGGAGACCTCGAAATCCAGAGAGCTCACCACCGGGCGTCCGCCGGAGTCTCTTGCCTGGACCGCGATCAGGTACTGGCCGGCCGGCAGCGGCGGCAAGCCGGGAATCCGGTTGCCCTTAACCTCGTCCTGGGGCCCGGTGGGCAATTGGACCGGGGACACTTCGATTTCTTCTTCCAGCACGTTCGTGACGACTGCTTCATTACGATAGCGAATTGTCCGGCCCGCACCCTGAATGCGAACCGGCTGCCAATCAATCCGTTGCAGTGTGAGCTGTGCCTTCAGAGTCTCCGGCCAGGGCTGGCCATCGGACCGCACGGCCGCTACCTCCAGCGGAACTGCTTCCCCCGCCTTCAAGACCTTCGCCTCCTGCCGCAACCCCAGGTAGAAATCGGAGCTGTGCCGCACAAACTCGACGCGGTGCGAAATGGTCTGTTGGTTCAGGTCCGTTACGTCCACCAGGAGCGACGCCAACCGCGGCTGGGGCGCCGCGCTGTTGACCGGCAGGTCGGCCGTGATAACCAGGTTGCTCGAACCACCGAGGGCGCCTTGACCATTCAGTGTCACCGATAGATTGCCCCGTCCGAATCGGGACTCGAAGCTCGCGCGCCTGAAGTTGAAGCCGCCGAAAGCTTCCGGCTTAAACTCCGTGTCCTCGGCCTGGAGCCACCATTTGACTTGGGCGCGGGAAAGCGGCTTGCCAAACAAGTACCGCGCGGATACTGGCACTGCGAGGCTTTCGCCCGCACCCAGGGCAGGCTTGGATTGGAGCATGACCTCGAACGCACTGGGCTGAAAGTCCTGTACTTGGAAAGCGTAAGGATACTCGTTCGTGCCCAAATGGAGCCGGGCAGCGTAGGTGCCCCGCGATGCGCCCGGCAACTGTATCGAGACCGACCAACCGCCCGACGGGCTGAAGGCGGCGTTCGTCTGGAAGAACTGGCGTCCGCGCGCATCCACACAATCCAGTCTGCCGGTCAGGCTCTCGGGGACGCGCAGGCCCTCCTCGTCCCAATCCCGCACCAGCGCTTCCAGGTGGACTTGCTCTCCAGGCCGGTACACGTTGCGGTCGCTGAAGAGCATTACACGCCGGTGGGCCTCTGGCTCATCCGCGCCCTCCACAGGCACGTCAACGCGATAGCGCCAAATCGGGTCTTCCTTCAGTGCCGCCGCGTGAAAATCCTCACCGAGTTGGACGGCGACCCAGTCGGCATTCGTGTGAGTGCCGAGACGCGCGAGCCCCTTATCGTCGGTGACGCCTTCCCGCAACGATTCATTCTCATTGCTGAACAGGCGTGCGGTTGCGCCGGCTACCGGCTTGCCGGTGCTGTGAGAGAAGGCGAACACGTCGATACTGCCGCGGGCGCGTTTCCACACCAGTCCCAGGTCGGTCAGTTGAATCAGCGCTTGTGTGCCGAGCTTTCGCGTGCCGTCGGATCCACCGTCGGCTCGCTCCGCATCCAGGAACACGACGCCGGTTCTTCTGCCTACCAGGAGCCGGTCCCACGCCAAGTCCAGCTTCTTCGCTGCGTCCGGAGCGGCATTCAGGGCTAAGGTGTCGTCGAAGACCGTACGCCCGGGGACCAGGTTATAATCCACGGGGCGATAGGGCTCGTCCCACTCCCCGCTCCGCCTCCTTTCATCGTAGTTTGCGATGTAGCTCCCATAGCCGCGCAACGCGTGAATGGCGGTTTGGGGATCGAGCAGCTTGGCCCGAACCCGCACTTGGGGAACGTTAACGGCCAGCAACGGAAAGGAGCGGTTGCCGCCCGCCAATTGGTCACGCGAGAGGGCGGAGAAATAGAGCCGTGGAGCAATCTGTGGCATCCACAGCGAGAAGGTGTTCGTGCCGGCCAGGGCAAACCCCTCGGAGGACTTAAAAGAGGGCTTCAGTTTGAGGGTGTACCAGGTCTCTCCCTTCAACTCCCCGAGCAGCGTCAGGCTTCGCCACCCGGGCTGTACCGTTAGAACAGCCGGACTGGGTGTGATTTCCAGCCAATCCGAGACGCTATTGGTCAGCGACTCTGGCACCGGCTTCGAAAACAAGAACTGGAACCTGGCGCCTGAGCCTATGTAATTCTTCACCGCAACCTCGGTCACCACAAAGGGAGTCACGTCGCCTACGGGCACCTCGGACTTCTCCCGCACGCGGAACGCGCGGTCGGCTGACACGAGCCCGGTCTCGATGACAAGTCTCCAGCCTTTGCCCAGGGGTAACTGCGATCGGGGTGTTACCATAAGCAGGTTGGCGACAAAGTTAGTCGGACTGTCATCGAGTCCGCTCCCGCTGCCGGAGGGATTGGAGTTATTTGCTCGGGCGAACTGCTGGGCCCAGGTGGGCAAAGACCTGTCTCCCCCCAGTTCATAGCCTGCCTCCTCTCTTGCACCTTGCCGAACATCAGCGGGAATGCGATGCCCGCCGTCGTTGCGGAAATACACGCACCGCTGCGCTTCCTCGGCATGGACATCGGCATTGAACAGGAGCTTGATCTCCGGCTCTGAGGAGGCGTTGCTGTTGGCAGATCGCGGCCACGCTGTGGTCACGCCGAAGGAAGGAGTGGTCACCGTCCGGTGCAGTGAGACTCTCGCGGGTGCGCCGTCGGCTCGCTGGAGCCGGGGCCGGAGCGTTAGATCATAACGCTGGTCTAAGGCGAGCGTTTGGGTCGGCACGAATACTCCGCTGTGCGTGCTGAGCCAAGTGAACTTTCCCGCTAAAGGCGGGACGATCACCAGAGGCGATTTGGTGGTCGCGGACCCCACCTCGCTCTCCCGGACCATGACGGGATCGAATCTCAGCTCAAACGTCATGGTCGGCGTTGGCGTGTCGGTGCTCGTGACCAACTCGACGCCTACTGAGCGGTCTTGTCTCTGACGGCAGCCGCCCAGAGCTATCCCGAGGATAGTCAAAGCGGCGATGCGGGCGAGTATGCTCCTCTCTCGCGCTCGCGTTAGCGGCTGCTGCGAGCCAAGGACGGCTCCCGGTCCGGCGGCCGCAACCGGGCGGACTAAGGGAGGCAGAAATGACTGTGCTAAAGATTCCGGGGCATGGTTGACCTCTGTGGTTCGATTGAATGCTGGGTGCATGGCGATAGGTGCTTCATTGTGCTTGTTGTTTTCATCTGGCCATGGCGCAGCCGAAAATCTGTACAGCTAGAACGAATGGATACGCCAGAGCTTTTTCTTCCTTGCACCTTGCTCTGTTGAGGAAGCCAGGACGGGATGCAGGTTGTTGCCGCTCGAATACTCTTCGAACAGCAATGAGACACTACGCCCGGGTGGGGTCTGTGCGCAACATCTATCTGCGACTGATTTTGTATTACAACATCTTCATAT
>Ga0118677_10006945_pt1 | contig 18935 bp, 9 predicted proteins | sample AliMusrvi5mmetaG_FD_86154 | JGI IMG/M metagenome (GOLD analysis project Ga0118677, IMG submission 86154) | reverse complement strand
AAAAGTGAGGTGCATGTGAAAGTGGCCGATGCAACAACAACACCCTGTATTGACTTTTCCAAAATCCAAAGTATTATAGAGCCTCCCGACTTATTAAAAGTTCAGTTAGATTCATTTCATAATTTTATACAGGATAGTGTCCCTTTAGCCAAAAGGAAGGATCAAGGCCTTGAGAGGGTTCTTCGCGGAGCCTTCCCTATTACTGATACCAGAGGACTCTATCTGCTTGAGTATATTTCTTATGGTTTTGATAAACCAAAGTACACCGTTGAGGATTGTATTGAAAGGGGCCTGACTTATGATGTTTCCCTGAAAGTCAAGCTTAAGCTTTCCTATAAGGATGAGGCTGATGAGACAGACTGGAAGGAGACCATTCAGCAGGAGGTATATCTTGGCAGGATTCCTTATATGACGGATCGGGGTACATTTATTGTCAATGGAGCTGAAAGGGTTGTGGTAGCTCAGCTTCACCGCTCACCAGGCGTGGTTTTCAGTGAAGCGGTCCATCCGAATGGCAAGAAAATGTATTCTGCTAAAATCGTGCCGACCAGAGGCTCATGGATCGAGTTTCAGACCGATATCAATAACCAGATATTTGTTTACATCGATCAGAAAAAGAATTTTCTGGTCAGTGCGCTTCTGCGCGCCATTGGATTTGCAAGAGATGAGGATATTCTCGCTCTTTTTGATCTTGTCGAGGAGATTCCTCTTAAATCCAGTAAAAAAGAGCAGCTTGTCGGGCAATACCTTGCTTCCGATATTGTTGACATGCAGACCGGTGAGGTGGTCAGTGCCAGGACCGCGATAACCGAAGATATTTTCGAGCAGATTCTGGCCGCAGGCTACAAAAGCGTCAAGGTAATGAAGACCTTTGTCGGTGGGGATAAAGGTGCTGATAAATCAATCATTATCAATACCATTCTCAATGACAGCTCAGCGACGGAGGAAGAGGCACTTGAGATTGTCTATGAAGAGCTGAGAGCCAACGAGGCGCCCGATATAGATGCGGCAAGAAGTTTTCTTGAGAGAACCTTTTTCAATCAGAAAAAATATGATCTTGGCGAGGTTGGTCGCTACAGGATCAAGAAAAAGCTCAGTAAAGAGTTTGATGATCTGAATGAATATCTTTCAGGTAAACCCGAGCTGAAACAGCTTTCAGATTCCATTTACGAGAAAATTCTTCAGACGATACAGTCTTTTTCTGATGAGCCGACGGGTGAGGATATTTTGGTGCTGACGCATTATGATATTATTTCTGTCATCTATTATCTCATCAAGCTGGTGAATGGGCTTGCTGATGTTGACGATGTTGATCATCTGGCCAATCGTCGTGTGCGTTCAGTTGGGGAACAGCTTGCTGCACAGTTTGTTATCGGGCTGGCCAGGATGGGCAAAAATGTTCGTGAAAAACTCAACTCCAGAGACTCTGATAAAATCGCTCCTGCGGATCTGATAAATGCGCGCACGGTATCAAGTGTTGTATCAAGTTTCTTTGCGACCAGCCAGCTCTCTCAGTTTATGGATCAGACCAATCCCTTGGCTGAAATGACCAACAAGAGAAGGGTTTCTGCTCTTGGACCAGGTGGTCTTACCAGGGAGCGTGCGGGTTTTGAGGTTCGAGATGTTCATTATACTCACTATGGCCGGCTATGCCCGATCGAGACACCGGAAGGTCCGAATATTGGTCTTATTTCCTCTTTGTCGGTCTACGCTGAGATCAATGATAAAGGTTTTATACAAACACCTTACAGAGTTGTAGAGAAGGGTCAGGTGACTGACACTGTTCTGATGCTCTCGGCTGAAGATGAGGAGAACAAGATTACTGTGCCAGTCAGTGTTCCTCTTGATGAGAACAACAACATAGCACTTGAGACAGTTCAGGCAAGAACAAAGGGTGATTATCCGGTAGTAGCGGCAGAAGATGTTAACTTTATGGATGTCTCTCCGGTACAAATTGTCAGCGCTGCCGCAGCACTGATTCCCTTTCTTGAACACGATGATGGAAACCGTGCACTTATGGGAGCCAACATGCAACGCCAGGCAGTTCCGCTTCTGACATCAGAAGCTCCTGTTGTTGGTACTGGCATGGAGGCAAAGGTTGCGAGGGACTCACGTTCAGTTATTTTAGCAGAAGCATCCGGAGTGCTTGAAGATGTGACGGCAGAATATATAACGATTCGATACGATATTGATACCGACAACGATGTCAGGTTATCAATGCTTGATCCTGATGAAGGAGTGAAAACGTATAAGCTGATCAAGTTCAAGCGTTCTAACCAGGATACCTGTATTTCACAGAAACCCTTGGTGCAGATTGGGCAACGTGTTGAAAAGGGTGCAGTGCTTGCTGACAGCTCTTCGACAGATAATGGAGAACTGGCGCTTGGAAAAAATGTTTTGGTTGCCTTCATGCCATGGCGCGGCTATAACTTTGAAGATGCTATTATTTTAAGTGAAAGGCTCGTCTATGACGATGTTTTTACTTCGCTTCATATTCATGAATTTGAAGCGAATGTTCGTGATACCAAACGAGGTGAGGAGCAGTTCACCCGCGATATTTATAACGTCAGCGATGAAGCGCTCAGAAACCTTGATGAAAACGGTATCGTGCGAAATGGCGCAGAAGTCAAGGAGCGGGATATTCTTGTCGGAAAAATAACCCCGAAAGGCGAAAGTGATCCAACACCGGAAGAGAAGTTGCTTCGGGCAATTTTCGGTGATAAATCAAGCGATGTCAAGGATGCCTCAATGCATGTGCCTGCTGGAATGAAAGGAATTGTTATCAAGACAAAGCTTTTCAGCCGTAAGAAAAAGGTGGGCCTCGATGTCAAGGAAAAGATTGAGTTGGTTGACAGGAAATTTGACTCTAAAGAATATGACCTGCGGAAGCGCTTTGCCAAATGGATAAAACAGCTTCTTGATGGTAAGACCTCGACAGGCATCTACAGTGATAAAGGCAAACAGCTTGTTGCTGAAGGCTCTCGCTATGATGAGAGCGTGCTTGCAAAATTCAGTGTCATGCCATTCCTTGAGTCGATTGATTTTTCAAAAGGTGTGACAGATTCTGACAAGACAAACGATAATGTAGTTCGCCTTGTCAAGGAGTTTCGTTTCATGTTGAAAGATTTGGCCGATGAGCGGGATAACGAGAAATACAAGATCAATGTTGGCGATGAGCTTCCGCCTGGCATTGAGGAGCTTGCCAAGGTTTATATCGCCCAGAAAAGAAAAATTCAGGTCGGTGACAAAATGGCTGGCCGTCATGGCAACAAGGGAGTCGTTGGCAAAATTCTGCCTATCGAGGATATGCCTTTCATGGAAGATGGTACCCCGGTTGATATCGTTCTTAACCCTTTGGGTGTACCAAGTCGCATGAATATTGGCCAGCTCTATGAAACATCGCTTGGCTGGGCTGCAAAGACATTGGGAGTCAAGTTCAAGACACCCATTTTCAATGGTGCTACGTATCAGGAAGTTCAGCATGAACTCGACAGGGCCGGTCTTCCGGCACATGGCAAAGTAAGTCTTTTTGATGGTCGTACTGGTGAACGGTTTGATGACGAAGTGACCATTGGCTATATCTACATGCTCAAGTTGAGTCACCTTGTCGATGACAAGATTCATGCCCGTTCCACAGGTCCATACTCATTGATTACTCAGCAGCCACTTGGAGGAAAGGCACAGTTTGGAGGCCAGAGATTTGGTGAAATGGAAGTCTGGGCTCTTGAGGCTTATGGCGCATCCAATATTCTCCGGGAAATGCTGACGGTTAAATCAGATGATGTGATTGGGCGGAACAAAACTTATGAAGCTATTGTTAAAGGTCAGAACCTGCCCGAGCCGGGTATACCCGAATCATTCAATGTCCTTATAAGGGAGTTGCAGGGTCTGGGTCTTGAAATTCGTATTGACGACAAGGTTCCTTAGTAATGCGGTTAAGTAGCGTGTACATCATTAACGGACGTTAACAAGAGTCGTTTAACAAGGATATAGAATATGATTTTTTCACAGGGAGCATCGCCGCTTAAAGGTGAATTTTCAAGAATAAAGTTCAGCATAGCGTCTCCTGAAAGCATTCTCGCCCATTCAAGGGGAGAGGTGCTGAAGCCGGAGACGATCAACTACCGCACCTTCAAGCCGGAACGTGACGGTTTGATGTGCGAAAAGATATTTGGTCCAACAAAGGACTGGGAGTGCTATTGCGGCAAGTACAAGCGAGTTCGCTATAAAGGAATTATCTGCGACCGCTGCGGCGTTGAGGTGACAACCAAAAGTGTTCGCAGGGAGCGTATGGGTCATATTTCTTTGGCTGTTCCGGTTGTGCATACCTGGTTTTTCCGTTCGGTTCCCAGCAAGATTGGTGCACTGCTTGATCTTTCGACCAAAGAGCTTGAAAGGATCATCTATTATGAAGTATATGTTGTAATCAATCCCGGTGAACCGGGTGAAAAACAGGGCATCAAGAAACTTGATCGTTTGACCGAGGAACAGTATTTCCAGATTATCACTGAGTATGAGGATAATCAGGACCTTGAGGATTCAGATCCGGACAAGTTTGTTGCCAAAATGGGTGGAGAAGCCATCCATATGCTGCTCAAGAATATTAATCTGGATGAATCAGCGATACATCTACGCAAGGTACTGAAGGAGAGCAATTCAGAACAGAAAAGAGCTGATGCACTGAAACGGCTCAAAGTTGTCGAGGCTTTCAGAAAAAGTTATGAGCCGCACAAGAAGACCCGCAAAAAACCACAGGGACTTTTTCCTGAAGATGAGCTTCCTGAGCCCTACGTTTACGAGGGAAATAAACCAGAGTATATGGTCATGGAAGTAGTCCCGGTTATTCCTCCGGAACTTCGTCCCCTTGTTCCTCTTGAAGGGGGCAGGTTTGCCACTTCGGATCTTAATGATCTCTACCGCAGGGTAATTATTAGAAACAACCGCCTGAAAAAACTTATCGATATTCGGGCGCCTGAGGTTATTCTCCGAAATGAAAAGAGAATGCTTCAAGAAGCAGTTGATGCCTTGTTTGATAATTCCCGCAAAGCGAATGCGGTTAAGACAGGCGAGTCAAACAGGCCACTGAAGTCGCTTTCGGATGCATTGAAAGGCAAACAGGGCCGCTTCCGTCAGAACCTGTTAGGAAAGAGAGTTGATTATTCAGGTCGTTCGGTAATCGTTGTTGGTCCTGAATTGAAACTGCATGAGTGCGGCTTGCCGAAAAGCATGGCCATAGAGCTTTTTCAACCATTTGTGATTCGCCGTCTCGTCGATCGAGGTATTGCAAAATCGGTCAAATCAGCTAAAAAACTTATTGACAGGAAGGATCCTGTGGTCTGGGATGTGCTTGAAAAAGTTATTGATGGCAGACCTGTTCTTCTTAACAGAGCGCCAACCCTTCACCGTCTTGGTATCCAGGCATTCCAGCCACTTCTGGTAGAAGGCAAGGCTATTCAGATACACCCTCTTGTCTGTACTGCATTCAATGCTGACTTTGATGGTGATCAGATGGCGGTTCACATTCCACTGTCGCAGGAAGCCCAGCTCGAAGCGTCGTTACTTATGCTGTCTTCACATAATCTTATTCTGCCTCAGTCAGGTAAACCGGTTACGGTTCCGTCACAGGACATGGTACTTGGTATGTATTATCTGACCAAGTCGCGCTCTGGAGATCTCGGAGAAGGACAGATTTTCTACAGCAGTGAAGATGTCCTTATAGCCTACAATGAACAGCGTGTTGGTCTGCATGCACAGATTTTTGTGCAGTATAGCGGCGAAATTGATCAAAAATTTGATTCGCTGCGAGTTCTTGATACTGTTGTCGATCCAAAATCGGAAAAGTCCCTATGGCTCAAATCACAGATTGAAAAGAAGACTATTCTGCTTACCACTGTTGGCAGGGTTATCTTCAACCAGCATGTGCCTGAAGAAATTGGCTTTATTAACAGGGTTATTGATAAAAAGGTAGCCAAAGAGCTGATCGGACGACTGAGTAGCGAGGTTGGGAATGTTGAAACAGCAAAATTCCTTGACAATATCAAGGAGGTTGGATTCCATTATGCCATGAAAGGCGGACTATCAGTTGGACTTTCTGATGCCATTGTGCCTGAAACCAAGGTAAAGCATATCAAGAACGCCCAGCGGGACAGCACCAAGGTCGTTAAGGAATACAACCGTGGTACGCTGACCGATAATGAACGGTACAACCAGATTGTCGATGTCTGGCAGAAAACATCAAATATTGTAGCCGAAGAGTCATATCAGAAGCTTAAAAAAGATCGGGACGGTTTCAATCCCCTCTATATGATGCTTGATTCCGGAGCCCGTGGTTCCAGGGAGCAGGTGCGTCAGTTGACCGGCATGAGAGGACTTATTGCCCGTCCGCAGAAGTCCATGTCGGGACAGCCGGGAGAAATTATTGAAAACCCGATTATCTCGAACCTTAAGGAGGGGCTTACTGTTCTTGAGTATTTTATTTCAACGCATGGAGCCCGTAAGGGCCTTTCTGACACCTCGCTGAAAACGGCCGATGCCGGTTACCTCACCAGGAGGCTTCACGATGTTGCACAAGATGTCATTGTCACTATTGATGACTGCGGAACGACTCGAGGTCTCTATGTTCATCGTAACATTGAGGAGGAGACCAGCGGCCAGATAAAGTTCCGTGAAAAAATCAAGGGACGTGTAGCTGCAAGAGATATTTACGATACACTCAACAACAAGGTAGTTGTAAATTCCGGAGAAATTATTACTGAAGAACTTGCCGAACTTATTCAGGAGACGATCGGAGTAGAAGAGGCCGAAATCCGCTCAGTGCTCACCTGTGAGTCTAAAATCGGTATTTGTTCGAAGTGCTATGGCACAAACCTCTCGGTGCATGAACTCGTTGAAATCGGCGAGGCGGTTGGTGTTATTGCCGCCCAGTCTATCGGGGAACCTGGAACTCAGCTTACGCTGCGTACCTTCCACCAGGGTGGTACCGCTCAGGGAGGTATTTCCGAAACCGAGACCAAGGCATTCTATGATGGCCAGGTTCAGTTTGAAGATATCAAGACTGTAGAACATACCGCCATCAATGAGGATGGCGTGGCGGATCTCAGGATCATCGTTATTCAGAAAAACGGTAAAATCAATATTGCCGATCCAGAGTCGGGGAAGATTCTGAAGCGCTATATCGTTCCGCATGGTGCGCATCTTCACTGCAAGAACGGCTCCCTTGTCAAGAAAGATCAGGTGATGTTCAGCAGTGAACCTAACAGTACACAGATTATTGCCGAGATACCAGGTTTTATTAAATTTGCCGATATCGAAAAAGGGGTGACTTACAAGGAAGAGGTTGATCCCCAGACCGGTTTTTCACAGCATACCATCATTAACTGGCGTACCAAACTGAGAGCGACCGAGACAAGGGAGCCGAGGTTGATGATTATTGATGCAAGTGGTGAGGTGAGAAAAACCTATCCAGTGCCGATCAAGTCAAATCTTTATGTTGAAGACGGACAGAAGGTTAATCCTGGTGATATCATGGCCAAGGTGCCAAGAAACCTAGACCGTGTTGGTGGTGACATTACTGCAGGCTTGCCAAAAGTCACTGAGCTTTTTGAAGCTCGTATTCCGACTGATCCTGCAATTGTAACTGAAATTGACGGTTATGTCAGTTTTGGCTCACAGCGCCGAAGCAGCAAGGAGATCAAGGTAAAAAATGACTTTGGTGAAGAGAAGATTTATTATGTCCAGGTTGGAAAGCATGTACTGGCAAACGAGGGCGACGAAGTCAAGGCAGGTGATCCACTGACCGATGGTGCCGTATCCCCCCAGGACATTCTGCGTATTCAGGGACCAAATGCTGTGCAGCAGTATCTGGTGAACGAGATTCAGAAAGTTTACCAGATTAATGCAGGCGTCGAGATCAATGACAAGCATCTTGAGGTTATTGTGCGTCAGATGCTTCAGAAAGTTCGTGTTGAAGAGCCGGGCGACACCGATCTGCTTCCTGGTGACCTTATTGACCGGAGTGCCTTTGTTGAGTCGAATAAAGGGATTGCCGAAAAGGTACGCATTACCGAAAAAGGTGATGCTCCGGCAAGGATTCAGGAGAGTCAGCTTCACAAAATCCGTGACATAACCAAACTGAATCGTGAGCTGCGCAAGAACATAAAAAATATGATTGCTTTTGAGCCAGCCCTTCAGGCAACCTCTCATCCGGTACTGCTTGGTATTACAAGCGCGGCCCTTCAGACTGAAAGTGTGATTTCTGCGGCATCATTCCAGGAAACCACGAAGGTGTTGACTGATGCTGCCGTTGCAGGAAAGGTTGACTATCTTGCAGGTCTTAAAGAAAACGTGATTGTCGGGAAGCTGATTCCTGCGGGGACAGGTCTTAAGAGATACAAGGCTATAAAACTTACCGGTGATGGTCAGGAAGCGGCTTCTGCCAGAGAAGGGAGTGACGAAGTGATAGTAGAAACCCGAGAGGGTTTTGCCAACGAGCGTTAGTAATCTCTTGGCAAGATCAAGAAAGGACTAAAAAAAAGGGAGATTCACATCTCCCTTTTTTTATTACTTCTTTTCAAATCTGAACGTTTCCAGAAAACCGGTATCGAACTCTCCGCTCTGAAAAACCGGAGAATGCATCACCTGTTTGTGGAAAGGAATTGTTGTCTTTACGCCAACAACAATGAATTCATCCAAGGCGCGTGACATTCTTGCAATAGCTTCATCCCGGGTTTGTGCCGTAACGATGAGCTTTGCAATCATCGAGTCGTAGTTAGATGGCACCACGTAGCTTGCATAAGCATGTGAGTCAACTCTTACACCATGACCTCCAGGTGTGTGAAATACCTGAAGCTTTCCTGGTGAAGGACGGAACATGTGTTCAGGATCCTCTGCATTAATGCGGCATTCAATAGAGTGCCCTTTTGGGCTGAAGGTTCGATCTCCAATCGACTCTCCACTTGCAATAAGAATCTGTTCCTTGACAAGATCTACATCATAACGCTCTTCCGTGACAGGATGCTCAACCTGGATACGGGTATTCATCTCCATGAAGTAAAAGTCCTTGTGCCTGTCGAGAAGAAACTCAATAGTACCCGCACCTTCATAGTTGATCGCACTGGCAGCGGCGACAGCGGCATCACCCATTTTTTTTCTCAATGCCTCATCAACAACCGGTGACGGGGTCTCTTCAATAAGTTTCTGGTGACGTCTCTGGACGGTGCAGTCGCGTTCACCAAGATGGAGGGTGTTGCCGTGCTGGTCTGAGAGGATCTGGATTTCAACATGGCGTGGATTTTCAAGATACTTCTCAATATAGCAGCCGCTGTTGCCGAAAGCTTGCTCAGCTTCACTGCGTGCAGTGTTCAGCGCTTTTTCAAGCTGGCTCTCTTCAGTGACCACCCGCATGCCCTTTCCTCCACCACCAGCGGTAGGCTTGATGATAACCGGATAACCGGTTTTTTTCGCAGTTTCAATTGCCTGCTTGAGATCAGTGACCAACCCCGGGCTTCCAGGAACAACAGGTACCCCTGCTGCAATCATGGTTGCCTTTGCGGTATTTTTGTCGCCCATCTGGTTAATCATTCTTGCTGTAGGGCCGATAAACTTGATGTTGGCTGATTCGCACACTTCAGCGAAATCAGCATTTTCAGCAAGAAATCCGTATCCAGGATGGATAGCATCGGCATTGGTCACCTGTGCGGCAGCAATGATACGTGGAATATTCAGGTAACTTTCTCTTGACAAAGCTGGTCCTATGCAGACAGCTTCATCGGCGTATTTGACATGGATAGACTCAGCGTCAACTGTAGAATAAACAGCGACAGTACTGATCCCCATTTCACGGCAGGTCTGCATAATACGCAAAGCAATTTCGCCGCGATTTGCCACAAGTATTTTCTTGAACAAGGCTTTTTGTGATGAATGATTATGGTTTAATCCGGAACAGTGGCTGATCATATTCGACCGCTTGTCCGTTTTCAACAAGAATTTCAACAATAGTACCAGAGACCTCAGCTTCAATTTCGTTCATCAGCTTCATGGCTTCGATAATACAAAGCACATCACCTTTCTTTACAATGTCATTAACTGCAACAAAGGGAGGGGAATCAGGTGATGAAGCATGATAGAAGGTGCCGACAATAGGTGAGCGTGACTCGATAAGGTCAGATACAGGTTCAGGCTCTGCTGGTGCTGGTGCTGGTGCAGCGGTTGAGACCTGAGGAGTTGACTGTAAGGCGGGTGCTGCCTGTACAGAAAGGAGTTGGGGAGTTACTGGGGCCATAGAGCGCCTCAGGATAATTTTAAAGTTTCCCTCCTCAATGATGGTTTCCTGAAGATCTGAGCCATTGACAATGTCAATAAGCTGTTTGATTTCGCTAAGGTTCATGATATTTTGTTACTTATAAGTTATAAACACACGCGTCCCGAAAAACCTTTTTAAAGATAGTTACTTTTTTACTCTTTCAATATAATCACCAGTGCGGGTGTCGACACGAATAATGCTTCCAGTCTGGATAAACATGGGGACGTTCACTTCTGCCCCGGTTTCTACAATTGCAGGTTTTGTTCCGCTGGTTGCCCTGTCGTCCTTCAATGCCGGGCTGGTTTCAGTTACCTCAACTTCAACAAAAGTAGGAAGTTCAACTGCAAGAATAGAGCCGTCATCAGAGAAAACTATTGTTACCGTGATGCCATCCTTGATAAAACGTGATGAGGAGCCAAGCAAGAGTTCGGGAACGTTAATCTGCTCGAAGGTATCGTTGTCCATCATGACAAAGTCACTTCCGTCCCGATAAAGATATTGATACTGTTTTCGTTCAGTGACGATCACATCAACAGATTCTGTGGCACTGAAGCGGTATTCAACATTCCTGCCAGATTTAAGATTTCTCATGTTTGCCTGATAAAACGCCCTCAGGTTACCGGGAGTACGGTGCATAAGACTCTCGATACTGTGGGGTTCGCCCTTAAAACGGATAATTGAACCTTTTGAAATATTGCTGATTGAGACCATAAGCCGGAAAAAAATTATCTTGTACAAGTTCTTGATTCCCCTAAATAAAATAGCTTGAATATAACACAGTACAGGACGAATACCAATTACCGTTCATTCAATCAAGGATAAAGGTAAAAAGCCATTGCATGTTTGTCACCTACTGTTTAAATTCGGAAAGACAGGGCGTGTATTTTGACAAAATTAATTTTAACCCTAACAATAAATAATTCATATGTCAAAAGCTGAATTAGTAGAAAAAATTGCCGACCAGGCTAAACTGACCAAAGTTGATGCCGAACGCGCTCTCAATGCGTTTATTACTGTTGTCACTGCATCATTGAAAGAGGGAGAGGATGTGGCGCTCGTTGGTTTCGGAACGTTTACCATTGGTGACAGAGCGGAAAGGCAAGGGCGTAACCCCCAGACAGGTGAAGTTATTACCATTTCCGCAAAAAAAGTTGTTAAGTTTAAACCAGGGAAAGCATTGAAGGAAGAGGTCGGTGGTTAAACGTGATTTCCTTGTTTCTGCTTTTTTAAAGCCCATCATGAGCTTTTGCTTGATGGGCTTTTTTTATCATTAAGATTGCTGCACTATGGTCACCAAAGTTGTCCTTGATTTTGAAAAGCCGCTGTTTGAGCTTGAAGCCAAGCTCAACGAAATGCGCCAATGCCTCAGGAGCAGCACAAGGGAGCAGACTCAGTCAGAAATCGACTTGCTCTATAATGACATAGAGATCCTCGAGCAGAAAGTCGATGCGCTCCGTCGTTCGATTTATAAAAACCTTACTCGATGGCAGAAAGTACAGCTTGCCCGTCATCCAGCAAGACCTTATACGCTTGATTATATTTACATGATGACAACCGGCTTTGCAGAGCTTGCCGGTGATCGGCATTTCAGTGATGACAAAGCTATTGTCGGAGGTTTTGCCCGCATTGAAGAGAGTACATCAGGTTTTTCTCAGCCTGTTATGATTATTGGCCATCAGAAAGGTCGTGATACCAAGTCCAATCTTTACCGAAACTTTGGTATGGCACAGCCTGAAGGATACCGCAAAGCGCTTCGGTTGATGAAACTCGCCGAGAAATTTCGAAAACCGGTCATTACCTTAATTGATACACCAGGAGCATTTCCTGGCATAGAAGCAGAAGAAAGGGGGCAAGCCGAAGCCATTGCCCACAATCTGTTCGAAATGGCAAAGCTGACTGTTCCGATAATTTGTGTGATTATCGGCGAAGGTGCGAGTGGGGGAGCCATTGGTATCGGGGTTGGTGATCGAATTCTTATGGCTGAAAATAGCTGGTATTCAGTGATCTCACCCGAAAGTTGTTCTTCCATTCTCTGGAGAAGCTGGAACTATAAAGAGCAGGCGGCAGAAGCGTTGCGGCTCACTGCAGAGGATCTTCTTGGACAGGGCATTATCGACAGAATTGTTCCTGAGCCTCTTGGAGGCGCTCATACTGACCCTGACGCCATGGCGGGGACCTTGAAAAGTATACTGATTGAGGAGTTGAAGACGCTTCTATTGAAGGAACCCGGGGCTCTTGTTCATGACCGGATAGAAAAGTTTTCAGCGATGGGTGTCTGGAAGGAAGAGGCATAGCCCTGCACGAAACCAAAAAAGCCAGCGTTCAAGCCGGCTTTTTGGTTCAATTTCCTTGTTTACTTTATTACATAAGACTGGTCACCTTTCAGCAGTTCTTCAAAGGTTCCAGAGCCGTTTTTCTGGGCGTCATCGATCTGTGCGGTCAGAGCATCTTCGTAGGTTATACGCTCTTTGGCATAGAAAACGCCGAAAGGTCTTGGAAGAGACTCTTCCGAGTCAGCATGATCATCAGCAAAATGAGCAAGAATCGATGCTTTGTTGATATCTGCTTCATCATGAATCCAGAGGTCACTGCTTGAAATGCCCTCTTTGTCCAGATCAACAACGATTGGCTGAAATCCGTCAAGCAGAATCCCCCGTTTTCCTTTTGCAAAAATAAGAGGTTTCGACTGTTCCAGATAGACCGTGTTATTGGCTTTATTGTCGGGGCTGGCAAATGCTTCAAAGGCTGCACCATTAAAAATAGGGCAGTTCTGATATATTTCTACCAGCGACGTTCCCTTGTGAAGTGCGGCGCGTTTCAATATCGAGCGAAGGAATCTTCCGTCGCGGTCAAAAGCCCTTGCAAAGAATGAGCCTCCAGACCCAATCGTGAGGGCCGCCGTATTAAATGGCTGGTCAATAACTCCTGATGGAGAAGTAACAGTTCGCAACCCGATTTTTGATGTTGGTGAATACTGCCCCTTGGTGAGACCGTAAATTTCATTGTTGAAGAGCACCACATTAAGGTCTGGATTTCTTCTCAGGGTATGAATAAAATGATTGCCGCCGATTGAGAGTGCGTCGCCATCTCCGGTTCCAACCCATACACTCAGCTCCGGTCGTGAAACTTTAAGGCCGGTTGCCATCGGGAGCGCCCTGCCGTGAATACCGTGAACGCCATAGGTTGCAAGATAATAAGGGAGGCGGGACGAGCAGCCTATACCCGAAACAAACACAATGTTTTCAGGAGCAATACCAAGTTCAGGTAAAACATTTTTTATTTGCTGCAGCACGGCATGGTCGCCACAGCCGGGACACCATTTTGGTTCTTGATCCGAAGCAAAATCCTTGGCAATCAGTACTGGCAAGACTGGTATTGTTGAATTATCGGTCATGATTGAAGCTCCTTTAAGAGGTCAGTGATTTTAATCAGTATTTCCATTTCATTGAACGGGACTCCCTGTATCTTGGTGAATCCTTCAGGCGCTATAAGGAAGGTGTCACGGATAATATGTATAAGCTGACCGTTATTGAGTTCGGGGATAAGTATTTTTTTGTAGTTGCCGAGAATTTCCCCAAGATTTTTCGGAAATGGGTGGATATAGCGCAAGTGAGCATGAGCGACGTTGTAACCCTGTTCGATGGCTTGCTCAACAGCGGTTTTAATGGCCCCATAAGAAGATCCCCATCCGAGGACAAGTAAATCTCCATTCTTCGGTCCATTGTCAATGGTCTGAAGCGGAATACTGTCAGCAATCTGATTAATTTTCTGTGCACGAAGTTTTGTCATCAGCTCATGATTTTCCGGGTCATGAGACACGTTGCCGGTTTCATTCTGTTTTTCGAGTCCGCCGATACGGTGTTCAAGCCCTTTGGTTCCAGGGATTGCCCATGCGCGAACCAGACGGTCGTCGCGTTTGTAAGGGAGGAATGGCGGATCTTCAGGTTGCCTTGGAGCGTGGAAATGTGGGGTGATGTCAGGAAGGTTATCAGGGCTTTCGACTTTCCATGGTTCCGAGCTGAGTGCAAGATAGCCGTCAGTAAGGCAGATAACCGGTGTCATGTGCTCAACCGCAATTCTTGCGGCTTCATAAGTGCAATAGAAGCAGTCAACAGGAGAGCAGGCAGCAATAACCGGAAGCGGTGCCTCTCCATGTCGGCCATACATGGCCATGAACAGATCAGACTGTTCAGGCTTGGTTGGAAGGCCGGTTGATGGACCTCCTCGCTGAACATTGATCACAACAAGGGGTACCTCAAGAATTACTGCCAGACCGAGTGCTTCGGTTTTCAGAGCAAGTCCAGGGCCGGAGGTGTTTGTTGCGGCAAGCGCACCACCATAAGCCGCGCCGATACTGCTGACAATACCTGCAATCTCATCCTCAGCCTGAAAGGTTTTAACGCCATACTTTTTCTTTTTGGCCAAAGTCGAAAGAATCTCTGTGGCAGGAGTGATCGGGTATGAGCCGAGGAAGAGTTGAAGACCTGCTTTTTTGGATGCTGCGGTCAGAGCAATAGCGCATGCTTCGTTTCCTGTAACCCTGCGATAGACACCATGCTGTTTTTGCGGTGCAATATCGAAACGGCCAAGGTTTGCAAAGAGTTCAGTTTCATCACCAAAGAAATAGCCAGCCTTTACAGCCCTGATGTTCGCTTCGGCCATGTGAACATTTTTCTGGAATTTGGCACGCAGTGTTTCAAATGTTCCCTCAAGCGGAAGAGTGTAGAGCCAGTAAAGCAGGCCTAACACAAACATGTTTTTGCATCGGTCGATCTCCTTGCTGCTGAGGCCGCTCTCTTTCAGCGCTTCACGGGTAAGCTGAAGAATAGGTACAGGAAAAAGTATATAGTTGCTCAGAGAACCATCTTCCAGCGGATTCGAGCCTGCGGGGTAACCTGCAAGTTTCAGATTTTTTTCATCAAAACCTTCAGTGCCAGCAATGATGATGCCACCACGGTGCAGGTCTTTCAGATTTGCTTTCAGTGCCGCAGAGTTCATGGCTACCATAACGTCAAATCGCGCACCTGGCGTATAAACTGGTTTGCTGCTGAACTGGAGCTGAAATCCGGAAACACCGGCAATCGTGCCAGCAGGAGCCCTGATTTCAGAAGGAAAATTCGGGAACGTATTAAGTTCTGTTCCCTGTGTTGCAACAGTATTGGCGAACTGGGTACCGGTCAACTGCATACCGTCTCCAGAGTCTCCTGCAAAAAGAACAGAGACACTGGTTTTTGATGTTACATTGACCTGTCTGGTTGATTTAGTGGTATCAGTCATTGTTCCCTGTTAATTACTTTTCAAGGTTAGTAAACAGCAAGAATATTACCGTGTTAACGGAACATCGCAACACGTAAGCTGTGGAGTTGATTCTTTGGTGAAATGTATACTTATTGCCGGGTAAAGAGCAGATAAAATTCCCTACCCACCGTACTCTGGAATATAAGCATTATAAGAGTTCTACAGGAGTAAAGCAAGAGTTTAGTCCTGATAGCCAAGATTATTTTTCAATGACGATGTTGTTTTTTTTGAGGTAATCCTGCCACTCCTGCTCTTCTCTGGTTGGACAGTCTGGCGAGAGGTCACAGAAATCACAACGCTGCATAAGATACATCTGCTCCATCCAGCAGTCGTTCTTGCTTTTTGCTACCTCGTTGACGTGATTCGGATTCTCCTGCATGATTCTGGAGGCAATATCCATCAGCTCCTTAATATCTTTTCGTTTTTGTTCACTTCCAATACCCCAACTCATAGCATTGCTCCTGTTTTTTTATCGAAAAAAGAGACGCAGAAAGCTCACCAAAACCCTACGTTTTAATATAATTTTTTTTGTTTAAAAAAGAGTGGCAGGCATTGACCTCTTCTGAAGCTCTCTTGCCTTGCAATGTTGGTGGTTGCAAGAGCAGGGGTAAAATTTAGTTGGCAACAAGCCTCAAAAAAGAGTAAATTCAGGCCCAAGAAGAGTTGCCGCATCGTAAGTGCTGCCTCAGGAAATGTGCTGTAACAAGATCCTAATTTTTATGAAATCCCGAGAAATCAGACAATCCTTTCTGGATTATTTTGCTCAAAAAGGTCATACTATCGTTCGTTCAGCCCCGGTTATTCCTGCCGATGATCCCACCCTTCTGTTTACCAATGCGGGCATGAACCAGTTCAAGGATGTCTTCCTTGGCAAGGGAACAAGGCCCTATCTTCGGGCGGCTGATACACAGAAATGTATCAGGGCCTCCGGCAAGCATAACGATTTGGAGGATGTTGGGCGCGATACCTATCACCACACCTTTTTTGAGATGCTCGGCAACTGGTCGTTTGGCGACTATTATAAAAAAGAGGCGATCACCTGGGCGTGGGAGCTTTTGACCGATGTCTGGATGTTGCCAAAAGAGCGCCTCTATGCCACGGTGTATCAGGATGACGACGAAAGTTTTGAGATTTGGAAGAGCGAGACGGACATCAACCCGGAGCATATTCTCCGATTTGGTGACAAGGATAACTTCTGGGAGATGGGGGAGAGCGGCCCCTGCGGTCCCTGTTCCGAAATTCATATTGATTTGACACCGGATGGTTCCGGCAAGGAGCTGGTCAATGTCGGTGATTATCGGGTTATCGAGCTGTGGAACCTTGTCTTTATCCAGTATAACCGAAAGAGCGACGGTCATCTTGAGCCACTGCCCATGAAACATGTCGATACCGGCATGGGATTTGAGCGCGTTGTGGCGGTTCTGCAGGGGAAAGGCTCTAATTATGACAGTGACGTTTTTCAGCCCCTGTTCGATCGTCTTACCGAAATTACCGGTGTCCGCTACGGCGCATCGATGGATGCCCCCCTCGACATTGCGATGCGGGTTATTGCTGATCATGCCCGCACGCTCACCTTTGCCCTCTCCGATGGTGCCATGCCCTCAAATGAGGGGCGTGGTTATGTGCTTCGCCGCATTCTTCGTCGAGCCTTGCGCTACTCCAAAAATCTTGGCTATAACGAACCAATTCTGCATCAGCTTGTTGGAACCCTTGCCGTATCGATGGGCGATGTTTTTCCTGAACTGCAGAAACAGCAGCATACGGTCGCCAATATCATCAGGGCAGAAGAGGAGAGTTTTATTGTCACCCTTGATCGTGGCATGGAGATTTTTAATGATGTCGTCGATAAAGTCCGTCTTGCGAAAGGGTCGATTATCGACGGGCAGGATGCCTTCAAGCTTTATGATACCTATGGATTTCCTTTTGATTTGACCAGTTTGATGGCTGCGGAAGTTGGCTTTCAGGTTGATGGCGAGGGCTTTGAACGTTGCATGCTTGAACAGAAAACTCGCGCAAGAAGCGACCGCAAGGAGAAGCAGCATGTTGGAGACGATGGTACAACATGGAGCTGGTTCAGCGATGTCCATGCTTCCCTGTTTTCCGGTTACGACCAGCTTGCCATGCCGGTTGTTATTACCGGTATTAAACATGCAAAGGAGAAGCTGCTGCTCGCGCTCGACGAGACGCCATTCTATGCCGAAAGCGGTGGACAGACTGGTGACAAAGGAGTGATAGAGACGACCCGTTATCGTTTTCAGGTTGCCGATACCGTCAAGGATGGCGATACCATCATCCATGTTATTTCAGAAGCTTTCGACAAGCTTCTTGATACGTCTGTTCTTCTTGACGACCTCTCGCTGGATGCCCATGAGCTGTCAGCGGAAGCTGCTGTCGATTCAGGTGTGCGTCAGGATGCCGAGCGCAATCATACCGCAACACACCTCATGCACGCGTCGCTTCGCAGGATTCTGGGGCAACATGTGCAGCAGAAGGGCTCATTCGTGAGTGCCGAACGTCTCCGTTTTGACTTCAGCCACTTTTCAAAGCTCTCTGAAGGTGAGATTGAGGCGGTTGAGGCCGAAGTGAATGAACAGATACGAAGAGCTGAACCGGTAGTCAAGCATGCTGATGTTCCTTACGATGAGGCGATTGCCAAGGGTGCCCTTGCCTTTTTCGGCGACAAGTATGCCGACCTTGTCAGAGTGGTCGAAGTGCCGGGCATTTCGGTTGAGCTGTGTGGTGGCACCCATGTTGATAATATTGGCCGGATCGGTCTGGTCAAAATCGTCAGTGAATCGTCAGTAGCATCCGGTGTCCGTCGTCTTGAGGCGGTGACCGGCAGCGCAGCCGAAAAGCTTTTGTGGAACGAGTATCGCGAGCTTCAGCAGGTGCGCCATCTTTTGAAAGCCAAAGGGGATGAGGCGGTGTCGGGGAGAGTTGCGGAACTGATGGAGGCTAAAAAAGAGCTGGAAAAGCAGCTCCTTGAGGGCAAGATCACCACTCTTCTCACCACATTAAGCGCCGAACTCGCAGCTTCACCCGATATCTCTTGCTGCCGGGTGATAACGAAGGTGGTTGAAGGGGTGGATGCCGAGACGTTGCGCCAGGCGGCCCTTGCGTTGCGAGAGAAGGAGCCTTGTGCGGTAGGTCTGCTCTGTACTGTTGACGAGGGAAAAGTTTCGCTGGTGAGTTTTGCTTCCGACCAGGCGGTTCGTGCATGCGGCATCGATGCAGGGAAACTGATTCGTGAAGCCGCAAAGCAGGTGCAGGGCGGCGGCGGTGGCAAGCCTGAGTTTGCCACGGCGGGAGGCAAAAATATCGACGGAATACCGAAAGC
>Ga0118677_10006944_pt1 | contig 18938 bp, 18 predicted proteins | sample AliMusrvi5mmetaG_FD_86154 | JGI IMG/M metagenome (GOLD analysis project Ga0118677, IMG submission 86154) | reverse complement strand
CTGTTGGAGTTGGTTAAAATCGCGCTTCAATCCTTTGGAGTTTCCCATGCTCCTTTGGACACCGCAAACCTAAAACTGTTCACTATATTATACAGTTATCAATAGACAGTCACGCCCATGAGAGTCATGCGCTGGGGCGATGGCACGAAATGGGGCGACCCGAACGCTCGTTGGGGCAGTCCCAGCTATGTGCTAGAACCGGGCGATCCCGGTTATGTCCCACCTTTATCCCCTGTCCCCCAACCCCAAAAAAGGAGCAAACGTATGCGTCATAATTCGTACTGGCCGATCCGTGTTAACGATCAAGCCGCCGTGCTGATCAAGTTCATCAACAAACTCCCCACCTACGCCACCGAACTCGGTCTGACTCCGGCGCAGGTCACCGCCGCGCTGGCCGATGCGGCGTGGCTGGTCTATGTCCTCCAGTCGTGGATCCCGGCCGTGCGCAGTTTCTCGAAGGCGGCCACTGACGCGGCCACCGCCGCCCAAACCGGCGACGGCACGGCGCAGGCGTTGCCCGTGTTCGCGCCACCGGTGGGTGGGACACCCGTCAACACCGGCGCGCTCACCCGGATGTTCACCGTGATTCAAATCATCAAAGACAGCCCGGCCTGCACCGACGCCATTGCCGATGATCTCGGCATCCTCGGCACGCAGAAGAACCCGACCGATCTAAATACGCTCACGCCGGTCCTCAAACTGTCGCTCATCCCGACCGGCGTCATGGTCGGCTGGGGCTGGGAAGGTCACGCGAACGACCTCGACATGATCGAGCTGCAAGTTGATCGCAACGATGGCAAGGGGTATGTACCGCTGGTGTTCGACACCACGCCCGGCTACCTCGACACCTGCGCGCAACCCGCCGCGTTGACCAAGTGGAAATACCGGGGCATCTACCGGGTCGGCGAAAACCAAGTCGGCCAGTGGAGCGCCGAGCAAAGCATCGCCGTCGGCGGCTAAGAAATCACTTGGCAATCGAACCCGGTCAGCACAGAGTTGCGCCCGGCTTTGACCTCGACCAATTCAACCGGAACGGGCCGCACGCCCGGCGACATCTTCGCGACGACGCGCTGGACGGTGGTGGTGGCGGCCGGCCAGCAGGCGGAAGCGGCGCTGGAGGAACTCTACCGGTTGTATTGGTATCCGCTCTACGCCTACGCCCGCCGGCGCGGTCAGACAAAGGAAGACGCGGAGGATTTGACGCAGACGTTCCTAGCCGGGCTGATTCAGAAGAACAGTTTCACCGGTCTCCAGCCGGCGCGGGGCCGGTTCCGGGCGTTTCTGCTCGCGGCGTTCAAAAATTTCCTCGCCAACGAATGGGACAAGGCCCGCGCGCAAAAACGCGGTGGCGGCGCGGCCTTGTCGCTCGATTGGCAGGACGCCGACACCCGCTACCGAATTGAGCCTGTTGACAATCTCAGCCCGGACAAACTTTACGACCGGGCGTGGGCTGTGCTGCTGCTCGAACAGGTCGTCACCCGGTTGCGCGACGAGTGCGTCGCGGACGGCAAGGCCGAATTGTTCGAGCAGTTGCGCGAGTTCCTGATGGTCGGCAAAAGTGCGGTTCCCTACCCCGCCGTTGCTGTGGCGCTCAGTTTGAATGAAGGGGCGGTGCGCGTCGCCGTCCACCGGCTGCGCCGGCGCTACCGGGAACTATTACGCGAGGAAATCGCCCAGACACTCGCCGACCCGGCACAGATCGAAGCCGAGATGCAGGCGTTGCTGTCAGCGTTTGCCGCGTAGCCGGTAGGCAATCGCCCGAACGGCGGCAGCTTTTCCCCGGTCACCATGCGGCATGACGCCGAGCAACGGCACGCCGGTGAGTTTGGGAATCGCAGTGAGGTTGGTGCGCTCGGCCAGGCCCCGGCGACCGGTGGTGTCGTTGAGGATCACGCCGGCAATTCTTAACTTCATCGCCTGCGCTTGCCGGACGGTGAGCAAGGTATGATTCAGCGTGCCGAGACCGAGCCGGGCGACGATGATCACCGGTAAATCGAGTTGCCGGGCGAGGTCGGCGACGAAATAGTTGCGTTTGATCGGCACGAGCAAGCCGCCGGCGCCTTCGACGAGGACGGGAGAAAAATCCGAGGCCAGCACATAATAGAATGCTGCAATCTGGCGCAAATCAATCCGGCGACCTTCGAGCCGGGCGGCGATACTTGGCGCGAGTGGATGCCGGAGGTAGATCGGATTGATGATATCGAGCGGAACTGCATTGCCCATCAGCTTCCGGTAAGTCCGGGCGTCGTTGCGCCCATCGGCACCGCAGGCGATGGGTTTGAAACCAGCCGCCGGCAAGCCGCGTCGTCGCAGTTCGGCGAGCAGCGCGGCGGTGACGTGCGTTTTGCCCACGCCGGTATCGGTGCCGGTAATGAAATAGTTTTGGATCATATTTTGCGACTCCAATTATTACCACTGGCGAGTGAAGTTACACCGCATGTGCCTTGGAATGGATAGAATCAACATTCGACTGGTAATTAGCGTCTCATGTGCCCATCAAGATGATGGCGTTATCAACGAGCTTTGTTTCGCATGTATTCCACTGTTGATCGAGATATTGCTGTGGATTCTGAATCCCGTTGATGATGTCATACGTAAATTGGAGGACTTCCCGGAATTTGTTATTCGACTCCCCCGTATTTCCATAAAGGTTTTGAAGAGTGTGTGTTCCGTCCATCGGCGGACATAAGGCCGGAAAGACGAAATGAAGGCATTTGGAGTTGGCTACCAATTTGGAGTTGGCTACCAATTTACGTTTACCCCGCATCAGTGTAAGTGAATCGTAGATGGTGGACAGGGAACGGATAACAGCATCTCGATTTGTCCATGTAAACGCAACTGAGGCTACCTCAACTGCCTGAAAGGCCGTGATGTTAGATTGGAGATTTTTTTTGAAATCGGCGTAGTCCTTCATTCGAGCACCGCGAGTGTTCATGTCCCATGATACGAGAGTCGCATACAACATCTCGATACAGGTTTCACACAATAGAAACGAGGAGACGCAGGGATGTTGGATCCGAAGGCTCCGGATTCGGTGATAGAAATAAAACTTGGGACCACCGGGAGGATAGATAGAGTTTATCTCTTTGCTACGACCGGTGATGATACCGGTGATTTGAGCAAGCAGGTTTGTTCTGTTTTTGATCATATCCCCTATCTACCACATGCTATTTCGTGGTGTTTTGGATAATTTCAATCTTTGTGAGAAACTTTGTGGTTTCGTCGTAAAATACAACCACAAGCCAATTCCGTATGGGCATTTCAGCCCGGAAAAACAAGTAGAGTGATTTCTTCGTGTTGCGAATATTAGCTACTTCTTGCTTGTCTCCCGATTCGAACGAGATCTTCTCATACTCAGCTAGTTGGCTGCGCATCTTCGCTGCGGTTGCTTCTTCGGTTTTGTCGATTGCTCCGTGCCCTTCGAACGCTTCAAGGAATTTCTGATATTTCCAATTGCCGTTTATGTTACTGGTCAGCTTGCCGGCATAAGCAGCGAAATTTAGCCTACCACCATCAATTAACGAAAAGTCTTCTGGCGTGGGTTCCAACCATACACACATTCCCCGCAGCCGCTTTGGACCATTTTCAGAATCGTCAAACGCTAATCTCAAACCGAGCCGCTCGTAGGCCAGAACAATCCCCGCAGTCCCGTGTGTGTTGTCCACAGGGCGAAAAGATTTGTCCGGCTTTCCCAAAAGATCCGTCACTGAATCCACAGTCAGTGATTCAAATTCCTTTTCGTTTAACAGCCCCTTAGTGAGGTCGATATTTGCGCTGTTACCGAAAGCCTCGCATCCAACGATAAATAAAACAAAGACGAGTGTGAGGCATGCTAATTGAAGTTTCATTGTGGTTACCAATTGGAAGTCATCTCGACCCTCCTCCCATGGGAGTAAAATCAAACACGAACCACTCGCCATTATCGTCCTTCCTCATCTGAATAACATACTGCGACTCCCGTCTTAACCCGGACCTTGTTATGTAATCCCACTGGTAGATTACACAACATCCACCGGGCGACGGGGTGGTTGTAACATACACACTGCTTTTTACAGTGCCTTCTCGTTTGCACTGATCAACAAAAGCATCTGCTACAAAGCGTGGGTCTCGTCGTTTTTGCCTTTCGTCTAGTTGTTTCTTTCCTGCCTCATCCCCCAACAATGCTAATTCAGTCTCGATTGATGCCTTCTCATTTTTTAGACGCAGGTATTCATCTGCTCGTGCTTTATTGTCAGCATTATATTTATCAGTCCATTGACTACCGCCATTCATAGCAGTTGCCATTAAACTTTGCATTGGTACTGTAGCGACCTGCTGAGCCGCTGTCATATTTTGAGCGATCTTTTGGTTGGTTAACTCGAGTGCAGCTTTAAGCTGCTTGATCCGTAGTTCTTTTTGCTCTGCCAATGCAGTCTGAACCTGTGCAGGTGTCATCCACTGGTCTCCGAATTTAACAAGCCCCTTGGCTTGTTGGCTTGCTTCAAATTGCTCCTGCTCTCGCTGTGCTTGCAGACGTGCTGCCTCTTGTTCTTTCTGTACCTGCAATCGAGCCGCTTCTTGTCTGGCTTGCTCTTGACGTTGCTGTTCCTTAAGTTCGGCTTGGTGTTTCCGTTCTTGCTCCCGGTGCTGTTCGAGAGCGTGTTGTTTCGCTTCTTGTTGCTTCTTCGCCTCCTCTGCCAGCATTCGGACATGCTCTTGCTCGGCAAGATATCCCACTTGTGAGTTTAGAAATCGGCGTTGAATATACGCAGGTTTTCCATTGTAAACAAAATAACATCGTTCGCCATTTATGGAATCGACCGTAATCTCTGTGCCGACTGGGATTTTGCCAAGACCTGTTGGGATTCCATCCTGGTGGTAGAAAAATTCAGCATTGTCATCTTTTACAACATAGACGGATGGATCGGCGTCTGCGGGTGCAAAAATTACGAGGCTTAACCAAATGAAGAGGGAAATGGCTGTAAAGCGCTTCCCGCCGGCAGCGCTATTTAAAAAGAGAATTTTCATTGAAAATGGAATCCTCGATTCACTTTCCAGCATTCGCATCATCAACCACCAGTTGCTTTCCGCACTTCACGCGTTTAAAGAAAATGTCGTGCATCGCTTTACCTCGACGGAAACATTATCGGGTTGGCGCTCGAATGGCAATCCTGGAAAATTGCTGGCATTTGTTGCAGATTCCGGAAACGATAGAGATCCTTCGACAGGCTCAGGATGACAATTTTCGTTTCGGGCATGCGCGCCAACGACAATTCAACTGCGGGACATTGGTTCATAGCAGGGAGACCGGATCAACGTCCACCGCGAGCGTCACGTCGGCCGGCAGCTTGGTGCCGGTCACAACTTTGGCGATGGCTTCGGTCAGGCGCATGATTTGGGGGCTGCGGACGATGATTTGGTACCGGTAATTGTTTTGGACTTTGGCAAGCGGCGCGGGCGTGGCCTCGCTTAAGAGATCGTTGGCGCCAATGTGTTTGCGGAGTTCGCGGACAAGGGCGGCAGAAAAGAAGATGGCTTTTTCTTCAGTCTTGGCGCGGATGGTCAGGCAGACGAGCCGGGTCGCGGGCGGATAATGGAGTTGTTGCCGGAATTCGATTTCCTGGTCGTAGAAGCCGAGGTAATCGTGTTGCCGGGCGTGTTGGATGGCCGGGTGGAAGGGCGTGAAACTTTGGACGACGACTTCGCCTTCAACGTCGCCACGACCGGCGCGGCCGGCCACTTGGACAAGGAGTTGGAAGGTGCGTTCGCCGGCGCGGAAGTCCGGTAGGTGCAGCGCCATGTCGGCGTAGATGATACCGACAAGCGTGACGTTCGGGAAATGCAATCCCTTGGCGATCATTTGCGTGCCGACGAGGATGTCAATCTTGCCAATGCGAAAGTCGCGGAAGATTTCCCGGTACAGCGATTTGCGGGTCATGATGTCGGAGTCCATCCGCTGGACGCGCGCTTTCGGAAACGCGGCATTGATTGCGGCTTCGACTTTTTCGGTGCCCATGCCGGAATAGCGGATGGCCGGGTCGCGGCAATCGGGGTTGGGGCAAACTTTCGGGGCCGAGCGAATCTCGCCGCAGAGGTGGCAGGCGAGTTGCGCGGCTTTGCGGTGGTATGTGAGTTTGACGCTGCAATTCGGGCATTCGGCGACGTAGCCGCATTTCGGGCAGAACATGTGCGTGGCGTAGCCGCGCCGGTTGAGGAAGAGGATGACCTGCTCCTTCTTGGCCAGGCGGGCTTCGATGGCGTCACGGAGCCGCCGGGATAACACGTGCAACCCTTTTTGCCGGATCACTTCCTGCCGCATGTCCACGATCCGCATCACCGGCATCCGCTGGTGATCCACGCGGTTCGGCAACGAGGACAACAGATACCGGCCGCGGTGCGCGTTGTAAAACGATTCGATTGCCGGCGTGGCCGAGCCGAGCACGACGGCGGCGTGTTCGAGCTTGCCGCGGACGACGGCCACATCGCGGGCGTTGTAGCGCGGCGCTTCGTCCTGCTTGTAACTGGTTTCGTGCTCTTCATCCACGACGATCAGGCCGAGTGCCGGCACGGGCGCAAACACCGCCGAGCGCGCGCCGATGACGATGTGGGATTGGCCGGAGCGGATTTTGTGCCACTGGTCGTGGCGTTCGCCTTCGGACAGGTGGCTATGGAGAACGGTGATCTGCTGCTTGGGGAAACGGGCGCGGAACCGTTCGACGGTTTGCGGGGTGAGCGAAATTTCCGGCACGAGCACGATAGAATCCTTGCCGTGCCGGAGCGCGTGCTCGATGGCTTGCAGGTAAATTTCGGTTTTACCGGAGCCGGTGACGCCATGGATGAGAATCGGTTTTTCCGGTTTTTCGATGGCGGCGTTGCAAAGCGCGAGCGATGTCTGCTGGTCCGGCATCAGCGGTAACGGTTCGGTCGGCAAAAAGACCTCGCCGCCGAACGGGTCGCGTTCCTCGACTTTGTCGGTCAGCTCGACAAACCCTTTTTTCGCCAGCACCTTGATGGCAGCGGCATCGATGCCGGCCTGCTCGCAAAGCTGAACGACGAACAGGCCGTCGGTCTTGCGGAGGATTTCCAGCGCGTGAAATTGTTTCGGCGCGCGCTTGGCCAGCTTGGCGAGATCGTCGAGAGTGAGCTTGATTGGGCGGACGAACTGGCGTTCTTTCCAACTGATTTTGGATTTACGGACGACCTCCGGCAACGCGCACTTGACGCACAACTCGACCGGGCAGCAGTAATACCGGCCCATCCAGCGGGTGAGTTCGAGAATTTTGTCGGTGAGCAACGGCTGTTTGCTGACAACGTCGCCGATTTCTTTCAACTGCGGATGCGGCGACGACTCGGTTAGACCAACGACATAGCCTTGGGTCGTCCGTGAACCGAACGGCACCTGGACGCGTGAGCCAACGCGGATTATCGCCGCGAGATGCGACGGAATCCGGTAATCGAATTCGCGGTCGAGCGCGATGTCCACGACGACTTTGGCGATGGCGGCTTTCACTTAGGCAAGATTGTACTTGGAATCCCGCCTGCCGGCAATTTCCAGTTCAGGCAACTTCTTGGCCTTCCACAGCTTGACCCGGTAACAAAAAGGTTTTGACCAGTTCGCCTTCACCGCAGACGGTCATGCCGGAAAATCGTTTGAACCATTTGCCAGTCGGGACTTCCGGTTGCGAGTCCAGCCAGTCGGCTAGCAAGCCAAGTTGGTCGGCGTGGATGCGGCGACTTTGGATGCGGTCGAGGAGGTGGTGGAGCAGAGCCGGTGGGAGATGCTGGCGGCGGATTTTAGGCATGTGGCTTCCCGCCATAGAAGCCGTGGACAATCGCCTCACGCACCAGCGTCGCTTCCGCCGGATCGGCGGCCTGCACCAGCCGCCGCGCCAACGCCGACAACTCTTTTCCAGTCAATTCACGCTCGGCGTCCAAATGATAAGCAAACTGAACGACGCGGGCTTGTTCGACCGGCGACAGGTGTTTGATTTCTTCGATGATTTGTGTGGCGGTCACGGGAGAAAATTAGCATGCCCGGTACGCAGTCGCAAACGATAAATCAATCCGGCCGGTTTCACACCGCAAGATTCTACTTGGAATTCGAACCACCGGCACGTCTATAATGCCGGCATGAAACGACGTCGTTCACTGCTCCGCCGGCTGGGCCGGTCGGTGGCGCTGATTTTAATGGTCGCTGCGGTCGGCGCGGTGGCGGTGCTGTCTTTGCGGTGGCGCTGGCGCGAGCAACGCTACAATCCGATGATCGAGGAGATTGCCGGGCAGTATGACGTGGACAAATTTCTAGTGAAAGCCGTGATGCGGCAGGAGAGCGGATTCGATGCTACGGCGTACAGCAAGAAGGGCGCGATTGGATTGATGCAGGTGATGCCGGCAATGGGCGAGCAATGGGCGCGGGCAACTGGCCGGCAAAACTTCAAGCGCGACATGCTTTGGGATCCGCGGACGAATATCGAGGCCGGCACGTGGGTTTTGGCACAGGCATTGGAACGCTGGCAGGAGCGCGATGACCCGGTGCCGTTTGCGTTGGCGGAATATAATGCCGGTGCCGGGCGAGTGGCCAAATGGCTGCCAAACGGCGACGCGACGACGGCAGAAGAATTTATCGCAGCGATTACTTGGCCCGGCGTCCGACGCTATCTTGAAAAGATTACCGGCTACGCTGAAAGATACCGGGCGAAAGGCCAACTCTAAAGCGAAAGGGCTTGATCGGTCGCTCGCGATTGGCGGTGACAAATACCTGGGTGAGGTCAGGTCAAGCTAGGAGAAGCGTGTCTCCGCCGTAGGTCCCGCAAGCAACCGATCAAACCCTTTCAGACTTCGCATGGTTTGACAACTCAAGCGCAACTTTGCTCAAAAAAAGTTTGCACATTGACTACATCAGTCAAGTTCACTGGGAAACCGGTTGACAGTCCGGTGTGGATAGACCTACAAACGGCCCATTATTACGTTTCACATCAAGAGGACTATACGGTCGTTGAGTTTGATTGCCGGAATGGCTGTCACACAAATGGGAGTTTTCAATTCTATGGCTAATAATGCTTTGCCGGTAGGTTCCACCACGACCGTGTCCTCGGTCGTTTGCGCTTTCGACCAATTAACCGTGGTGCCGGTCACGGAACAGGCTGACGGGACGAAGAGCTTTCATTTTCAGAGCGAGCCCGGCTTGTTCCAGATGAGCATTTTCTTCGACGCGGCCGGGTTCGATTGGGAATCGCTCTACCAAATCTTTAACGAGCATCACAATAATGGCGCGCGGACCGGTCCGTGGGATTTCGAGTCGAAGACGGCGACGCCGATTGTGCCCAGCTACTGGATCACGCTGGACGGGCAGAAGCTCGGGCTGTGGTACGCGCAGCGGGTCTCCCTGGAAGACGTGGCAAATAAACGGTTCCGCGGACGGTTCGCGTTTGACGTGCGCCAAGCCGGGGAGCATGTGCTGGAGTTGACGCCGTTTAAGCCGGTCAAGATCACGTGGTTGTCGGCGCGGTTGGAGCGTGATCCGGAAGACCGGTTGCAGCTGGACTTGAAGCCGCTTAATCCGCCTACCGCCTTGCCGGCAGCCTGTTTTTCCGACCCGGTATTTTGGAAGGAGCAACAGCGGAAGCTCGCAACCACGCACAGCCTGTACCAGAAACCTTTTCAGGCCATTTTAGGTTCCAATGGTGGTGGCGGAATCGGTTGGGATATGGTCGCCTATCATCTTAATGGAAACGCCAAGGCGTTGACCAATGCACTTGCCACGATCGATCATGCCATCAACCTGCCGTCGTGGGGCCGCCCCCGGGAAGATGTTTACGGTCATAATGGCGACATCGGCGGCGGGGAAATGATCCGGAACATGGCGTTAGCCTACCACATGCTCGGGACGAATCTCGGCGAGGAACGCCGGGCGCGGTTACTGAAGAAGTTGGCAGTACAAGGAGACGCGTTCATGACGCAGGCGCTATTGATGCGCGATTATTGGGGCGGCTCGCTGTTGCAAGATCATGGGTGGCGGGCGATGGCTGATTTCGGGACGGCAGCCTTACAGCTTTGGGGTGTGCTACCGGAAGCTGATCGGTGGGTGGCGTACATTGTGCCCCGGCTGGAGCGGGCCATCGAGGCCGCGCCGCCGGAAGGCAGCATCCCGGGAAGTTCGTACTATTCAATCTGGTTATACGGGCAGAATGTGATGTGGTACCGGGACGCGTTGCTGGCCCGGACGGGTGTGGATCTGTTGGAGGAACCGGCGTTGCGGCGCATCCCGGAGTTCATGGCGTCGGTCTATGACGAGGAGCGCCGGGCGATGTTTGTCGTTGAGAATGGCGACAAGATCCGGGTGTTTGGCAGCGAGCATCTGCTCGCGGCCGTAGCGGCCAAGTTCCACGATCCGGCCGCGGCGCGGTTGCATCGAATCATGGTGGAGTCCACGCTGGACCCGGTGGCACACGGCAACCAGCAGGCGGCGGAGAACACCAGTTTATTGTGGGGATTCCTGGCGTATGACCCGGCAGTGGCAGAGGCCGCGGCGCCAGTGAAACCGGTCCGACAGATCCTGTGGTACAAGGATGCCGGGTTCGTACAGTACCGGAATGATGAGCAGGACGTCGCGCTGACGTTGCGGTGCGGGCCGTGGCTGGGCTACCACACGCAACTGGCGGCGACGGGGCCCTGCGATATGATGGAATGCCGACCCGGCATGGGACACTTCGCGCTATTCCTCAAGGGCGAACCGATTCTCGTGAGCCCGGATACCGGTTACAAACTTGAAACGCGCACCAGCTCAACCATGCTCGTGGACGATCACGGCCAGATTGGCGATGCCGGTTATCCGATGTCCATTCCGTCGCAGCCGCACACGGGCGCGCAGGTTGACGCGACGCAGTGGGATCCCGCAACTTGCAAAGGCAACGTGCGCCTCGACCTGAAGCGCGCGTATCCATCCGACTTGGGCGTGACATATTACACGCGGGAGTTTCTCGTGTCTTCCGCCCACCGCGTGATCTGCCGCGATACGGTGGTATTGAATCGCCCGCGCCGGCTGACGTGGCTCTTCCAGTTCCGGCAGGAGTTGGGCGGGACAATCACGAACGAGTTGACGGCGCAGATTGGCGACGGCCCGGCGTTGCGCATTCGGCCGGTGCCGGCGGGATTTGCCGTGACCGCCAAAGTCGCGCCGACGTCGGTGGTCTATTCGTACGCCAGCAAGTTTAGCAAGTTCGACCACGTGCAGTACGACACCGTCCAACCGGTGGAAACCGCGACAATCGATTTCGTGATGGAGTGGTAGAAACTCAGCGCGCAACGTCCGAATATCTAAAATGGTGGAGGCGGTGGGAGTTGAACCCACGTCCTGTGCAAAGTTAACGCGAATGACTACATGCTTGTCCCACCTTTAAATCTCGCGCGCCGAACTGCCAATGGGCGGGCCATCCGTCGCGCCAGCCTCCAGTTAAAGTTTCGCCCGTGGTCCTGAAGACGACAACCACAGACTAGCCTGCTAGTGTCGTCTCATCCCGCCAACAGGCGTCACAGGTGAGACGTCGCAGTCAGTTAAGCTGCGAGAGCGAGTTCTTCGTTCGCTGTTATGTTTTTGTCAGGTGTTTAACGAGGCCGCCCGACAACCTCGGCATGCCGCTCGCGCCTACTCCACAAAGTCGAATCCGTTTCGCCCCCAGAGAAAGCGCTTTCTACGGCTTCACTATAACCGCCCACACCCGAAAAGCAAGACGCCCATGGCGAGGTCCTACCGGCGCAGAAAGATTGACTTGCACACTGCAAATTCGGACACTGCCAACCAAGTCACTTCTTAAAAGGTAATTTATTATGCTCGTAACTGGTCAATCTCGCGGTGCTCGTTTTGTCCGGCAAGTCATGGTGCCGATGCGCGATGGCGTGCGGCTGGCCTCCACAATCTTCCTGCCGGAAACTGACGGCCAGTACCCGGTCGTCATTCAGCGGACACCGTACAACCGGCTCGGCAATCTCAGCGGCGGCGAAATGTGGGCGCGCAACGGTTATGTCTACATTTCGCAGGACACCCGCGGCCGGTATGACTCGGAGGGGAAGTTCGAGCCATTTATACAGGAAATCAATGACACACCGGATACCATCGCTTGGATTCGCCAGCAGGACTGGTGCGACGGGCGGGTCGGCCAAATGGGGCCATCATATCTGTGCTGGGTACAAACCCTCGGGGTGGCCCGCGGTGACGGACCGTTGCCGGATGCGATTCTGCCGACGTTCGCGCCGTGCGGCACATGGCGGCGCGGCTGGTATTCAGGCGGGCCATTGAGTTTCTTCTTGAGTTTCTGGTGGCTGTGTTTTGACGCCGGTTCGCGGGTCGGCAATAGCGAGGTCATGCAGTCGTTTGACCTGCCGGAACTTTACCGGCGGTTGCCGCTCCGCACGCTGGATGTATCGTGCGGGGCCGGCGAAAGTCGCGTCTGGCGGGAGGTCATGGATCACCCGACCATGGATGCGTTCTACGACAAGTGCAGCATTCGCGACCGGTTTGACAAGTTCACCATGCCGGCGCTGCACGTGTGCGGCTGGTACGATTATTACCCGGCGGAAATGCTCGCCAACTGGAAGCAGATGGCCGCCCTCAATCCCAACCACAAAATCATGATCGGCCCGTGGGGCCATCACCACGGGTTGGAACCCACGCCGGACGGCCACCGGGCGGTCGATTTCGGACCGACCTCCGGCTATGACTATCTCCGCATCTACCTGTCATGGTTCAACCGGGTGTTCAAAGGCAAACCGGCTCCCGACGGCTTGGGTGACCGGCCACTACGCCTGTTTGTGATGGGCCGCAACCAGTGGCGCGACGAAGACGAATGGCCGTTGGCGCGGACGCAGTTTACAAATTTCTATCTGCACAGCACCGGTCAACTGAGTCAGAATCGGCCACAGACCGAACCGGCCGACCGGTACGATTACGACCCCGCCAATCCGGTTCTAACGCGTGGCGGCAACCACTCGATTGGCCCGTGGAGTGACTCTTACAAAGATTTTGTCTGGTGCGGCCCCTGCGATCAGCGGCCGAACGAAGCCCGCCCGGATGTGTTGTGTTACACAACCGAACCGTTACCGGCCGACTTGGAAGTGACCGGCCCGGTCACGCTGAAGCTGTGGGCGGCCTCGAGCGCGCGCGACACGGATTTTGTCGGGCGGCTCGTGGACGTTTATCCCGATGGCCGCGCCATCAACATCACGGAAGGCATCGTCCGGGCCCGGTACCGGCGCGAGGATGGGGCGCACCCGGAACTGATCGAGCCCGGCGCAGTGTTGGAGTACACGCTTGATCTTCAGGTCACCAGCAATGTCTTCTTGAAAGGCCACGCCATCCGGTTGGAAGTCACCAGCAGCAATTTCCCGCTCTGGGATCGGAACCTGAATACTGGCGAGAATCCAAACACCAGCACCGCGATGCAAGTTGCCCGGCAATCCATCTGGCACGATGCCGCGCACCCGTCGCACCTCGTCCTGCCGGTGATTCCGTAGCTGGATGCAGTTGAACACCGGTCGTTTGAGGCTTCGGACGTAGTGGGACAGACGTCTCGCCTGCCTCCATCCCGCAGGACTGGCTCATATAGTGGTTTACCGGTAAACTTCGCGCCGGTGACCATGCCCTCACCGGTTGTCACCCCGAGCGTGTCGAGTGGTCGTTCGGTGGTTGCCGCGTTGCACTCATTTGCTACTTCTTTGACGCCTTGAGCCAGATGAATAATGCGGAGAATATGACCAAGCTTCCAACCAATAAGATTCCTGCAACTGATGGTTTAACTGTCACCGGTCCGATTGTATACCACTCCTGATAACTGTCGCCGAATTTTGCCAATCCAATCAGGCAGTAAAGAAAGCACACCGTAAAAACACAAATCAATATCCGTGCCCAGTTCACCTTCATTTCGAAATCGATTCTGAAACTCCAGCGGGAACGCGTCAACGGGAATCGGAAGCGCGACAAGTGCCGAAATGGCTAAGTGGCCAAGTCGGCGGCGGTCAGTTCAAGTTTCAGGTGTTGGCCCTGATGGCAATCGGCCGTGTGACCTTGATGATTGACGGTTGAAAGGTGCTCGCGCCGGTGATATTCTTTGATCGTGACCACGGCACAAATCATTGAAGAAATCAAACATCTGTCGCCGCGCGATCAAGCCGAAGTGATCCGCTTCACCTACCGGCTCGACGCGGAACGGCAACTCAGCGGGAAAGAGTTGTCGGCGCTGGCGCAGCGGCTCGTGGACACCGCCGACCCGGCCGAAGCGATGTTGGTGCGCGAAACCATGGTTCGTGGTTTTTACGGTGGCCAAACCCCGACCCCGACCAAACCGAATGCCTAAGGTCCGCCGCCAGAACATCCCGCCGCATCTGCTCCAGCATCTCCTCGTTCGCATTCAACAGCGTCACGTCACTGCCGACCAACTCGGGTTGCTGGCCGAGTGGCTCGATTCCCAACCTGAAGTTCCAGCCGGCCAGCCCCGCCATCGGCGGGGCAAGCTCCGGGCTTTGACCAATTTTCTTTGGTTGCCAGCAATGCCTGACGCGGGTACTGTGTAACCGGCAACAGGATCACACAACATGCACACCATCTACCGGCTCAATGCGGACGAACTCGACAGCAAGTTTCTCGACAGCTTGAAGTCGATGTTCGGCCACAAGCAGATCGAGATCGCCGTCTCGGAAGCCGATGAGACCGACTATCTCCTGCGCGCACCGGCGAACCGCGAGCGGCTCCTGCAAGCCGTCGCCGATGTTGACGCCGGTCGCAACCTCGTGACACCCGACCAGACGCCGTTCCGATGAGAACGGTGACGTTTCACGGCGCGGCCTTCCGTGATTACACCGACGGGGCCACGCGCGATCCCAAACTGTTCGAGCGTCTGACCCGCCTGATCAGCGAAACCCTGCGTGACCCGTTCGGCGGCATCGGCAAACCGGAACCGCTCAAGCACGAACTCGCAGGTTGCTGGTCCCGGCGCATCAACGATGAACACCGGCTCGTGTACAAGGTCACCGATTCTTCGCTCATCATCCTTTCCTGCCGCTATCATTACTGACGCGTTGAAACGCCCCGTGGCAACTGACGCCGACAGACCTACGACTTTTACTCAGCTCCCAGCGGGGCAGGACTTTGGACCAAGGACTCAAGACTATCTGCGTTGCGCGCTATAGAACCCGAAGACCCCAGCGTTCAGTCCTCCGTTCACCCTTGCCCCTGACGGGGCAAGGGTTCACTACAGACTGGACGCTGGGGTGGCAGCATGGTGTAATGCCGCAGATGGAGCGGAACAACAACGAAACCCAAGTCCCAGAAGAGCCTGAAAACCTGACTTAATTTCTGCGTTTTCTTGTCCAAAGAATGGGGTCTACCTCATGCTGACTCCTAAGGAGCTCTCGAAAAGATGAACTTGAAAGAACAACGCGTCCTGTTCGAGCTGAACAGGACGATTTACGAAACGGCCAGATTGACCTTTCACGGTGTGGATGGTTTTGATGTCTACAACACTTCGACGCCGTTTCAGTGGTGCGGCCAGATTTACCTGTTCGGCCGAGTCGAGCGGCGATCCGAGTGGGCGCGCTCCTGGGTTCGTCTCTTTTCCAATACCGGTTCCGACGACTGGACGGTCGTGCCCAACTCGATGATTTATCAACTGGAAGACCCATATGTTAGCCAGATTGGCGGGTTACTGGTGATGGGCGGCTCACACGTCCGGTACAAAGCCGGCAAGGTCGACACCTATTACGGTTATTTTTACCGGGGCACCGACCTGCATGACCTTGTTTACTTCACGACCGGCCCCAACTACATGAAAGATATCCGACTGGTGGAGTTGGAGGACGGCCGGATCGGCGTCTTCTCGCGTCCACGCAACCAACGGATTCTCGAACAGTACGGCTCCGAATCCCAGATCGGTTTCACGGTCATCAACACCCTCGATGAACTGACCGCCGATGTGATCGAGAACGCCCCGTACATTCCCGGCCTCTTCGGCACTGGCGAGTGGGGCGGCTGCAACCAAGCGTATCTATTGGAAGACGGCTCCCTTGGCGTCATCGGCCATCACAGTTACTACGCGCCCAATGCCCAAGGAGTCGAGCAACAGGTGTACCTCAACGTGGCCTTCGTCCTCGATCGCCGGCACCATGCGCTCACCGACTTCAAGATCATTGGCACCCGGCCGTGCTATCCCGCGAGCCCGGCGAAGAAGCCCTTCCTGACCGATTGCGCTTTCACCTCCGGCATCGTGATGCGCCCCGACGACAAGGTCGACCTATACAGCGGCCTAAGCGACACCGCCGAAGGGCGAATTGTCATCAACTATCCCTTTGCCGGCCACGGCCGAATCGTGTCGCGCTCTGTCAGTCTGCCGGCCACCTGACCATCACTAATCTGTTGTTTGGCACGAAGTAATAGGACTCCCGCCCCGGCCACCGTTTGTACCGGGTGACTGAGTGTGTCAGCACGCCGCCTGTTGGGGGCTCTGATTTCCATTGGGGAGTATTGGCTGAACGCAATCCGAGGGGGGCAAGCTGACGTCGTAATATTTGCGGTGATGTTCCGGTCAGGGAGCATTCCCCTGAACACGGTATCTGATTCGGCTAGGATAAGCTTCCAGCTTGTCCCTCCGGATAGTGGGATCGGCGTCTTGCCTGGCCATGCGGTGCCGAAAAGAAATCAAACAGAGCGCAAGCTGCCCTTCGGCAGGTCCAAGATAGACTCACGCCTCCTGGCGGAGCCCAGGGTCCCGCCTGCGTGGCCGACCCAGGCTCCGTCAAAGGCTTTGCCGCGGCGAGAGCCACTTCGGCGTGGCGAAGTCCCGAGCATCGTTGAGGGAGAAACTTACGCTACGGCAACCCTGCTTATTTCCTTACAACTCGACCAGTTTCAACCCGGCAAACCGCGCGAACGCACTCACGGCTTCTGCCTTCTGGCCATACACCAGGGCGCTGTGATGCGTGCCACCGTGCCGGGAATATTCCTCTAAGAATTTCGCGACCGGCTGACCCGGCCGCAGCCAACCCCGCACTGTGTTTTGCATGTCCGCCCGCTTCGAGTCGCCCAACATCTCCACCGGTGCGACCAGCAGATCAAAACTGTTCTTCGGTCCCGGGACCAGATTCACAAACACCGCCGGCCCCGGCTTGAGCGCCCCAACCAATGCCGTCGTGGGCGTGCCGAGAAACTTGTAATCGCGCAGGGCCAGCCGCGCCTTGCCGGCAACGGTTTCCGGATTGATCTCGCCCATGTGCGACAGAAAGAGCGAGTTGCCCCGCCAATCACTGCAAAAAATCTCGGTGAACGTCGTTGTCCCAAAACCGGTCGCCAGCGCGCCGACCAAACTGCCGGTCAGCGTGTCGCCTTCGCCGCCAAACCCGATCCCGCGTGCCATCGCCTTGGAAATTTCCGCAAACGGCATCGCCGGCGCCGTCGGCTTGTCGAAAATCTGAAAGTTTACGCTGAAACCGGTATAATCTTTCGCACCCAGCAACCGGCGTAGCCCAAGCCCGGCCAGCGTCGCAGGCCGGTGCAACTCCGGCTTCACGCGCACATCGTAGCGTTGCCGATCCTGCGCCATCTCAGCCGCAACCTCAGCCGGCTTCACCGCCTGCATCGCGCCGGTCAGTTCCGCGAGGCCGACCTGCTCCACGCGAATCCCCAGCGCGCACCGCAACGCTTCCGCTTCCACTGCAAAATCGCCCATCCCTTTGAACGACGGCCCCACCCGCAACGCCCGCGCCCCGCGCAACCGCCGCGCCACGACCGCCGCTTCCGCCAGACCGGCCACGCGCTGCAAAACATTCGACTCAGTCAGATGCCCGGCCACGATTTCAAACGGCCGGCCGTGCCGGCGCAGCAGCGACGCCAAATCCATCACGCCGTGCACGCCATGGTTGTACATGATCCGCGCCGGATCAACGGTCGGGCCAAAATTCGCGTCGAGCGTTGTGTCCAGCACGATCAACGGCCACTTCGTGCGCGCCAAAACCGGCGCCGACTCCAGTGATGGCGAGTACGCGAGATGCACCGTCACGACGCAATCCACATCTTGCTTCTCGAACAACGCCACCGCCGCCTTCACCTCTGCCGTCACCCGGCAAACCTTCGCCGCGATGACCGTCGCCCCGTGCGCCGTCAGCCCTTGCTCCACCGTCGTCAGCAACGGGTCAAAGCCCGCCCGGTATTCCGGCAGCTTGTCGTCGTACAGTTTCAGATACAGCGGCAACAACCCAATTTTTGGACTGCGTTTCATTATTTCTCCTGAGTGGGGCACCGCCGGCAACCGGTTTTCACTTGTAGGCCGCTTCTGAGAAGCGGCGGATTTGTTGGTAAATCGCCGACTCGCAGAGTCGGCCTACAACTGTTTGTAAGCTACCGAACATACCCATTATTAAAATTCCACCGGCGAAATTCCCTCGCGGCCGAGCACGCGCTCGAACAACTCGCCATACACTGCAAACCCGCCGCGGATTTTCTCCGCACCCGCCGGCACTGCCACGCGCCGGGCGGGACCGGCCGCCGCGTGCGGGCTGAACGCATGCAGGCAGCCGCGCAGCCCCGCCTTGTCTTCTTCCTGCAATGCAAACACCGGCAGCGGCGCAAACAACGCGGCCAGGAACGACCGGAAAACCGCGCCCTTGCTCGCACCGCCGCTCAGCACGACGCTGTCGGCTTTGCGCTGGTCGCGGACCTGCCGGAAGACGCGCGCCATCTCGCACGTCATCCCCAGCGCCACCGCGCGCACAAAATCCTCGCGCCGTGCGGCTATGCCCCCGCCAAAAAAACCGCCCCCGCCAACCGCATTCCGGTGGAGCGGATTCAGCACATGCATCCACGGCAACGCCACCATGCCGGGCGGCGGCAATATTTGTTTTTCAAAAAGTTTTGCGGCGCGCCGCAACGCGGTCGGATGCGGGCCGCCGATAAAGGTGTCGAGCGCCCAGTCCCACGT